>Ga0209628_10001899_pt1 | contig 13898 bp, 8 predicted proteins | sample TergutCu122P4_FD_187285 | JGI IMG/M metagenome (GOLD analysis project Ga0209628, IMG submission 187285) | Cubitermes ugandensis P4 segment gut microbial communities from Kakamega Forest, Kenya - Cu122 P4 (SPAdes) (version 2) | ecosystem: Host-associated > Arthropoda: Insects > Digestive system >...
CCAGTGATAGGCCGAAACATGTTGTTTCTTAATTTCTAATAAATCCATCTATTAGATAATTCTAGTTGTGTTATTGACGGTATCACCCTACCTACCATACGGTATGAAATGTTTAAATGCCAACGGTATAAGCAGTCTTGTAGGTACAAGACTGTTTTTACCTTTGGCATGTAAACAAATTATACCCTACCTGTACGTATAACCGTCTTCCTGAAGATGAACTCTTGGTTTCCAAACATGTAGAAGGCATCATAAAAATTAATATATTAGTTTAACAAGCGTGAAATTTGTTGCTTTATTTTATACGACTATATTACAATGCACGGTACAAAAAACAATAAAACCCTACGTTTTTTTTGTAAACCGCAAATCTAAAATTTCTATATAAACCACGATTCCAGAGTTTGTTTACATGGAAAATTATTCGGAACACAGAAGTAACCATAGTGGACAGAAAATGTTTCCACACTCAAATACACCAATGCCATTTCGGATGACTGTTAGCACGTGTGAAAAATATATGATCGGAGTTTTAAGTCGCTAAGCACACAGAACGCTGCACATGTGGTCATTCTGTAATTTATGTATGTTCTCACGGATTATGTTCGATGTTAACGATTATATATTTCAGCAAGCTGTAATTTGTAACGAGCTGCAAACCCGCTTTCGCCTAAACGCAAGAACAAAAAGATCCTTCAACACAGAAAGACACGACTAACGTGACACAATTGTTTGTACAAAGCCTAATGATTATACAGATGGATCGTTTCCTGCAGTTTAAAGATCGAGTTTCGCCTCTGAATCAAGCTATTCTGACGAAAACTGTATAGGTTTTCTAGAGTGGTTTTAGTTTAATTCCGTTATAGTGCCGCAGTATGTCACGACTCTCTCGTTACCGGTAAGTGTCTGATATACTTACTTAACAGTAAGAAGCTACGAGTCAGCAAGTATTCTTTCTGAAATATGGGCTTAAAGTAACGAAAATAATTAATCATAATATTCTGATCTCCACTAAGAATATCGAAGACATAGCGCATCGAGTGAAGTTCTGGGCAAGAAATTTGAATATAACTAAATTACTTAGTTACGTAGGTCAGTAAGTAATTTAGTTATATTCAAAGCAGAGTCCTTCTTGAGAAGCCAACAGGTCTCAGCTTTTTATGGAACCCGAAATTTCATTACCGCATTTACAAATGTCCGCCACCAATCCTAAGCCAGATCAATCCAGTCCAAGACTCCACCCCACTTCCTGAAGATCCATTTTAATATTATCCTCCCATAGATGCCTGGGTCTTCTAAGTGGTCTCTTTCCCTTAGGTTTCCCCTCCAAAAGCCTGTATACAACTCTCCCCTCCCCCCACCTGCTTCATTTCCCTCCCATCCTATTCTTCTCGATTTGATCACCCGAATAATATTTGGTGAGAAGTACAGATCATTAAGCTCCTCATCTAGTTTTCTCCACTCCCCTGTAACCTCGTCCTTCTTAGACCGAAATACTTCTCAGCATCCTTTCTCAAACACCCTCAGCCTACGTTCCTCCCTAAACGTGGGCGAACAAGTCTCACGCCCATACAAAAACAGACAAAATTATAGTTCTGTATATCTTCATCTTTATATTTTTGGATATCATACTGGGAGATAAAAGATTATTCACCCAATGTTAGAAAGCATCCCCTGGCTCCAATCTGTTCTTAATTTATTCCTGAATAGAATTTTGACGCGTTACGGTTATTCCCAAATATTTAAACTATTCCACCCTTTCAAAGGAACTAATTATCAATCTTAATATTGTGAATTCGTCCTGCATTCTAATTTCGAGACATGACCAGGTACTTAGTTTTATCATCATTTAATTCTAGTCAGATCTCCCAACTAGCAACTACTAAAGCTTCTGTGTTTTTCTTTATACTATGTACGCTTCAGCCCAATATACAGTATTAACATCATCAGCATAAACTAGAAGTTGATGTATACCATTTAATTTCAAGCCATGCTGGTTTACCTGAACCCTCCTAATGGCACACTCTAAAGAAAAGTTGAAAAACAATGGCGGTAAAGAATCTCCTTGTTTCAAAACATTCCTAATAAAAAACGTGTCAGACAAATTCTTGCCCATCCGGACTCTGCTATACTTTTCAGTCAGACACATTTTTATTAGACTTGCCAGTTTCATGAGGATACCAAAGGCAATGAGAATATTACACAAGATATGCTTAAACTCCTTACCGTAAAAACTGGCCTTGATACGTAACAGATTTGAAAGCAACAAAATTTAAAAAAATGAAGTGTGCATCCATTGTCACTGTTGTTGTTTTCCGAACATAATGGAGGCAACGTAATTTAATAATCTATTTGGTATAGGCAAGGGAAATTTAAAAATAAAAATCTGTGAATAAATCTTTATTGAAATCACAGATTGTGTTCACAGCAGAACGTTTCTTCAAAGTATGCCGACATGAGTCAACATAACGAAACTTATCCTCAGAAATATGTTTTTTTTTAGATTTGTGCATTATTTTTTTCTATGACGGTAAGAGAACATAAAAGATATTCTAAAAGGTCTGCAAAAATTTATAAAAAGCATAACGTTTACAACACACAAATATATATTTAAAATCTGAAGGACGAAGACAAACTTTCTTGTAAATTGAGAATAAGAAGAAATGAGAATAAAACGTTGGTCTGCCCAAACAAGGTCATAACAGCCTTCAATATAATATAATTCTTGAGAGTAGTAAGAAAGCACATAGACGAAACACACTATCAGTATGTACTTTGAAAACGGAAAATACACCACCATGCACTTCCAATTAAAGAGCCTGTATTTTGATCAAGATTAATATGAAAAAAAAAATTGAATTCCCTTACAGCAAGGACTTATCCATCTGATCAATACATAACGAAAATACGCTGTCACTTTCCCCCAACTTTCTTAATAAAGTAATGCTGGAAGCAAGGAGTTAATTACTCGTATCTACATTCGCTTCTGAAGTCCCGTTATCCAGAGAACAATAACGGGGAAAAGGAAAAGTTAACAATTTACAAACCTGCTGTGAAATAAAGTTCTTTACAAACATCTGAAGACACAAAGAAAGCATGCCCACACAATAAAATAGTCTGCAGAAGTACATTATTAATTTGAAACTCAATTACGAAATAAAGGTGAAACGATGTGCAGTTTTTCTCCCAAATGTGGTCGTTGCGATTTTATGTTCCTGTATGTTTTTGATCTTCTTTTCATACAGATAAAAATAAACTTGCACGCCTTGTGAAGGCTAAAATTCTTAATTTAGACCCACATACATGTTTATTGTTAACTAAACTAATTAGGAATGGTGGACTATTTTCTGCTCACTTCAGCTTACTTACATGCCACAGAATAAAATGAAACAAAACTTAGTGATGAGATTTTGCCTTATATGTACAATACACAACAAGTGTTCGTAAAAGTTTGTTTTAGAAAATACATAATATTAAACATCTGTCTCATTTAAAGTAAAAATAACACATAATCAAACAATTAATTTGTGAGGACACCAATACTATATGTACTCCTAATTCAATACACACTTTCGGATATGTAATACACAGAAGGGTAGATCTGTGCAGTATATTGTGTAACAGAATAATGAGGGTACATACTAAGCAAGTTAGAAACATTTTATTCCACATAATTTTTGTATCAGATTTCATGGAAATATTCGGGTGAATGGATGGATGGAAATGGCAGCAGATAAAATTCCATTACTTGTCAATTTTATGCATTTTATGCAGACAATACATGAAATATCTTCTATTAAAAACGATCATATTAACATATTCGAAATCCTGTGTCCGATTTGCATTTAGTCACGCGCCTGTGTTACAGATATTGTGTACAGTAAATGCATCTGATGACAATATTCCACAAACCACAATTTTCAAAGGTTGGTGAATATTTAAGAACAAAATATGTATATCGGGACAACTCAGCACAGTAACATAAGGACTTGTGACCGATCCACTGCAGCCACTTTCTCTTTGTCTGTACGGTCCGGCAGTTTTCCGGTCCACTTATTCCTAGTCCAAGGGAATGAAGTCGGTGTTTCACATTAACCACTGAATTCTATGTCCTTCAGAGATTAAAATGTGTGCGGGTATGCCACCACCTCCCATTTGCTTCTGCAATAAGGTTCTTACATAAGCACTGAGACAAATTTACTTTTATCTGCATGATATGTACTGTTGGAGATCATTTACAATGCTCAACTTTCCCCCAAAATGTCTTTCCCATTGTCTAAGAAGTTGTAAGAATAGCTGCCGTTTAATTACCTCGTACACTGTCCACTTCAGGAATTATATACATCAAAGACGATTCGAAATTTATATTTTATCATAACCCACGGATTGAGCAACATAAACAGTAATTACACAAATCACGGTTTGTGAAAAAAGTGGCAAAATTGTAATATCTGGGAAAAACAAATTAACACTCCATTCATCAATAAATTAAAAGTACATTAAGTTCAGGGAATGCTTGCTGGTACTCGATTCAGAATATTTTGTCTCCAGTCCTTTATTCAGAAACATACAGATTGAGGTATACAAAACTTTATTTTTCCCTTCGTGTTATGTAGTTGTACAATATTATCAGTCACACTAGGGAAAGACCATAAGAATATGTGTGCCCGAGAAACCAGTAATAAGGGAGATATTTGGGGCTAAGCTGCAGAAAGCCCGAGAACGTTGAAGAAAACTGCATGATGAAGACTTGCATGAGTTGTTCCTCCATCGAATATTTTCGGGTGATTAAATTGAAGAATATCAAAGTGCTAGGTATTTGGCACACATGGGCGAGAAGAGAAATGTATAGAAAATTGTGGTGTGAACACACGAAGGAAAGAAACAAGTTGGGACACCTAGCTGTAGATGCGAGGGCAATACGAGAGTAGATGTTAAATAAATGTGATGGCAACGTGTGTACCGGATATATGTAGTTCGGACTCTCGTACATATGACCAAGAAATGTCTTGTTCTGGACTAGCTGAAAACCTGTCATCTCCTTAAAAAGCGCTCTGCTCCTTGTAGTTAGTTATAAATGACTGTTCGGGATATGCTTCCACTCTCATAATCAGGTGACTAGTTACAATGCACCGACAGAAATATACTCGTATATATTCCATAACAAAATTGTCAACAGTATTGGAAATTATTGCAAATTTGAATACATACTTTGGTATAAAGGCGAGCAATTACCTCAGACAACACTACAGCTAATTCATGAAATATCATATAGGCACCCTAAAGTAAAGTTTGTGAAATGGGCAATGATCAGTACAAAAGCTGTGGAACTCATGTTCTGTCATCGATAATCCACCGTACTTCGTAGAATTAACACGAAGCAAATATCACAAATATTAACTGTAGCCGACGTGTTTAACAAATCAGGTGACGTTGTAAACATTACGTATTTGACAGACCAATTGTAATTTCATATTGCTATGGCATGGGGACGGCTTGAATAACAAATCCGTCTGCAGATATGCTTACACAAATTGTGATATTTAGGTGTTTCAAAAATAAAATTACTATACACTGGGCGCATTAGTTTAATATGTATAAATTCTGTTCAACAATAAACTGAAAATGTCTTGCAGTTAAGCCACAGGGCCAAATATTTTATTTGGAACAATATATTATTTTCATTAGCATTAGTACCTAGCCGAAAAAACAAGTATAGATATATAGGATTATAATTCACATTTTATGGCGGTATGTACATGTATTCTGTGTAGAAATGTGGGTCACGTGTAGCAGTTAAAGAGAGCGGTTAAATCTGACAACACTAAAGGGCGGTGTGAAACACACCTTCTTCAGTCAGTATTACGGTCTCTACGTATGCCGGGATAGTTATGTGGCATGCAGATTCAATGAATCCATAATTTCAAAGTGACGTCAGGAACAATGAACAATAACGGAACAAGGAAATGATTATCCGTGGCAACGTAGGGTATAGACGAAAATTTTCAAAACCTCCCGACCATCTTTCAATGAATATTTCATGAATGTCATTTAAGATAAACTAAAAACATGCCTAATTAATATTCGACATGGTTTAAGCCGGACCATCCACTTTATTTCCGGTTTATTCTGACATTCAATAGCTTCGAAAAATTTAACTCGGATAGAGTTTTCTTATTACACATAAGATAATTTGTGTGAATAAAAGGAATTAGCAATGATGTAATAAGCACTGATAGTTATTGTTAGATTCGAAATTTTTAAACCGTATTTTACAGCTTCCTGCTTTAAAAAAGGTAACTTAGATTTAGTCCAGAGCAGACACGGTTAGCATTTGTGATGTTATCGGAGGTACATTTCACTCTTCATGAACGGTATGTAATTTAGACTCTAAATTGTGTAACTGTCTTCAAAAGCATAAGTTAATGAGAAATTAAAGTAAACAAATATTTTTGCACAGTATAACGTTAGTACATGGTGAAATACTCCATTTTAGAAGTACTAATAACAGGAAATACAGAAATAACAGGAAAATTCTGACAGATCATGACATACATAAAATTAATCGGACAAAAATAAAATCCATTCTAAGATACATAAAATATATTAAAACACCTACAAATGGACTTTGGTTTCATGGATGTAAATGTATTGCATACTGGTCACCAACATGTTTCGGTCAATCATGTGGCCATCCTCAAGGTTGTGAGAGCAAGAATTCAAATATGATTAAAATATGTCTACATAGTTCCACAGTTGAAAAATCGTAAGGTTTTGGGTTAAAATTCACGGTTGAACAATGAAATAAAATGGCGATTAGTATAATGTATCAGAAGTTAAAGTTTTGTGGAGATTACGTCCAAGCAAGGCGCAATTTCGACTTGGGAGAGCGTTGTGTTGTTGATAATGATTATCAGTCAAAAGGAAGTATCTAGTTGACAAAACAAATATAACATCAGGTATAGACAGAATGTGCCTTTTGCAGCGAAATAAAAGTTTTGCACTCATAAAGATATTATATATTTATAATAGTTAATAACTGAATATACTAGCCTTTTGAAGTCTAGTGGCAAAAACATTTGCCACCTTCTTTAATTTTCAAAACTCTGTATTTTGCCATATTTATATACTGCTTATAATTTTCACAATAAACATCAATTATTTTCATGTTCAGTATTTGGAATAAGTCATGGCGATGTAATTAGTACTCTCTGTGGTGAAACAAGTTTCTTATAGATAATTAAAAAGAACGTTATTTCATTAATTTTCCACGCTCATCTTCATCTGAATACTATTCTTATCAGAAGAACAAAGGAGTATATCCAGGAAACAACCATAAATCAGTACAATTTTTCATATGAGGGTAAATTGGACAGAAAAGGGTTTTCACACGCCAGTATTCAAATGGTCGATTTTTACAAAAGCTACTCTGTGGTTATGAGACGCAAATGAGGACCGTACAAAATAGGCAATAAGAAACGTCAGTGATTGCCAACTTAAAACTTTTGAGATGCCTGAAATTATGTAGCCTACGTCATTAAAATTTCGAAAAATATAATTATTCTATCACATATATTTGTATATTTATTTACTTATTTCGTATATCTCGTAGGATACGTAATATTAAATAATGTCCCAAAGACATTAAAAATAACTGCAAAAAATTTACTGTATTTTGAAAAAAGAATAACCAATGTTCATTGTCAACTAACTGATACAGGGGATGTGCCTTTCTAAAGTACTTACAATAATGTGTATTATTCTATGTTTCATTCAAATAAAGCAATGCATATAATAATCTGTATCCCTTTACGTTCTATTCCAATAAAGCGTCATAACAATCAGCACAGCTTTACACTCCATCCCAGTAAAACAAGACATATTATAATCTGTATTTTTCCACAATACATTACGACTAAAACAAACACATGCAATAACATAGATTGCTCTACGTAATATTCAAATAAATCATAGCACATAATGTTTATAAATTTACGTCACTTAAATAAGAAATTCTGGGTAAAGAGCACTGTTTATCAGAGCGAAGCAGTTAAATGCTATTGGCAGCAGTAACTCCCCTTTATTTAAAACACAAAAGCTTTAATCGTTAGAAAGGACAGGTGCTTAGGCTAAAACCGTGAACTTCCAATCCCAGGAACATTAGAAGTTTGTTTGTGAAAATCCGTAACAGAAGATTCTTGCAAAAGTGGATACTGAAAGTAAGCATTAAATGGAGCTTTTTAACATCCACATATTTTATTTTAATAATTTCATTTGACTTACCAACTAACTTCACGCTAAATAGCGTCAAGACGCAAGTCCACATTTGCGCCATCTTTTGAGAAGCGTGCACAAGATGTCTGCCCTCTGTCGTTCATGCGTCACATCCGGTAACGAACTAATTCGTTAGGCCACTGCCTGTAAAGATAAAAATACTTTAATTTCGCTTAGTGTTTAAGGAGTTGTAAGGAAATATTCTAGAAAGACACTTTTAAATATTTCAAGAGCGATTACGGAAGGTAAATTAGCCCAATGAAACAAAGTTGTCGCGCGCTTGCAGCTTTCATTGCAATGAGTTTCCAAGCTCTGTCTATATTCTCGTATACTTGCCCAGTTGGCTAGCAAAATAACTGCACACATCTTGCCGTACAGACTGACTAGCAATGACGTCCCTTGGTGTTCTGTTTAGATGCCCTGGAACATGGAATTTCAGGTCTAGGAATCTTAACTGTACGGCGGACGATACGTCACATACGAAATATATCCAATATTTTTTAGGTGTTTACGCACTCAAAGCTTCTTATAATGAATATACTGCATCAAATGCAATATTTCGTGAGGACGAGTGGAAAAGAGGCCGCCATGTGAAAGGGCGCGATTGTTTGCATATTTTTGGTGTTCAGAAAATCAGAAAAACCGGTCGTCGAAAGGGATTCCAAACTAGAATATTTTACATCGACTGCAATAATGCAAAAATAAATTGCGACCGATATTGTAAACAAAAAGTTAATGTTAATGTTAATGTTGTCCCTGTACTGAGGACCTTAACAAGATATTTAAATAAACTGAAAATATTACAAGTTTTAAAGATAACATATCATCTTCGACAAGCCAAACTGTTCAGTCTAACACAACACAAGATTATTTTAGTCAGCTGAATTGCCCTCATATGTATGGTACATGTTTCGGTCAATAGTTAGGCCACCTTCAGGCACGTCAATACAAAGCACATATTCAGGAAGACAAAATAAAAATTTAAGTGAATGTAATAAGGCGTTCCTTAGATTTTCATTTTATCTTCCTGTATATGTTATTCGTACTGACATGCCTGAGGATGACTTAACACGGGCCGAAACATGTAGCATACATGTGAAGGCAATTTTTAAATAAACGTTTGGTGTGTTAGACTGAAAATATGTGCTTTGTTTATTAGCAAACACAGTGGGATGACGCCCTTGAAGATCTCAAATTTGACGTTTCAGTAATTATCTCTGTTCCAGAGAAGTTAAAAATTAGAACGAGAGAGTGAAGAATACCTCAAGCAAGTAAAGATAAAATATGTATTCGTGGAAGAGCTTACTGATATTCCCACTTACTTTTAAAGAGGAACTATTTGTTTGTATCTCAACGGTGCTGTCATAATTTCATTATATACATTGCCGGAAAACCGTGAAAATTTAGTCTTAAATGCTGCAACGTGACGGGAAAATTATGTACATCCCTGGCTGTCTTAAATGCACTTAAGCAGAATTTAAGAAGTGAGTGTTTCTTAACGAGGTAGCTTATTTCAGTCCTTAAATGAATGAAGATGAAATGCTCACGGTAGTATGCTTTTATGTTTGTGACATTCAAAAACACTGAAACTCGAAAGCAACTCACAGTAAAGTTACTTGGGAAAATGATTCTGTTTGCTTAACAGCCGTTCCTACAGATTTAAATTTATTCTTCTTAAAATGCACGTGTAACAGAAAACCTGTGCCTGTTTGCGAAAGTTGAATGACAGGTATGGCGTAACTTCTATCGTAAACAGTATCCACACTGCATTACTGGCCGTTCAAATGAAAAATTATTAAATTAAAAAAAAAGTTACAAAATACGAACAAAAGAGATGGAGAGTACTGGACTTCGATAAGTAATTACGTAGAAGGTAAGTTCTGATGGAAGCATATATGAGGCATATTAGGCCAACTTACGGTCAATAGACGGACCCTTCGCGCCACAACCAATTTTTCCGTTGTATCAAGAACTGAAGCTCAGTGTGAAAGAAACAGTACCTTTTCCACTTTAAAAGCCTCTCTTTGTTGTTAATGTGTTTAAGAATACAAAATTAACTTCTCAGCTTGCGGTTTTTTACAGTTGTCGGTTGGTGACACTGTAATTTTGCAACTGTGTACTTGGTTATGTGACTATATGACTATTTGACTATATGACTATGTGAATATGTGACTATGTGACTATATGACTATGTGACTATATGACTACGTGACTATATGATTATGTGACTATGTGACTATATGCCTATGTGAATATGTGACTATGTGACTATATGACTATGTGAATATATGACTATGTGACTATGTGACTATATGACTATGTGACTATGTGACTACGTGACTATATGACTATGTGACCATGTGACTATGTGACTATATGACTATATGACTATGTGAATATATGACTATGTGACTATGTGACTATATGACTATGTGACTATATGACTCAGGAGATTTATACGAAACAGTGCTTGAGAGTCAGATGGTGTTGCGGGTGCGGAAAGTGATTACTGGCGCAGAAATCAACATTTTATTCTTTATAATTTAGTTTTATATTCGTGATACTAAGTGTCAAGAAAGTACCAAGTAACACCCCACTCACTTGTGAATCGAAAGTTCACCGAATGAAGACCGTATCATGTTACGATGGCTTACCACGACCGGTACCGGGCAATTTTTGCATTCAATGAGACGAGAAAAGTCGGACATTGTGCCTGGTCATTTCTGAACATTTGTGTTAATATATATTTGGTCCCCAGAAAGGAAATTGGGGCTGCACAAATACCACGACCGATAGGAAATTGTACCCTTGAGGTTCGCAATTTATGGAGATCAATATCATGGGCTTACAGTTTACCAGAAACAGGTCACTATAAACGCTGTAGATTTAGCATAGTGATCATTATCAATCCGATTTGCATGATTAAATTCGTGTTCCTGCTGTTATGGCTTTGAGAGTTTTGTCACTTGCATTCCGGAAACAGCTGTAATACAAATATACTGCGGAAACAATAGGGTCGGGTTCCAAAATTTTTGCAAAAAAAAAGAGGTCTTTCACACTGATGGAAGAAAATGCACTGCTAATAATTCAGAACATGTTGCACAGGACGTTCTTTGTAGATAGGAACATAAAATTAAGAAGCACCTTAACTAAACAGACTAGATTAATCTGGCTCATGATAGAGGCCAGTGAAGATCTGTTACGGAGACGTTAATCAACCTTTGGTTCCCACACGAAGTGGATAAATTCTGGGATCTCTTAGATTCTGAAAAAGATTGACAGCCATGGTGTTACACAGAGAGACAAGGCGCCCACTTTATTATTTACAATAATTTCACATTCGAAAAAATCACGCCTCAGTCCAGCGACTTATGTTCTCTAACTAGTACCTTCAAGTATGGTTTTTGCCTATTCTGGTTTAGGTCTATCTCTCAAAAATGAAAAGAGCGATACACATTTTGGAATGAGGAATTCTTCACGTGTGACTTCGATTTTGCCCCGGGTTATAGCAACGTACTTCAGCTCACAGACAACACACAGGTCCTTCAGCAGATACTGCGGGATCCTCTGTGAATGACAGTCACAAACCCCTCCCGTGTGTGTCAGAAGTGAGGGACAGATAAAACACAGCGGTGGATATCAGGACTCGCTGGCCACCCGACCTCGCAAAAACTGTCCGCGACTCTCATACTATAAGGTGGTAACAACCGCTTTCTGATTTTTTTTCCAGTCGCATCTGCTTTATTCTTTTAATATTATGTAAGAAACCTTTTGCATTACTATGGCCTTGGTGTCAGCTCAGACTCTGAAAGAAATGAGTACCAGGAATATTTTCTGAGGGTTAAAGGCGGCCGGTGCGTAGGGCTGACAACCTTGCCACCTTCACATACCGACTGTCTTGAAATCTTGGAGCTTCAACTTCCTGGAACCCTCAGAGCCTGTCCGGACCTGTGCAGGGACTGCTTTACTCTTGCTTTTACCTCCTTCATAATATGCCATCTTTGAAAAAAATATTTTAAACGTTTTTTAAAGTGCAAAATAATATTTTAGTTTAGATTCTCGTCTCCCAATTTATTTAGTTTACGTGCATTAAACAGATCCAGACGGACAACTAAATGGACAAACACGGTATCAACATAATACTTTTATGTTGTGCTGTTAGTGCAAAGAACGCTTAAGAATCTGAAGTTACAAGTGCCTCACAAATAAAATCAATTTGTACTAAGGTTTTTGTTGTTTTTGAAGTCACGCTTTCAGTATGTCACATTACGAAAGTGAAAGAAAAATATGTGGCCAAATGCCAGCAGTTGAGTCAACATCGCAATACAAGGAAAACAAGCGAATTTTATGTTATTCATATAAATAAATACAAGAAAAAATTTTACATGAATATATGTCCTGTGTAATATTGTTTCCGAGTTACGGCTTCCAGCAGATTAGACAAAATGGTCGAAGCATCCGCTCTGAGTTTCAAAGAAGTCGATCTGCACGTCTCCACAATCCGTAACTTTAGCAGTGTTAATGGCTAAAATTTTCGGTTATTTTAACCAAAATTATTGTGAGCCTTATGCCATAGTAAGGCACCCCAATGCCGTATTTAATTACCTGTTATAAGTAACAGCTTGGCAATATGAAGCATGAGCGACATTATAGCCAAATCACAGGTTTCTAGTATGATTCATGAACATGGAGATCTGAAAAATGTGGAAGTTTGTTGAGGTATTAATTATGTAGAATATAAGGTACCAACATGGTGACTGTGTTTGAATTTCCCTTCCTGTGGTTCTATGGCAATGAGTAATAATAGCACTTCGGTTATTAATGCGAAATTTGGTATAGAAAGAGATCACACAAACAGCTGTATGACTTGCTTGAGTTATTGTTGTAAGTTGAGGATTAAAGACATAGTCATGGTATCAAACTGCCCGTTATAGCCGACAAATATTTGGTACACAGAATTGGCGCTTAAGTAATATGTTGTTCACAAAATAAAATATTAATAATAATAATAATAATAATAATAATAATAACGTAAAATTATAAACGGAACACTCGTATTAGAATGCACAAAAATCACTAAAACAAGTCATGGAATTAAGCTAACCATATTGTGAAAACAAGTGCAATCTGACCTGACCAGGCCAAACAATTAACCGGACACCATAATTTTAGATAACGAAAAAGAAACATGTATGTTAATACACACTGCAATTTCAGGAGCAACAAACGTGTTCAAGAAAGAAGCCCATAGGATTTTAAAATAGCAGTACAATTCATGTGGAATGTAAAGCATAAGTGGCACCAACAATGATACAGGCAGCTGGAATCATTCAGAAGATACCTGAGCTACATGCCGGGAAACTCGACATCAAGGAACTACCGCAAAAAGCCATAATGGACACTGTGCACATACTTCGGAAGGTACTGATAAAAGAGTTCAAAACTTTAGTGATGGGAAGTAGCATTACACGTATATGTAGGCCTACCATTAACTGAAATTACATAATAGCTGCAACATCATGTTTCCTGAAAACATGGTTTGTTGCTGGTATACGTATAATTGTAAATAGCCTGCACAAGAGCCATAAATTAATAATAATAATAATAATAATAATAATACTGTG
>Ga0209628_10001901_pt1 | contig 13895 bp, 11 predicted proteins | sample TergutCu122P4_FD_187285 | JGI IMG/M metagenome (GOLD analysis project Ga0209628, IMG submission 187285) | Cubitermes ugandensis P4 segment gut microbial communities from Kakamega Forest, Kenya - Cu122 P4 (SPAdes) (version 2) | ecosystem: Host-associated > Arthropoda: Insects > Digestive system...
AATCACCGCGAAGGACTTCAGATCGGGCCACCGTTCCGGTTGGTGCAGACAGTCCAGTTGATCGAAGGCATAGCAGCGCCGGGTCTCGATTCGCCCATGATCTTTCTCCTTATCAAATTGCGCCACAAAGTATGAATAGCCATCGCCACGCTGGATGACGCGGCAATGACGATGAGAAATCCCTTGAACGACACCCTGAGCCGTCTGGATGTTGAAGCTGCCCGAGGCCCGCACCGCAACCCGTCCCACATGAACGCCTACCTTCTTCCCGCCCGGAACCTCGTCGCGAACCCGATCTCCCGTCCGAAAACCGAAAATCGTTTTCTCCCGCATCCGGATTCCGCGTGGAAAGCCGTAGGCGTCCAGCAAGGTGCGGCTGCGTGATCCACGGCCCATGCATTTGACTTGCAACGTCGGCTGCTCAGTGTTCCGAACCGCCGCCATTTGCCCCACACAGGCCGCATCAAGGGCATGAGCCTTCGGGATGCCGAGTCGAACCCGGTTGAATTTCGTCAGCCCGCCCGAGCCCGTTTCCACCATCAGTCCGGTACGACACAGCACGGCATGTAGTGCCCAGCGCGTCGCATTGACGGCGGCGGCATCTTTCAAGGGCGCTTTGGCTTGAGCCAAGATGCGCGCCAGGCGTCTCGGGTCTTTGGCCAGGAAATCACGAACATCCTGATTTCCCTTCTTCAGATTGCAGGGGCGACAGGCCAAGGTAAGATTGGACACGCGATCACTGCCGCCCTTACTGCGCGGAACGATGTGGTCCTTCTCCAAGGGAATGTGCTCGGCGCCACAGTAGGCGCATTGCCGGCCCCACTTGGCCAACAGATATTCTCCGACCTCGAAGCCATACAATGTGCCGCGCTGGTAGTCGACGCCCTCGATCTCACGCCCTTCGGCTTGGGCCTGGAGCAGTTGCATATCGAAACGCACCAACTCCTGGGCCAGTTCCGTGATCGGTGCGAGCTTCCGCAAGCGCTGTACCCAGGTCATCGTCGTGTGAACCCGGTGCATCAGGCTGGGCGGTAGCCAGCCCTTGCGATCACCACCCCGGTTCAGGAACCGGGGTGCGCGGTAGTGCAGATTGCGGCTCCGACGGCCGCGACGAAAGGCGGATCGCTTCTGCAAACTGTCCCGGATTGCCTGTCCGCGATGGATCAACTCGAAGAGCGCTGCGATATGCATCACAGGCCCTTCGCCTGTGGCTTCAATCCGGGAGAGTGCCAGACCGGTTGTTTTGCTCCCTGGGTCGAGCGATAGCCGCAGGTCTTGCAGCGACGAATCCTCGACCCGCCGATCCACGAGTCGGATCGTGAACGGAACCAAGCGATGCACCCGTGCGCGGCCAACGTCCAAGAGTTTCCTGGCGCGCTGCACGCTGCACGGCATCAAGGGCCGCTTTCTACGATCCAACACAAAGACCGACATTTCCAACTCCTTTGCTTTACTTCAAGCACTGCCCTTACGGGCCGGGTAACGGTGACCTTGCGATCACGCTCTCCTCGACCGTGTTGCGTACCGGGTGGATTCCAGAGAATCCAGTGACTGCCCGTTTCGTGCTTACCCTGAGCGTGTCTGCTGCGGTCACTTCCAGTGGTCCGGGCTGGAGAAGCACCCGGACGTGGGTCTACGGTCCTATACGCAACGTTGATTAGAGAAAACCTCTGTGAATTCCAACAATAAGTTGGACTCTCCATCGCTTGACTGGACTGAACGACGTTAAGCTGGACTGAGAGTGCCCTGATGCCAACCAGAATTCCGCTCATCCAGGAATTTCCGAAGGACGACCGGATTTGGCGGATCGACTGGCTGGGGCGAGTGGAGCGAACCTCGGCAGAAGCGCTGATTGATGTGCATCTCAGCCCCGCAAACACGAAAAATTTGCACCTGCGAGGACAAAAGGACTTCGACGCGGATGCGGCAGTCAAGATCCGCATCGGTGTCGGGCTACTGCCATTTCTGACCATCGGATCCCTATGGACGAAGGGGCGAAAACTGCGACAGAACCTTGGTAGGTCTCGCTACCTACGAGACGTCGAAATACCAGACTCGATTCCAGTCACGACAGCCGGCATGATTGTGCAAAAGGAACCAGAATCACGCTGGTTGATTCCAAAATTTCTCCATCAGCTGCACAGGTCTTGCTGGTACTCCCCTCTATTTGCAATCGAGCACGAAGGCGATCCCTACGGAATCCTGTTGCCGATGATTGAGGCGATTCGCTTCTACTACGCAGTGTCGAGCGATATGGCGCACATCGCATTCAATGGGGGGCTACAACTCGATTTGAATCACATCATAAATATCAAAAGCGAAATCGACAGCAGGCTGCATGACGGTAACCGGATGGTGTTGCACCTACGACAGTGGCTGGCAGACGATGACGGTTGGATCATCGGCAGGGTGCTCGCTAATTCACATGCCAAGCAAGGGTTCACTCATATCTACGGGTCGCTGTTGCGTGACACTGCCAACTTCCGAACGGCTTTTGTGGAATGCGGTCTTCCGTTCGTCGGGTCGGCGAACTGGACGACACGAGGTATCGAGTTGCCAAGGGAGGACGGTAAAGGTAGCCGCTGGTTGATCTATGAGTTAACAGACTGCACTGCGCCTTTCCCATTTGAAAACTTGGAGGTCGTTCGCGATAACGATGGACGCACTTCGCCGCCCGAGCAAGATCTCCCCGATGAAGAAAAGCGACCCGCTTGGGCACCCAAACCCAAAGCCGTGAAACTCGAGTCGGAAACCGAAATTCAGAGCGCCGATTCTCCGTGCGCGGATCTCCAAAGCGTTGGAATCCCTTTGGCTGGCGAGCGCTTTGCAGTCTTGCGCGGCAAGCAAATCATCAAGACGACAAAGGCTTTGTGTCGATACAAAAAGGGTACGGTGGCAGGAACGGAAACGGTTGACACGTTGGGAACTGGAGACCCATCGGGCAGCGAGATAGCGCGAGGTGGTGCCCCGTTGAGTCTGGAGTGGCGGCGTGAAGTCACGCGACGTGAGGTGCTCCCGGCGTCGTTCGAATCGTTGCTTGCTGTGGTAGATGAGCTTAACCGCCTCGACAACACCACGGCGCATGTCCGTGCGGCATCTCCAAACACTGAATTCCTGCGTCTGGTCAAACCACCCGGCCACTGGCAATGGAGCTACCTCGACTCTGCTCATCGTATCCATCGCCGAGTGATGGTCATCGACATTGCCTGCAATGGCAGGCAGGGTAGCTTGATCGAGTATGAGCGCCGTGAAGACGAGCACAGCCGCGTGGCCCTATTTGTGGCGCGAGAATCTGTTGGTGGGATACCCGAGGCTCTCTTGATCCATCTACTGAACGGGCTGGTTGCCGCCAAGGGGATATGGGCAAATTTGGAATCGTACCCTGCAACTGTTGAGCGAGAGTTGTTCAATCACAGTCGCCCGTCAGCCGCCGCATTTGCGGCTGACCTTTGTAACGCTATGCGGAAACTGACATAGTTCGCTCGACTGCATGTCAGCGCCTGTTTAGTGGTCTGACAATGGAGTAGTACCAAGCAGGCGCTGATGGGAAATCTTTAACGAGACGGTTGTAGCGAACCGCTTTTGCCTGCCATGCAGAAGGTATTCGCTCTTGAGGGTTGGCGAGCAGCCAGACGCCCAAGCGGATGATGCGGGAACGTTCTTCGATGGGGCGTGACTCGAATGCGTAGCGCCCATGTGGTACAGCGTAGTTCTCAAACTCGGTAGCGTTAACTACAAAGGTGGCCAGATCCGATGCCTTGTGTGCGCTGACCATGACTTTGCAAAGCTGATGCAGCACTGCCAGCCAACCGAGATTGACTGATGACGGCTTCACAGTAGCCGAGTCAGCCACGTCGAACAGCAGCGATCGGATGTCATCGTCGTAGAACTCGAAGGGGAGGCTGTGCGCTTGCCGAAGGTCAAACTCGCACGCATGACACAGGCATAGCGGACCGGTTTCAACGATCTGCGGACGACCCAGTTCACGGCGATGGAAAGCCACTGCGCTACCGCATGCTGGGCAACGATCATGAAGAGCAACCAGATGCTTTGAACAGAACGTGAGCACCGCGACGCGCCAGTGAGTTCGGAAGTAAGGTTCGGCGTCCTCGCGCAGACACTGCGGACAAAACTGCATGCCGAACAAGGTGCGCTTGCGGTGATAGACGCCCGTGCAAAGAATCCAGCGTAGCTGCCCGCTGAGTCGCCAGTGCTCGTAGAACAAACCCTCATAGATACGCAGCGTCGCTTTACGCACGCGCACGATCCCCGTGCCGGTGCGGGCCGCAAGTTGACGCAATAACCATTCCGGTGCCAGCCGGTCAATGTCCCGATTCCAAAGCTGGTGATCTTTGCCGAAAGCGAAATCGCAGAAAGTTTGGAGCTTGAGTCCGTTGGCGCGGGCGACTCGCACGATCCAGGATGACAGTATCTCGTCGGGCAATGGCTTCGGATGTGCTGGCCAGAGCCTGCCGGTCAATGCGTTCACAGGATGCGTTCGGCTTGCCGACGGCGATCTGTCGGGGCAATCCATTGCAAATCGTTCAGCAGGCTTTGGTCAATGCACTCGCTTCCCGATTGGACGGCGGCAACCGCCGCTTGGTTCAGCAATGTAGCCAATTCGCCCAGATAGCCCTCGCTCATGGAATGCAATCGGGTGGCGATGGCAGCGTCATGCAGCAAAGAGGGCTTACGCAGCGGCAGCATGCGCTCGAAACTCGCCAAGAGGCGCAAAAAATCCGTGTCGAAGTTCCAGCGCGGCAACACGGCAGGCTCAAAGCGGTTGGCCAGTTGAGGGTCGGTCTGGATAGCACGAAAGGCATCTTTGGTGCCGACGCCAACGATGGGCACCTTGAGTTCATTGCCAAGGTACTTCAATACATTGAGAAATGCCCGCTGCTTGTTGAGGTTGCCAGCTAGGATGTGATGCACCTCATCGACCACCAACATCTTGAGTTCGACATAGTTCAACAGCTTCAGTACCTGGGCCTGCTTCCGATCAACACGATCATGGGGACGATAAGGAGCAAACAGGCGTTCCAAAATCGCGTTGTAGAACCGCCCCTCATCGGGCGTTGGCGGTGCCTGGATCACGAGCACCGGCACACGCACACCCGCCCCTTGCGGGTTATCGTGCGCCGGATGACGACTGCGAAAACGCTCAACGAGCATGGTCTTGCCATTGTTCGTCTCGCCCACCAAAAGCAGGTTTGGCATGCGATGTGATCGCGGGTAGGTAAGCAGGTCTTCCAGCTTGGCCATCACCGCCTGGGCGCGTGGATAGCCTATCCAGCGCGAGGTACGGATTCGCTCGATGCGTTCCTCCATCGGCAGATCCAGGCACTGCGCGGCCTGAGCAGAGAGATGTTTCAGATCAACGGAGGTCATCATTCAGGTCGTCAAGTTCATCGAACGGCTGAATGTCCGGCATCTGAGCAGGCGTGGCCGTTGACTCTGGTTCTGGCGCTTGCGCCAAGATTAGCCTGGTCGATTTGGCGCTGTCACTGCGTCGCTGCTGGGCGCGGCGAGCAGCCTTGGTCTTGCTCGCCGCTGCCTCTTCAATCATGCGCATGCGCTCGTAAGCCTCAAAAATCGCCCGTTCATCAACAGGCCGTCCAGACTGCTGCACTAAACGACGTGCTTCGCGCAACTCCCAGACGCTGATCGCGGCATGAGACGTGTTGCGGTAGGGAATCGCAAAGTAGGTGTGCAGCTCGGGGTCGTAAAACCACACGGTGCTGATGTCACGTGGATTGCAGCGGAACAGAAATTTGCGTTTGTGCTTTGGCAATTTCTGATCTTTGGCACCAATCCAGCGCCGTAGGACATCGTGGTAGTAATGCACTTCGTCGATAACAACGCCATAGTCTTGCACTGTGCGCTCCACGAAGGGCATGAAATCCAGACGTAAGCGATCCGGGTCGGCTGGGCGCGGTGGCAGACCGATGCCAGGACGTTGTTCGTTGCCCAGCACACCTTCGCGGTACTTGTCGATCGGTGCCATCCCAATCGCGTCGTGTTTGCGCCGGTGATAGACCTGCACGATGAAAGTTGCCAACCAAGTCTCGAATTCACTCAATGTCAACGCGGCCTTGACATCGGAATCGTAATCACCGCGTTCGCGCGGATTCGAGAATGTTGTACCGGGAAGCGTGTGAATCTCGCGAAGCACAGTACCCAGCAATCGTTCGATGTGTCCTCCGAAATTCGGACGCGCCACGGGCCGCCACGCAAGGTCAATGCCGTACTGCGCGCAAGCGCGTTGCAGCATTTCCCCACGAAACTCCTTGGCATTGTCCAGGTGAAGCGTCTTGGGCAGTCCCCATAACGGCCATTCGTCCTCAATGCCATGTTTGGCCAGCCAGAACTCCTTGGGCAGAATTGCATGAGCCAAACATAAGCCTGTAGACATGGTGCCAGGCGGATCGAACGAGATATAAAAGCCTGTGACCATGCGACTGAATACATCGATGGCCAGCGTGATCCAAGGGCGGCCCACGGGCCTGCGATGTATGTCGTCAACCAGCACGATGTCGAGCTTGGTGTGATCGATCTGCACGAAAGCAAGTGGCCAGTCCGCACCGGGAAAGTGGCCCTCCTCAGGCGCAAAAATCTGTTCAGCCGCTTTACTGCCATGACGCCGCCGAGTGCGAAACGATTCCGACAATACGGCAATGCGATTGCGCACCGTGTTCGGGTGCGGTGGATCAAGCTCGGCAACGAGGCAACGCTGTCGCACGGCCTCGCAGACCTTGGCGACCGATTTGCGCTGCTTGGTCAGGTACACGTCTTCAATCGTCGCCCGAATGACGGCTTCAACTTCATCTGTCAACCTCCCTGAACCCTTGTCGCTGCGCTTGCGCGGCATCAAGGCTGTGAGCCGCCCTGCTTTCTCATATGCGCCCAACCACAGGTACAGCGTCGCTGGCCCAAGGCCGAACTCCTGCGCGCGCTGGGCGACTTCGGTGCGTGTGCGGCGACGATTGGCCAGTGGCCGGATGATTTCAAGGCGTCGATGAGCGGTCTGCCAATCTTCATCCTCTACCAGATCAATGTCGATCTGTGGTTCGACCGGCCCCACGGATGCTGTCGGCTTGAGATCGGCCACGCGACTGCGGTCGATGCGACCCGTCTGCGCATTCCGCACCAGCACTGAATCAAGGTCGATGACTCTGGTGACGAAGGCTCGTTGCCCTCCGACCATCACTTCAATACCGGGTCGAATGGCGAACGTTGCAGGCATGCGGCTCACGATGGGCTCCAGATGCGGCTGCGCATTGTGAGCGGCGCATGCAAGTCCGCTGCAATACGAAACGTCGCCACAAGACGCCAGAGGGTCGGCACAAGAGCTGCGCGGTGCCATTCATCGCGGCACACAGCCATGAGAAGCGACTCTGGAGAGGTCTCGCGCAGGTCTTGCAGGGCATCAAGCAGCATGCTCGAATGCGCAAGTTCAATGGGCTGCCGTTTGAAGGGCAGCAGGAATTTTGCGTTGGCCAGATAGGGCGTTCGGATTTCCACCTCGGTCATGACCCTGAAGCGTAAACCTTGCTCACGCGCATACCGAATACCCGCCCGCAGTTTGGGCTTGAGGTCGGCCCAATCTTTCTTGAGGTCACTACGGTACTTGACTTCGCACAGCCACGGGGGTTGCTGCGCTTCCTGCGTATGAAAAGTGACCAGCACATCGGGGGTATAGCGACGCCACTTTGCGCCGTCGTGCCACCTGATCTCAACGGGTTGAACGTCGTAGGACTGAACCGTAGGGGTAAATTCAAGCAGCGTGTAGAAGTCCCTCTCCAGCGTGGACTCGAACGCCGCAGAGTCACGCACCTTGCGCGACGCAACAATGCCGGTCACGTTGCGGTAGTTCTTCGGGATGCGTCGGATGGACATGGTCAATCTGGTCTAAACTAATGTTGTAATTCAGCCTGACGCACTGATGTGAACTCAGCGATATGAGGCTCTCTCAGTCTAATTGAATTTTGGAATTCACAACCTCCTTTCGAATGCCAATTGCAAGCATGGGCGGAGAGATGAAAGATGGCTCGGAAGGCGGTGTGAATTATCGTGGCCGTTTCGCGCCGTCGCCAACGGGGCCGCTGCATTTCGGCTCGCTCGTCGCCGCCCTCGGCAGTTATCTCGACGCGCGCGCCCATGGCGGCGCGTGGTTGCTGCGCATGGAGGATGTCGATGAGCCGCGCACGGTGGACGGCGCGGCGGAGGGCATTCTGCGCACGCTGGAACGCTTCGGCTTTGCCTGGGATGGCGAGGTCGTTTATCAGCGCCAGCGCAAGGCGCATTACCGGGCCGCGTTCGAGCAGTTGCGGTTGACCGGCGCTGTTTTTCCCTGCGCGTGCAGCCGGCGCGAAGTGGCGGATTCCGCCCTCGGCGTCGATGGCGCGCCGCGTTATCCCAGCACGTGCCGCAACGGCTTGCCGGCAGGGCGCGCGCCGCGCGCCTGGCGGATGAAGGTGGCGCCGGGCCTTGTCTGTTTCGAGGATGCCTTGCAGGGCCGCTATTGCCAGGATCTGGCCGCCGAAGTGGGCGATTTCGTCGTGCTGCGCGCTGATGGCTATTTCGCGTATCAACTGGCGGTGGTGGTGGATGACGCGGAGCAGGGTGTGACGCACATTGTGCGCGGCGCTGATTTGCTCGCCTCGACGCCGCGCCAGCTTTGCGTGCAGCGGCAACTCGGTTTGCCGCAACCGGCGTATCTGCACTTGCCCGCCGCAGTCAATGCGGCGGGAGAAAAATTGTCGAAGCAAACGCGGGCGCGGCCCATCGACGCCATGCGGCCCCAGACGGCGCTGGGGGCGGCGCTGGCATTTCTCGGCCAGCAACCGCCGGACGATTTGGCGGCGGCGGATCTGGACAGCGTTTGGCGCTGGGCGATCATGAGCTGGAATCGCGCCTTGCTGCCGCGCTGCCGTGTTGCGCCAGCGCCAGCGGATGATTGAGCAGGGTTGAACAGGAGAAGACAAGATGATGACCGATGACGCCGGCCTGCGCCGGATTCTGCAACCGGGGTGCGTGATCGCCGTGGTCGGGCTGTCCGCCAACCCGGACCGGCCAAGCTACCGGGTGGCCCGCTACCTGATCGAGCACGGCTACACGGTGATTCCCGTCAATCCCGTCTGCCGGGAAGCGCTCGGCCAGAAATGCTATGCCGCTTTGCGGGACATTCCACAGCGGGTGGATATCGTCGACTGCTTCCGCCGCGCGGAAGACATTCCGCCCCTCGCCGATGATGCCATCGCCATTGGCGCGCGCGTGCTGTGGATGCAGCTCGGCGTGGTGAATCCCGAAGCGGCGCGCAAAGCGGAAGCGGCGGGGCTGGAGGTGGTGATGGATCGCTGCGTGAAAATCGAGCACGCGCGGCTGTTTGGCGGCTAGAGCAGTTTCGATTTAATTCATTACCTATTACCGATGACCTCAACCCGGCACGGCCTTAACTCCTTCCCCTTCAAGGGGAAGGCTGGGATGGGGATGGGGTATTTGTGCATGCGTGTGCAAGGAAACCCATCCCCACCCAAACCCTCCCCTTGAAGGGGAGGGCTTTGTCGCACTAACCGGAAGTGTCAGCACTTGAATCAAAACTGCTCTAGCGCATGCCGTCCTGCGGCGCCAGACTTTTGTTTGGCGCCGCGGAATGGATGAAGGATTACAAACCGGCGTCGGCTTTCAGCGCCGCCGCCTTGTCGAGCGCCTCCCACGAGAATTCCGGCTCGTCGCGGCCAAAGTGGCCGTAGGCGGCGGTCTTGCGGTAGATCGGGCGCAGGAGATCGAGCGACTGGATGATGCCTTTCGGGCGCAGATCGAAATGCTTGCCGATTAACGCCTCGATTTTCTCCTCGGCAATGCGGCCGGTGCCGTGGGTGTTGACCATCAACGACACCGGCTGGGCGATGCCGATGGCGTAAGCGATCTGCACTTCGCAGCGCTCGGCCAGGCCCGCAGCGACGATATTCTTGGCGACGTGGCGGCAGGCGTAGGCCGCCGAGCGGTCGACTTTCGACGGGTCTTTGCCGGAGAACGCGCCGCCACCGTGACGGGCCGCGCCGCCGTAGGTGTCGACGATGATTTTGCGCCCGGTCAGGCCGCAGTCGCCGTGCGGGCCGCCGACGACGAAGCGTCCGGTCGGGTTGATGAGGTAGCGGACGTTGCCCTGGAGCATCTCTTTGGGCAGCACGGGCTTGATGATTTCCTCGATCACCGCTTCCGAAATCTGCGCGTGCGAAACGTCGGGATCGTGCTGGGTGGAGACGACCACGGTGTCGATGGCGACGGGTTTGCCGTCCGCATATTTCACCGTCAACTGGCTTTTGGCGTCGGGGCGCAGCCAGGGCAGCCGTCCGTCGCGGTGCACTTCGGCCTGGCGCTGCATGATGCGGTGGGCATAGTAGATCGGCATCGGCATGAATTGCGGCGTTTCGTTGCAGGCGTAGCCGAACATCAGGCCCTGGTCGCCCGCGCCCTGTTCGAGATCAAGCCCCTGGCCTTCGTTGACGCCCTGGGCGATGTCGGGCGACTGGCGGTTGATGGCCGCCAGCACGGCGCACGATTTGTAATCGAAGCCGATATCGGAATTGTCATAGCCAATGCGCTGGATGGCGTCCTGGGCGATCTGGCGGTAGTTGATGTGCGCCGTGGTGGTGATCTCGCCGGAGATGACGACCAGCCCCGTGGAGACCAGCGTTTCGCAGGCGACGCGGCCGTGCTTGTCCTCGGCCAGAATGGCATCGAGGACGGAATCGGAAATCTGGTCGGCAACCTTGTCGGGATGGCCTTCGGAAACCGACTCGGATGAAAAAAGAAACTCTCTGGACATTTGACCTGCTCCTTGTAAATTTTCCCCGTTGTTCCGGCGTTACCGGCCCCGGGAAGACGAGCAGGTGACGCTTTAGCAGTATTTTTGTCCCGGACCTTCGTCCGGGGTCCGCCCTGCAAGTTGTCGCGATTAACTCGGCGGAAAGGCAATTATAATTTCCAGTTTGTTCCGGGTCAAACCGCCGCGCGCCACGTCGATCAATGTCCTTTCTGCTCCCCTTTCTGTTCCGCTCCCTGGGCCGTCTTCCCTTGCGCGCGCTGCATGGCCTTGGCGCTGCGCTCGGCTGGGCCGCCTGGTTCGCTTCGCCCGCCTATCGCCGCTGCTTCAGGGAAAATCTGGCGCTGGCCTACGGCCCTGATGCGGCGGCGGCGATTCTGCCGGAAGCGATTGCGCATGCCGGTCGCGGCGCGCTGGAATTGCCCTGGCTGTGGACGCGGCCCAAACCGGACGTGGTCGGGCTGGTGAAGCAGGTGGCCGGATGGGAACACGTCGAGGCGGCCTGGCAGCGCGGCGAGGGCATCCTGTTCTTTACGCCGCATCTGGGCTGCTTCGAGATCACCGCGCAATACTATGCCGCGCAAGCGCCCATCACGGTGCTTTACCGCAAGCCGAAGCAAGCCTGGCTCCAGCCCTTTGTCGAATCTGGCCGTGAAAGCGCGAACTTCCGCTTGGCGCCCGCTGACGTGTCCGGCGTGCGCTTGCTGCTGAAAAGCCTGAAGCGCCGCGAGGCCGCCGGCATGCTGCCCGATCAGGTGCCGCGCACGGGGGAGGGGGCGTGGGCGGATTTCTTTGGCCGTCCGGCCTACACCATGACGCTGGGCGCGCGCCTGAGCGAGACGGCGCGCGTCACGGTTCTGTTCGCCTTCGCCAAGCGCCTGCCCGCCGGCGCGGGATACCATTTGCATCTACAGGCGCCGGTCATTGAGGGCGCGCAGGCCGAGCGCGTGGCGGCGATCAATCGCGCGCTGGAGGACATCATCCGCATCTGCCCGCAACAATACCTGTGGGGCTATAACCGCTACAAAGCGCCGCGTGGCGTGGCGCCGCCGCCATGCTGACGCGCCTTGGCTTGCGGTTCCTCTGGCTGCTGCATTTTCTGCCCTTGCGCGCGCTGGTGCCGCTCGGCAAAGGGGTGGGCAAGCTGCTGTATGTCTTTGGCCGCCGGCGCCGCCACATCGCGCTGACCAATTTGCGCTTGTGCTTTCCAGACCTGGACGAGGCGCAGCGCGTGGCGCTGGTGAAGCGCCACTTCCAGGCGGTCGGGCGCGCCTTTCTTGAACGCGGCCTGCTTTGGTGGGCAACGGCGGCGCGCATCCAGCGGCTGGTCAAGCTGAGCGGAGCGGAGCATCTCGACGCCCTCTACGGCAAGCAGCCGGTGATTCTGCTGGCGCCGCATTTTGTCGGCATCGAAGCGGCCTGGACGCGCATGAGCATGAATTACGATATGTCGGGCATCTACATGAATCAGTCCAATCGCGTCTTCAACGCCGCGCTCTACAAGGGGCGCGCGCGTTTTGGCAAGCTGCTCATGCTGTCGCGCAAGGACAGTCCGCGCAAAAGCATCAAGGCGCTCAAAGCGGGAATGCCTTTGTTCTATCAGCCGGACATGGACTACGGCTGGCGCGACGCCCTTTTCGTGCCCTTTTTCGGCGTGCCGGCGGCGACCATCACCGGACTGTCGCGCCTCGCGCGCCTGACCGGCGCAACCATCGTGCCGGTCATTGCCCGCATGCGGGAAGAGGGCTACCTGATCGACATTGGCCCGCCCTGGCAGGACTATCCCGGCGAATCCATCGAGGCCGACACCCGGCGCATGAACGCCTGGATCGAAAGCCGCATCGCGGAAATGCCCGAGCAATATTACTGGGTGCACAGACGCTTCAAGACGCGGCCCGCGGGCGAAAAGAGACCGTATTGAGCTAATATCGCTGTCTGGAAAAAGAGGGGAAAACGACAATGAACGCCGATGACGTCGCACGCTATTTGCAGGATAACCCGGAGTTTTTCGAGGACTACGCCGATGTGCTGGCGCGGGTTTCCATTCCGCATCCGCATGGCGACAATGCCATCTCCATCACCGAGCGGCAGGTGCTCGCGCTGCGCGAAAAAGTGGGGCAGCTCGAATCCAAGCTGAGGGAGCTGATCCGCTTCGGCGAAGAGAACGACGCCATCAGCGAGAAGGTGCACCGGCTTGCCACTGCGCTGGCCGGCGCGAGCAACTTCGTTGCCGTGCGGCGCGCGCTGCTCACGCATCTGAGCGAGGATTTCGCCGTGCCGCACGCCGCCTTCCGCCTGTGGCGTCCGCAGGTGCTGGCCGAAGACGAAGAATTCACCGAAGTGAGCGAGCAGACGCGCAACTTCGCCGCCGAAATGAGCCATCCCTTCTGCGGCGCCAATGCCGGTTTCGAGGCGGTGGCCTGGTTTGGCGAGGCGGGCGAGGAGGTGCGTTCGGTGGCGCTGGTGGCGCTGCGGCGCGAGACGGAAACCGTCGGCCTGCTGGCGCTCGGCTCTGAGGACGCGCAGCGTTTCTATGCCGAAATGGGCACGTACTACCTTCGTTATATCGGCGAACTGGCCAGCGCCGCCCTGCTGAGAACGCTGGTGTAACTTGGCCGCCGAAACAGCGCAGGCCGCGGCGGCCGCTTGGCTCGGCGAGCTGGCGCATGAGCGCCGCGCCAGCCCGCTGACGCTGGAAAATTATGGCCGCGATATCGCCGCGCTGCTGGAGCTGGCCGGCGCGGTTTCCCTCGACAAACTCAAGGATCACGACATCCGCCGCTTCGTCGCGCAACTGCATGCGCGCGGACTGTCCGGGCGCTCGCTGGCGCGTGTGCTCTCCGCCTGGCGCGGTTTTTTCAAATGGCTGGCGCGGCATCGCGGACTCGAACGCAATCCCTGTCTGACCGTGCGCGCGCCGAAAGCGAAGAAGGCGCTGCCGGCCTCGCTCTCGCCCGATCAGGCCCATGCCCTGCTGGAAACCGGCGCGGACGATGTGCTCGAACTGCGCGACCGGGCCATGTTCGAGTTGTGCTATTCCTCCGGCTTGCGTCTGGCGGAACTGGCG
>Ga0209628_10001902_pt1 | contig 13895 bp, 12 predicted proteins | sample TergutCu122P4_FD_187285 | JGI IMG/M metagenome (GOLD analysis project Ga0209628, IMG submission 187285) | Cubitermes ugandensis P4 segment gut microbial communities from Kakamega Forest, Kenya - Cu122 P4 (SPAdes) (version 2) | ecosystem: Host-associated > Arthropoda: Insects > Digestive system...
GACGACTTACTCCGTGGTGTGTCGGTAGGATGCCTGCCACATTGTCCACAGGGCCTAGTTGTAATGGCCTGTGCCTCATCTTCCAGAACAATCCTGAAATGAATTTCATTTGAGCAGTCCCATACAACATTGTTTTTTCCTCAGTTGTGTTGTACTCTTGACAGTGTAAGTAAATGACCAACTACACCGTTTGACAAATTCCTAGTTAGCCATCACATCTGAGACAGCTGCAAAATTCACAGTCTTTATTAAATATGTATTATGGTTACTTTCACCTGGAGTGAAGACAGAATATAAACCTAGCACCACCTGGCATTATGTTAAGAATGTATGTAGTTGTACATATGTTCTATTGTACTCCCCTTATCATCCACCAAAGTCCAAGAAGGGATTAGTAACGAAAAATTTTTGCATCTGACAGGTGACTTACAGGTAATATTTTTCTCACATATAACTTTTTTATACACATTTGCATAGTTGTGAAAAGTGCGTGTTTGCTCTGTCATGTCTTTCCATCTGTCCATCCACATGTATCAACTTGGATCCAACTGGACATATTTTGGTTACATTTGATGTTGCAGACTTTTATTAAGATCTGTCAAGAAAATCCAAATTGGTTGAAACCGGCAACAAATTTCAGGCATGATAAGTGAAGATTTAAGTATGTCTATATTGTTGACAGTGATGTAAAATTTATCAACAATACTACAGTGAACACATTGTTGTTGCCATAGCAGTGCTTGCAATATGACATGTACCTCTAAAATACAAAGAGAAATGACTGGTGTGTTTCCATGGTAACAATGCACTACAGTGTTACATTATGTGAACATTGTTTATCTTGTTTTTTAACAATTTCAGTAAAGGTGTGAAGAGTACTGATCAAATTTACTTCTTAGAACACATATTTGAATTGTTTATGGAGTTGCATTTTATTAACTAAACCATTTCTGCAGGCAGCTGTGCCAGACAATTTGTTCATCAATTATTTGTCACGGATTCACCGAGATGAAGACTTTCAGTTTGTCCTGCGGGGCTTTACAAAGTTGCTGAATAATCCTCTTGTGCAGACATACTTACCAAACTCTACCAAAAAGGTGCAGTTCCATCAAGAGCTGTTGGTTTTCTTCTGGAAAATGTGTGACTATAACAAGGTAATTTACAAATCCCAGTACAGAACCTTAAATCTAGACGTTGGCCTGTTCTCTTCTGTTTACACATTACCATCATCCAGTCATTTGAGTCTCTATAGTTAGAGTTACTGACAGCATGGGTAAATAAGCTAGTGATAACAAATCTTTTTCCAGGATTTTGAACTCAGTTTTTGTATGTATCCCCATCTACATATTTGCATGTTCACTACTTGCAGTTTTGCTTATGTGTGGTTGTGTTATTACGGATATGAATTGTGACATAAGTGTATGTTAGAACAAGTCTGAATGTTCTGATCATGGTCATTGTTATGTGCATAATGTCTCTGTAAGGTTTTTGAAAACTCTGTTAACCTTGTAAAGACTTATGGCCACTTATGTACATAGGAATACACCCCTAGAAATTAATTTTATATGTTGAGGCACCAAGGAAATTTGAAAGGCTGTTTGTTGCATATTTGATCTTTTTTGTGTTGAAATACAATATTTACTTGAATGCAAGACAAGTTTTTCCCTTAAATTTGGCACTTCAAATATGTGGGGCCATATTAAATTTACATATGAAACACCGAACTGGACCAAGCCAAACCATATTGCTCTGAACTGGACCATATAGAGCCAAAGCAAGGCCTGCATGTGAATGTTTTGAATAATCAGCCTTTAACAAATAATTGAGTTGGTGGTATTCCCACATTGTAATAGACTAACGTGTTAGAAATCTTAAAATGGTTGGAGATGGGAAAAGTGCATAATAATCTTAACCTTACAGACACAACTTGCATGTATTGGAGGATAATATAGAAATGAATGTTAAAGAATGGGATTGAGGATGCAGTCTGGATTAATCTGTCCCATGATATGGTTCACTGGCAGTGTGCTGCAAACAGCAATGAAATTGTGCGTTCCATAAAGCAATGGAATTATGTACTGGCCAAGGAGGACCCTGATCAATGGAGTTGTATGCTAGGACAAGCCAGAATATCAACTTGTCAGTTATTGTCAGTGGTTCACTGCCATTTCCATAGTAATACAGTTTATCTTTGTGCCTCTTGATGGGATGGTAAAATCAGTAATTGAATTTTGTTATGAATCATGATTTTATTAGCAGTTGTACAGTAGGAAGGTAAAACACTTCATACTGTAATGTAATTGTGAATTTTGCTGCAGGTGCAGAAATTGAACTTCTGAAAAGGGAGTTGTTACAAGTGTTCATTGAGTTGGATGCAGTTCAGAACATGATAACCGCATATTGCTCATGAAACAGCAGTTCATCATAACCCACTGATACACAGTTTTATAGGATAAAGAAAAAACTTTACGTATCATTAATAAACCAACACTTAAACATGTAATATTTTTACAGTAATATAAGGCAAACTTTTTGTGGACATAGCATTTTGACAGAAAGTGCATTTAACCAAACTATCTAGTAATTTGGGAATATTAGTTTGATGAATTGTATGGGTTGCAACAAATTGCTGTTTCATGAGTGGTATTTGCTTGCAGTTTTCAGGTATAATTTCATCTTATACACTGTTGTGCAATAGCTTTGTTGTTGATTCTAATAGTTTTGTGGGTGAAAACAAATTGAAGGCAAGGCAAAAAAAATGAACAGAATTTAGGAATTGCAGTAATTTTGTGTTATAAGAATGTTGATACTTGAAGCCTCTCAGAATTTTGTCTGTGCTCGTTTCATTATTGAGGTGTGTTGCAATTTTATGTGCCCTTAAGTTGATTCATTTAGAGTGATAATCATAAATTTTTTTAAGTCATGGCTTGTAGCCTCTTAAACTCTTGATGTGATGTTCTGTGACATATTGAAAACTTTAGCAGACTATATGGTAGTGAAATGTGATACAAATTTCATGAACTTTGTGCATGGCTTGCATTGTGTACATTGTTTTATATCCCTTATAGGCTTCATTTTCTAGGGTCAAATGTACAGTAAGAAGTGCGTAGTTTTGAAGAGTTTTAATCATCTTACTTAACTAGAGGTCCATAACATGTGTTGTTTTATGTTTTAACTGTGTCTTGATGATTAGTATTAGCAGTAGTAGTAAATGTGTTGGTGGTGGTGGCGGCAGCAGCAGTGGTTGTGGTGGTGGTGGTCATAGTAGTAGTAGTAGTAAGTAGTAGTAGTAGGAGCAGCAGTAGGTAATAATAACAACCATGTATTATTTTACTTCAGTGGGGTAAGAATATATAAATGAATTTAAATTATTTTTCTAAGTAATCATGGTTTTATTTGGTATGATTTAAATTTTTCAGAAATTCTTGTATTATGTGCTAAAGAGCAGTGATGTGTTGGAGATTCTGGTGCCAATCCTTTACCATCTTAATGACTCCCGCGCTGATCAGTGTAAGTGGAACTCAGTATTTTGGATGTGTGTTTTGTCATTCTTAGAACCTGCTGGTATTTTATCTTTAACATTGGGTATTGTCAAAGTATCAGAATGTATATTTGTGGTGGCAGCAGACATTTGTTAGGTGACCGGAGTCAGTGTGTTAGGCAGTGACGATAGCAGTGCTCTGAGGCAAAGTGTATGCATACATTACTTATAAGGGCAGTTGATCAAGAACAGGATGGTTAACAGTAATGAATCTGTCTTTGCATTTGCAGGGTTCTCAGTGTGAATTGTGAATTGTTTCAGTGTATGTTTGAATTCAGGATTTTCCAGATTAAGATTGTGGCCTAAGACTCTTGTATCTTGAGTGAGGTGTTATGGGTTTTCTCAGTTGTACTAGGCAGATGCTAATGAATTTCAGTTTATAGATGGTTAAGTAATGTAACAATAACTTGGAGATTAAAGCACAGATCTAGTATCTTCTAGTTATGAAAATAAAACAAGATATGTTTATTTTCAGCTCGAGTTGGTCTCATGCATATAGGTGTGTTTATCTTGCTCCTCCTGAGTGGGGAGAGAAACTTTGGTGTGCGCCTTAATAAACCATACACTGCCACAATACCAATGGACATTCCTGTTTTCACAGGTGGGATTATGGTCTAATATTACTGTTTTATAAATATGTATTTATTTAAACTGTTACTATGATGAGCATTTTATATAAAACCTTTCCATGCCACGTACCATGACTCATGAAACCAGGATGTGAACCCATTTCAGATTTGTTTTGCCAGTAGTATTTAGGATGCAGCCTGGATGGTCAAGGAAGGGTGTCAGTTCCCAGTAGGAGAAAGATTTGTCTCCTTCCCAGAGTGTACACACTAGAACGGGGTCTACCTAGTCTTGTATTCAGTTGGTGCTGGTTGCTGTCTGTTTGGGGGTAGTGTGGTCAATGCATGAGGGAGACCACTTGTTTCTGTCTAGTGCCAACATGAGGGATGTTTGAAGCTGAAATTACACTCTTTCAAATTGCTTCGTAGCATGATGCTTAATTAAGCAAAGGGGCAATTTCACAGTGTTCTTCAGTCCCTTCAAGCAAATGTCTGGGTAGTACCTTGTATAAGGCCTCATTGACTTCCTTCCACATCTCTTTGCGTCTATCATTCATTGATTATCTTATTATTTTATGCTGTATATTTTCTTCTACAGACACCAGTAAATGAACCATAAATATGCATATAAATGAATTATTTCAAATTGGTTTTGAGGTTCCCAAGTGTAGTGTATCAGAATATCATTTGACACTGTATTGTGCAGTCACATTTGTTGGAGGTACTTGGATTAAGAAAGTGTGCATTATATCAAAGCAGATGTATTTTAAATTTTCCAGGGACACATGCAGATCTGCTAATTACAGTGTTCCACAAAATTATCACAACAGGCCACCAGAGGTTGCAGCCACTATTTGATTGTCTGCTTACAATTCTTGTAAATGGTAAGTACTGACAGTAGACTTTGTTGTTGTGTCTCTAGCTCCATGATGCCTCCTTCATGAGAACTTAACAACCAGTTGCTGCACAAATTCTCCACCTTGTATGGAATACAAAGCTAAAGTACTCATTTCACAAGAGTTTACCTTTAATACGATGTAATTAGCTGAGGTTTTCTGCAACAGCAACAATAAATATACTGTTCAAAGAGGCTTTTTAGTAAAACACAGCAAAGTACACATTCCTCACACATATTCTTTTGTTTTAAAGAAGACATATTGAAACAGTGAAATTGTTTATTTATTCTTGCAGTCTTATGAATGTGTAGTTTTTAGTAAATACAGGAATGGGCACTAGATGTGCTGATGGATGTGATGTACAAGTTTTCTATTACTGACACCACATGGAATGGAGATTACTTTGTGCAGTAATTGGTCATTGATGGAAGACATTAGGTAGTATTGTTACAGTATGTCTGGTGGTTCAGGATTCTCAGTAGGAAGTCCTGAACTCCTTGAAGATGCTGTTCAGTGGGCAGACTCTTTCTCTATCATGGTGTGTTTCTGCTGTGGTAAGGGCCTCTGTCCCATCTGTTTGCAGGCAGTTCCCAACTTTCATGCATAATTTATTCCTGAAAATGTGTATGAAAGTCGACATGTACAATAGTCAAGCAGTAGACTTACATGTTATAATGGGAGTCCATTTCCCATTCTGATCAAAGTTGTTGGTTGAGTTTCAAAATACAAACAACGCAAATAAGTTTTCCCAAGTTATTTCTGGCCTCAAATTGTAATTATCTCATGTACCTTTTCTGGCATTTAGGGGACACAAAATACAGTTTTGGTCTCAGTTTTATGGCTGTAGACATTGGGGAAATGTAGGGGGCATGTGTGGGAGGATAGGCAGAAGAAACACATCACTGTTGTAAGAGCAAGTGGGCATGGTATGATATGCTTTTTGAAAAGAACCTCTTGCAGGAGCAGGTAAACACTACTTAATGGACTCAGATAATAACGTACTGAAACCACGCATAAGCTGAAATGTGTGTTTGGCTGACAAATAGGGCCATTGTGCAGTAGCGTGTAATGTTTTTTCATCAGCTGTGTATGAGAGTCCAAATTCAGCTTATGAAAGACTGGTTAGGGGTTTGAGAATTTGTAACATTCAAAAGTGCAGGTTGTATGCATTTTGTATTTTATAGAAGTGCTGAATGGCTATAATGTATGAATGGTGGAATGGAAGGATTATGTGAGGAAACAACAACTGGAGATGGAAATTCTGTTGATACTTCAGTGGGTTTTACACTGCTGGTGCTGTAATATGTTCACAGTTTCCCCTTACTTGAAAACCCTGTCAATGGTGGCCAGTACAAAGCTCTTGCATTTGCTGGAAGCATTCAGTACTCCGTGGTTCCTGTTTTCATCTCCCACCAACCATCATCTGGTTTTCTTCCTCCTGGAAATCTTCAACAATATCATTCAGTATCAATTTGATGGTGAGTGATTGTACTGTGCATGAGTTTTCATTCCAGGATATCTTAAGATTTACAAAACCAACTTGGAATGAAACGTTAGTAAGAGAGACATCTCACCTAAGAACTTTGAAACTTGTAACCTTTAACCTTTATTTCCTTTGTGTTGCATTATTGTATCATTGCATTACATGCTGCAGCTGGCCAAGCTGTGCATTGTTTTTGCTCTGATGCTGTTACTGCCTAGTTAAACTATATCATACATGTAGCAATGGGCAGTTCCTCCCAGAACATGAATGGTTACCACTGCATTAAAGTGTGACTCTCAACCCTGTATAATGGGGAGGATTAAAGAACCATATGCATTGATTGTACAGGTTTAATGTGTGGCAGTTAAGTGTCATTGTTAAATTATTAAATTTCTTGTGTGCATATTTGTTATTAAATTGAACAGGACTCAGTTGGTTTTATGGATTACGATACACTATAGTCTTAATTGTAGTTACTAACCTCATGAAGAAACTTGCTGCCTCCATATTCATTGTAGGGCTGTGAGTGACAAATTGGGAATATAAGAGAGAATGAGACAGCCAATATATACGTAGGAAACAGATTTGCTCAGGTACAACATTAACATGGGTATACATTTTCTGAGCATAAAAAGTAATCGTGAGGTTTATTTAACACATTCAAGATTCTTTTTCGTGTCTGGGGAGGGCATTATTTTTGTAGGATTGCAGAAAGAGAAATAATACATAATTTAAATTATGATTTCTTGATATATGACACTGTAATTTGGTAGACCATCTCCCTGTCTTAATGCACAGTGTCACATCCCAAAAGACTATAATCTGCGCATTTTTACTGTCTTCAGCACTTCAGGTCTCACAGTACATTATGTATTTGCTGTTATACAGGCAGTCCTCTTTTAACATTGCAGAAAATAACGTTTTTTTTAAAAAAAAAAACATTCTAGCGGCCAAAGATTTTATACATGTTGCTCAGATTTAGATTGTTTTTTCTCTCAGGTATTTTGTAAGCTCATATTTAATTAATTCTTAACAGGAAAGTATATTGTATATTATTTGCTGTAATTCGCAATTTACCAGGAATATCAACATTAAGCAATGATTCATGGTACTTCCTCTTCATGTTTCATAAAAACAGTTATTAATTTCCAGGAAATTCCAATTTGGTGTACACAATCATTCGAAAGCGCCAGGTGTTCCATTCATTAGCAAACCTTCCATGTGACTATGGAACTATTGCTAAATCCTTAACGAAACGTACAAGAAGGCATCTACCAAGCACCACATCCACAGAAAATTTAGGGGAGTTGCCAAGCATGGAAGGGTCACATCCAGCATTGCCAGCAGAACCTGGCACTCTGAAAGCTACACTTCCAGATACTCCAGGTATTGTAACAAGGATTGCTGCAGCTTCAGACAATCCAGGTGTTATAACAAGGACAGCTACACTTACATATACAACAGGTATTGTAACAAGGACAGCAACATTTCCAGAGACTCTCAGGTGTTGTAACAAGGACAGTTTCATTTCCAGACACTCTCAGATATTGTAACGAGGACTGCAACATTTCCAGATACTCCTTATATTGTGACAAGGACAGCTACACTTGCAGGCATTCTAGGTAGTGTAACAAGGACAGTTACATTTCCAGATACTCTCAGCTGTTGTAACAGAGACAGTTACATTTCCAGATACTCCAGGTATTGCAAGAAGGACAGTTACATTTTCAGACACACTCAAGGACAGTTACATTTCCAGACACTGTCATGTATAAGGACAGCTGCACTTCCCAGCACTGAAGTTTTTGTAAGAAGGATGCCAACATTTCCAGATACTTCAGGTATTGTGAAAAGGACAGCCACACTTCTAGACATTCCATGTGTTGTAATGAGAACAACAGTGTTATGTGAAGATTATTTTCTTATGTTTATTTACAGCCTGCTTCATGACGCTGTTAGTCTACATAGTAAGGAATGGTAGGATGATTGGTGAACAATTAATTTGTTAGCAGGTGGTTGGAAGTTTCTGTGGTATTATCATGGCTTTCTGTTCAGGTACTGTGGAAAACCTTAAAACCTGAGAATAGTGTGTCACTAGGTCCAGGTTTGAACTAAGAACTCTCAAATGCAAAACAGGAGTGCTACCCAGCTTTACACTGGAAATTTGCAACACGTTTCTTTGAATTCTTGTGGAAGTAGTGGCACGCTGTTGTTCACTAATGTGAAATCTTTTACGAGGGGGGACCAAAAAGTTTCTGGAATTGTTACAAAAAATGTATTTAAAATATTCATACAAGTTTGTAACTTTAATACCCTTCAAAACAGCCTGTTTCATCATCAAATCTTCTGTTAAAATGCGTTGGCATGCACTCCATGACACACCTCTTATTTCAGAAATTTCGTCAATGATCTGATGACAATCTACAAGGACAGCCTGGCGAACTTTTTCAAGATTTAGGTCAGTTCTGCTTGTGGAAGGACGGCCACAATGCAGTTGGTCTTCAACAGACATTTTCCCTCTTTTGAAATGATTAAACCACTCGTACACTTGTGTTATACCCATGGCTTCATTTTTAAAAGCTTCCTTGAGCATCATGACAGTTTCAGCTGAGTTTTTCCTAAAAGGAAACAAAATTTCACATACGCTCTTTCTTTAAGATCAGCCATTTCAATTTTTAGAAAAATTGCCAGACATACTTGCAAACACTTAGAATAATGCCAGAAAAATTGACACCAATCATGCAGTGCATTGTCACTTGGCAGACTAGTTCAGAATATTACAGGCTCATGGTGCCTAGTGGCAGAACCCTGAACTACGTCTCGTTCGCACGGAAGATTCAAATTCCAGAAATATTTGGGTTCCCCCCTTGTACATTCAAACACTGATACAATGCCACTGTTTTTCACTGCAGTCTGTGGTGGTATATCGGGGGTGGTGTTAAAGTGAAATATGGTATAACGGAATTTATGTATACAGACTTCCATGGGTGCTAATTGAGGGTGGTGCTGTACTGCAATTTTGTTGTGTTTATATTGTTAGAAGAGTCTTATTGAAACAGAAGCCTATGAAAAACCGAATATTGTCATGTTACCCTGTCCTTCTGTGTTTAATAAAACACCGTGCCATGAGGGCTTGAAGCGTGGAGGAATAGCTTTATGTATTCTTAGCCTCCGTACTAGATGATGGGTGAGTGATGAGCTTCACTACCCAACTGCTTTAACCCCGAGATAACAGCCACCAGTATCCGTTGAAAGAAGCTGTGTTGTTCCCAGAGCCACATAGTACACTTTGGAGAAGAGAAAAAGTCTCTCTCCCTTGCTAGAAATTGTACCACAATTCCTTGGTCATCCGTCCCTGTAGTCAGAATGCTGACTGAGCTGTCCCACCTCGTTTTGTGGCATATACATGCATGATGTATAAACCAGGTGTTTATGGGGGAATCTGCCATGCTTTGGTAGGACGTTCAGGGAATTTGCATTAGTATAACCAAAAACAACTATATCCAAAGTTGAACAGTTATGGAGATAACGGTGAGAGAAATTTTCAAGATTGAGAGCTGTTACACATGCATTGATTACCAAATACATATTAAAACCAGGTGGAATTTGTAATGTTATCAAATGTACATAACATCTACTTAACATCCGAGTGACATAAAGCCATAGATTGTGTAAGAAAAAGTTGAACTATTTTTGTAAAAATCGTCATGAGGGTTCCAAGTACTTTACATAGGATTTGTGTTGGTGCATGTCTTGCCTTGGTATTCGCTCGAGGATGGACTTGCACAGCGTACGGATAACACAGCACACTAAACAGGTACAGTATGTGGGACCGCAAGAAGACCACATTGTTCTCATGTCACTATCTTCTTAACTGTTCAGCTTTGGGTGTAGGTACTTCTGGTTATGTCAATTGTAATTTGACCTAAAGAACATACTCCTAAGGTATAGCAGATTCCCCTTAAACACCCCATATTTGATCTTGTGACCATCACAACAAACTACTACATGTGACACAGAACAGAATATCATTTGGCTCTTGATATTTTCTGTGGATTGGTATGAAGTTGGTTTGGTGTAACAAGAGTGACTACTCTTTCTTTTTTTCATTTGTTTGTTTGTTTGTTTGTTTGCTAGAAAATGTTGTATTGCTATAATGTCTGCCAAACACCACCAATCACTTTACATGACTTACAAGTGCATTGTGGTTTGTGTCAGTTACACTTGTGCAGTGATGATGGCTATATTGCACATCATCAGGGGTCTTCCATTCATTATATTTTCCAGAACACAGGCTTTTTGTGATAGAGAACCTTGCAAGGTTAATGTTATATTGTACTGAAACTTTGCATAGCTTCTGCAGTGAATGGTGTATGGCAAATTGATATTCAATTGAAGATTCTTCATTGATACCTTAAAAAAAAAGCATACTTTCTTGGAGATTGCTGTCTTTTGGGGTATGGTATTGTGTCATGTGTTGGAAGTGTGCTGATGCTAAGAACTTAATTGTCTACATCATCAGGAATGGAGACAGAGTTTCCATGAAATGTCAGTCTTCCAGGAGACTACATAGAGTAACATCTGAGAAGATAGCATTCTTCATTGTCATCACCATGAGAACCTTAAATCTTACACTTTAATTTCTTGACAGGCATTGAAAAAATGACTGAGAAGGAATCAGCTCATCCTTCAGTCAATCAGCTTTGTGAGCTGACTACGGCAGCAACAGTTAATGGAGTGAGTTCAACTGATTCACTTCTAGTGCCACAATCATCTGTATCTCCAATAGTGTCTCAGAAAACAACACATGACTCTAGTGATAGCAGCATAAGGCAAGGTGATGGGCAGGAATTGCCAAGGTCAAAGAGTATGGTAAGTATTGTCATGTGTTTTAAAACTAAATGATTTGTTGTGAAGTTTTGAGGTTGTCATCATAGAGAGCAGGAAGACTGTGGTCTTTGGAATTTGTCTGTATGAAATGTTCCTCAAAAAGCATAGTAACAACATAATGATTAATTATGAAATATTTTCATATGAATGGAATAAATGGATTCAGAGGTTGCAAGCTATGCCACAATTACTTGATACCTGTTTTTCCAGAAATCATAATATAACTTCTCCCTGCATGCATTTTTCATTATTTGCAAGCATGTCTGTTCCTTCTGTTAGTATAAATATAACAGTCAAAATAATGGATTTTCAATTTGAGGTTCTCATGGCAGTGAATATTGCAATACAGTTTTACCGGATGTTCGACTGCGTATGCTAGGGGGGTACCAGGGTTATGGAGGAACCTGCTAAGTCCTTGTTCAGGATAATGATAAAGATGTAGGCAGCACAATCATCCCAAACCTTGGTATATGTCTACCAGAGAACATTGCTTAATGTCCCAGAAGATTGTAATCATTAACATTATTTGTCTTTTAGCTGGATAAACACAATACAGAGTTTTAAGCTTGTCAAGTGTCTTTCAGCAGTTACATAGTGCTGCCATGCACTGTTTAGATATACCTGTCTTACAACAGGTACGTTGTCTCTTCCAAAGTGAATTCTGTACAGGAGAATTCACTTTGGAATAGGTCATCCAATAGCTGCTTAGGTCTTCTTCCTCTTCTTCCATCACATCTGTCCTTCACTGTATCTCTCCTTCAGTGACTTGTTTTAGGAGGCAGTTCCTATGCAAGATGTGACAAATCTAGTTAGCCTACATTCCACATGCTGTATGTAGGATATTCCTCTCCTCCTTGCTGTATGTAATACTTTTCCGTTCCTCACGTGATTTGATCCGACTCATCTTTTCCATCCTTCTCCAGCACCACATTTCAAAATGTCCCAGGTATTTCCTGAAGTGTCCAAGTTTCAGTACCATACAAAGCTGTACTCCAAATGTGGCACTTCACTAGTTTTTTCCTTAAATTTAAGTCAAGTATGCTGGTGAGTATAATCTTCTTGTTGAACGCTGCTTTTGCTATGGCAATCTTGAATTTAATTTCCCATGTACATCTTGCATAATTTGTTATCGTGTTACCCAAATAGTTGGAATATTTTACATTATCCAGTTGCTTTTGATCGATCATAATCTGTATTGGCAATGGTTGCCTTGAGATTCTCATCACCATAGCTTTTTGCACATTCGATTCCATTCCATAGCGTCTTCCAATTTCAGTTAGTCTCACGGTCATGCCCTGTAGCACCACTTTTTCCTTAGTCAGTAGGACAAGGTCATTTGCATATTTCACATTGCTTATTACTTGTCCTCTTATTTTGAAGTCTGTAGAGCCTTCCATAGCTTCCTTGGTAAGGTACTCACCGTACAATTTGAAGAGAATTGGTGACAAATAGCATCCTTATCTAACACCTTCCAATCTTCACTCGTCTTGTCTCCCACTGGTCCAGACTTAGTTCAGCACTCTGATCCATGTACAGTTTGCTTATCAGTCTTCTTTCATATCAATTGATATCAGTTTTCTTTAGGATGTGCATTAATTTGGTCCATTTTAGATGGTCAAATGCCTGCTTCCAGTCTTTGAAGCACACCCACAATTTCTCGTCTATGTCCAAAGTTTGTTCTGATATTATTCTCAGAATCCCTATTGCATTCCTAGTTCCTTTTCCTATTCTTAACCCAAACTGATCTCCAAGTATATCCTCATTTGTATAAAAAATTGAACCAGTGCTGTGAGGTCTAATAGTAAGGTGATGAACCTGTTACACCTCTAAGTTTTGTAATGCATTTTTACCAGACATTTTTGTCTTTCAGCCTTTCACAAATCCAGATTCTCCAACACCATCCATCCACTCACCAAATGGTTCACACTCAGCTACTGCAAACAAACGTAAGACTTCAGAATCCTCAGTTGCCAGTCTACAGAGAGCTTCAGCACAGGTAGCCCAACGCTTGACATTATGTGCACACAGTTGCATCTCAATTCATGTTGTGCAAAACTTACTACACTTATAACATATTGTTCATGTAAGGTTTTTCGACATAAACAGATTTATTCAACTACTGGTTATGAAGTGGAAGGACACATGGAATTAAAACAGTTGCGCACAACAGAGCAGGTCCTCAGTTTCTGTGGCAATGGGAGAGTGGAGTGATAAAAATAACTCAAAAACAATTGATAATTTTAAAAAACCATATAAATCAATTTGGTGAAATATACAGGGTGTTTCAAAAAGAGCTTTACAAGGCCCGGATCTTACTCCCATGGACTTTTTTCTTATGGGGATTCGTTAAAGATCAAGTGTTCATACCACCTTTGCCTGCAAATGTCGTAGAACTCCGAACTCGAATTACTGCCGCAGTTGCAAAAGTGACGCCAGAGATGCTACGTAGCGTGTGGCAAGAGACCGCTTTACAAGGCCCGGATCTTACTCCCATGGATTTTTCCTTATGGGGATTCGTT
>Ga0209628_10001903_pt1 | contig 13893 bp, 6 predicted proteins | sample TergutCu122P4_FD_187285 | JGI IMG/M metagenome (GOLD analysis project Ga0209628, IMG submission 187285) | Cubitermes ugandensis P4 segment gut microbial communities from Kakamega Forest, Kenya - Cu122 P4 (SPAdes) (version 2) | ecosystem: Host-associated > Arthropoda: Insects > Digestive system >...
AGATTATCGGGATTACCTTGATTTTGAAAAATAATCCTGCCAATCTTTTAATCTTATGAAAATCCCGGTTCAGACATTTTACCTCACCACCACCTTCCCTGTCTGCACGCTGCCGTTTTTGAGCCGTGCCTGTACCACATACACTCCTGCTGCAAGCCCTTGAATATTTACATTCATCTCTTTCCCGGCGCCATCGCGGCTGTATGCAAGCCGACCATCCGCAGCGTAGAACGATACGGTCTCTATTTCGTCCGCTGCAGTGATGCGCACCGTCTCGCCGCTCGGATTGGGAACGATGAGCAGCGTGTGATTGCCGGCAGGAAATTCCTCAATACCCACCGGACGTAGTACGTAGGTGAAAGAATCAACGGTGTAAATCATCTTAGAGAATTGAAGGGTATCATTGTACTCACCGGATGCATTATTCCATGTATATTCATAACGACGACCTCTATCATCATATTTGTTTATATAAGTGTCTCGTATCCAAGAAAAAGGAATTGTATCACAATCCCAATGTGCAAAACTTAGATGTCTATCAGATGTTCGATGATAGTGGTTGTTATAGTCGTAGTAATGTTCTTTTGCTAAACACATTCTATAATTAAAAAAACTAAAAAATTGCGAAGAAAATGGATAAAGATTCCATTTAATAGTATCAACAGACAGCAAATTAATATCATCCCAATATTTCAGACTTGACATTTTGTTTTTATTTTTTGGGGAATAATATTGATACAGTCCTTGAGGTGTACCATGGAATAATAAATCTCCATTATTGAATCCGTAAAATTCAAACCATTTTATATCGGTAAGTTTGTTTGAAAGTTTCCATTTATCGGAAGAAGTATATAAATAACAATTACGGTTATAACAAATACCTTCTTGGTCGTAACTGTAAACAAATTTCAATTTGTACTGACCGTTATTCAAATCAAAACAATCCGACACCGCTTCGCTGACATTTCCTTTATCGTCGAAAGCAAGGATGGTTTTTCTGCTTTCTTTTATATCTCCGTTTCTATCAAATATTTCTACATGGTCTTGAAATTCTGATACGGTTAAAGTATCCAACAGATGTACATAACTTCGTTCTTCGGTGTTCCATTTTTCCCCGTCCCATATCTGATAATACTCTTCCCAATAGGAAGAATCTGCCTGACGATTATTATAATAAACTCGACGAGGAGGATAATATTCTCCTTGAAGATAACCACTAATATAAATCGTATCAATAATGTCCATTAAAGGGTCAATGTAAGTGCTGTTGTAAGAATAATAACATAATAAAATTCCTGTATCTGTATAATAACTGATTTTTTTCAGTAATCCGTTTTCATGATATTCATAAATATCCTTTACGTAAATTAGAGGATTATTGGGAAATTTCTCAATGACTATGGAAGGTAACCAAAGCGTATCAAAATCTGTATGCTGTTTTAATAAAGTGTTTCGAACAGAAATGTCGTCGTAAAACGGAATATCAACTTTTTTATACTGTTTAAACAGCATCTCTTGTGGAAAAACTTGCCGGACAATTCCAATTAGCAGAATTATAAATGTTATTTTTGATATAGTTTTCATAGATTATAATTATTAATAGTTATCATATAAAAAAAACGGAAGGCTGTCCGAAAAATTGTTTTAACCTGATAAGCGATTGAAACAACCCTTCAAACAGCCTTCACTGAATTATTAGTTACTCGGAGGATTAGTAGTGTTTAGTGGGTAGCAAGGACCTGGAGTCATTCCAATCGGAGCAAACGGCGGATTCACCATTTGTGACACTGCCCCTTCAGGATGTAAATAAGGTGTAACTTTTACCTTTACCTTAATTGCGTCTGACCACCATGGAGGACCAGGATGAATAGATACACATTGACCTGTAAAGGGTACAGAAGTGTAGGTAAAAGAGGTTCCTAATGTTGAAGTAAACTGATTAGGATTATAAGCGTTTTTCCAATGCCATTCACTTTCTACATCCCCTTTTGGCGGGCAGTTGGTACCTGCACTTAAAACAGTTACCGTAATTTTGTCATTCATTGATGATTGCCCATCCGATTGCGCAAAAGCGACTGTTGCGCCCAGTACCATCAATGCCACGATGGCGGTGGTTTTAAAAATTTTACACATGATTTTTAATTTTTTTAATAATGCCTACTCTATAAGCTTTTCGGCGTCCGCAAAAAAATACTCGACTTCAAGTTCCACTTACCGCAGTCTAACATGCTGTCGTCAGCAGCATGGTACCCGTAGGGTCTTGTACTGTTGCCGCTTTACCGGATTTTACTCCTCCACAGAAAAAGTAAAGAATTTTTCGTATGTCAAAGGACTCGTGTTATTTTTTGCAAAAAATTACGGGCAAAAGTACGTGATTATTAAATATGGTGTAATTAGAAAATGAATAATTTTAATCGAAAAATGAATAAAATTATCAAGTTGCTGTAAAGCAATAGATGTCAATAGGTTCAATAATCGGTATCTCTTAATAAAAAAACATGTACCTTTGCAGTCAAAAAAAAAAGAGAATAACAATGGATATCGGCGCTAAAATCAGAAGATTAAGAGATAGTAAAAAAATGTCTCAAAATGAATTGGCTGTGCAATTGGGAATTTCACAATCAACATTACATAACATTGAAACGGGGAATCCTCAGAAAATTGATTTTTTGTTGATGGACAAAGTTTGTAATATTTTCGATAAAGACTTTTCATATTTTGCCAACGACAATGTTATTAATAATAGATTCAAAGATAATATAGGGCAAATTAGTTGTGAAAATTTTACAGTAAATAATAACTATCCTGAAACAATTCTTTCTTATATTCAAAATTTGTTTGATGAGAATAAAAAGTTAAAAGAAGATGTTACAGCCTTAGAAGAAATACTAAATAATAATGGAATACAATTTTCGAGAAATTGAGAAGAAATGGCGGGAGTATTGGAAAGAAAACGAAGTGTATAAGAGTGTTTTAGATTCCAATATTCCGAAGTATTATGTATTAGAGATGTTTCCATATCCATCGGGGTCGGGTTTGCATGTAGGACATCCTTTGGGATACATTGCAGGAGATATTTATGCCCGTTACAAGCGGTTGAAAGGGTTTAACGTACTACATCCGATGGGTTTCGATGCATACGGATTGCCGGCAGAACAATACGCCATTCAAACAGGTCAACATCCTGCTGTCACAACCGAACAAAACATCAAACGCTATCGCGAACAGTTGGATATACTCGGTTTTTCCTACGATTGGAGTCGCGAAGTACGCACCTGCGACCCAAAATATTACAAATGGACACAATGGGCTTTTATTCAGATGTTTAATTCGTATTATAGCCTACCCACGACTCACTCCATAGGAGGAGGAGCAGCACGACCTATTTCAGAACTGATAGCACATTTTGAGAAACAAGGAAGTTACGGATTGAATGTTGCCTGCGGCGAAGAATTGGTTTTTTCCGCAAAAGAATGGAATACAAAAACCGAAAAAGAACAGCAGGAGATTTTGCTGAATTATCGGTTGGCATATTTAGCCGATATGATGGTGAATTGGTGTCCTGCATTAGGGACCGTTTTGGCTAATGATGAGGTGGTCAACGGCGTTTCTGTCAGAGGTGGTCATCCGGTAGAACGGAAGACGATGCGGCAATGGTCGTTGCGTATTTCGGCTTATGCACAGCGTTTGCTCGACGGATTGGAGAAAATTGATTGGTCGGACTCGCTAAAAGAGATTCAACGCAACTGGATAGGAAGAAGTGAAGGGGCAGCGGTGAAATTTAGCCTCTCCCCCGGCCCCTCCCCACAAGGGAGGGGTGTATTTTCTAATTCTATCTCCCCACGGGAGGGTGAGGGATTGTCTTCTGAAAATTCAAAAGAAGTATTATTAAATCCAAAAGGGTGGTTTAACAATACTACTGATGAACGTCATTGGAAACTTTTGATAAATCTTGCCAAAGAATTTCGGTCAAATCAAACAGAGGCAGAAGATTTACTTTGGAGGGAAGTACGGGCTAATAAAATAGGCTATAAAATTAGAAGACAGCATATTGTAAATGGCTTTATCGCCGATTTCATTAATCTTGAGAAACAGGTTATCATCGAAATTGATGGAAGTATTCATTTTACTGACGAACAGAGAGAAAAAGACGAACTTCGAACTACAATTCTCAATCATTTTGGTTTTACTGTTGTTCGTTTTACTAATGATGAAGTTTTACAAAATGTTCAAAACGTCGTATTAAAAATAAAAAACTACTTAGACCAAATTCCATCAAAACGTACATCATTAACCCTTCCTTACATGGAAGGATTGCGAGATATATCCCCCCTCCCTTGTGGGGACGAGTTTTTAAATAATACCCCCCTCCCTTGTGGGGAGGGGCTGGGGGTGGGGTCAATCCCCATTTTCACCACTCGTCCCGACACCATCTTCGGTGTTACTTTTATGGTTGTTTGTCCCGAATATGAGTGGCTGAATGAAATTACCACAGAGGAGCAACGTCAAGAAGTGGAAGACTACGTTACATGGGCAAAAAACCGCTCGGAACGGGAACGTCAAGCCGAAGTTAAAAAAGTTTCGGGCGTCTTTACCGGTTCTTATACAGTTCATCCTTTTACAGGGGAAAAACTCCCGATATGGGTGTCGGAATATGTGCTGGCAGGATACGGGACAGGCGCAATTATGGCAGTTCCGGCTCACGATTCCCGCGATTTTGCTTTTGCACGACATTTCAACTTACCCATTGTGCAGGTGGTGGTTCCGACAGGTGAAAATGAAGAAAATCCGGCTGAATGGAAAGATTCGAAAGATTCCAAAGAAGGCATTTGCATCAATTCCGATTTCATTAACGGTCAGTCGGTGAAAGAAGCAGGCGCAAAAGTCATAGACCGTTTTGAGGAGATGGGAATTGGAACACGGAAAATCAATTTCCGTTTGCGTGATGCTATATTCAGCCGTCAACGTTATTGGGGTGAACCGTTTCCGATTTATTACAAAGACGGGATTCCTTATACATTGAACGAAGATGAATTACCTTTGCTATTACCCGACATAGATAAGTATTTACCCACTGAAAGCGGCGAACCGCCATTAGCAAGAGCAAAAAACTGGAAAACAAAAGACGGGTATCCTTTAGAAACTTCAACCATGCCGGGCTTTGCAGGCTCAAGCGCCTATTATTTCCGCTATATGGATATTCATAATGACGAAGCGCTTATGTCGCAGGAAGCCATCAACTATTGGCAAGATGTTGATTTATACATCGGAGGAGCAGAACATGCCACAGGTCATTTAATTTATGCTCGCTTCTGGAATATGTTTCTCTACGATTTAGGGTTTTGTCCGAAAGAAGAACCTTTTAAAAAACTTATCAATCAAGGCATGATACAAGGTCGTTCAAATTTTGTTTACCGCATTAAAGAAACAAATACCTATGTTTCATTCAATCTTCGGAATAAATACGATACCGACCCTATTCATGTTGATATTAATATTGTGGATAATGATGTGTTGGATATTAATGCTTTTCGCACTTGGCATCCCGGATTTTCAGATGCGGAATTTATTTTGGAAGACGGAAAATATATTTGCGGATACGAGATAGAGAAAATGTCGAAATCCATGTACAACGTTCAAAATCCCGATGATTTAGTTGAGCGTTACGGAGCAGATACCCTACGGTTGTATGAGATGTTTCTCGGTCCGTTGGAACAATCTAAACCATGGGATATCAAGGGTATTGAAGGCACGGCGCGTTTTATAAAAAAACTGTGGCGGCTTTATCACGACCAAAACAATGTTTTCAACGTTTCGAACGAACCTGCAACGAATGACGAACTGAAAGCGCTACACAAACTGATTAAAAAAATAGCCGACGACATTGAGCGTTTTTCTTTTAATACGGCAGTAAGCGCATTTATGATTTGTGTAAATGAACTGAGTGAGATGAAATGCAATAAACGGGAAATTTTGGAACCTTTATGTATTACCATAGCCACCTTTGCCCCTCATATTGCAGAAGAACTTTGGAATATGCTGGGACATACAACCTCCATTACCCAAGCCTCCTATCCCACGTTTAATGAAACATATATTGCTGAAAACAGTTTTGAGTATCCGGTCTCCGTTAATGGGAAAATGCGTTTTAAAATGAATCTTCCGTTAGAAATGTCTGTTCCGGATATTGAAAAAGCAGTAGTTGCAGCCGACGATGCCCAAAAATGGCTCGAAGGAAAAACACCGAAAAAAATTATTGTAGTACAAGGAAAGATAATCAATTTGGTTGTTTGATGTGGGTTGTAACTAAATTGTACCTATCACGTCTCACTGTCATAATAAATTGATATGTTTGATGTAAACACCTGGCAGGAAATTTTTAACACCATCCGAAAAAACAAACTTAGGACGGTATTAACAGGCTTTTCTATTGCTTGGGGAATATTTATGTTGATGATTCTGTTGGGTTCGGGCAACGGACTGAAAAACGGTGTGATGGAAAACTTCTCTTCCGAATCAAAAAACGTTGTTTCCGTTTGGCCCGGAAGAACCAGCATCGCTACGGAAGGACTGCAAAAAGGTCGCCGCATCCGATTCGACGACAAAGACATTAATCTACTTGAACATCAATTTGATAATACTTCTATGATATGTCCCGTCATTTCTCAATGGACAACACTTTCTTATAAGAACGACTATATTGCATTATCTTTACAAGGTGTCATGCCTCATTATAGCAAATTGAGAAATATACCTATCCATAATAATCAAGGACGTTTTCTTAACGAAATAGATATACAGGGAAGACGAAAAGTCGTTGTACTCGAAAAATCAACCGCTGAAATACTTTTTAAGAACGAAAATCCTATTGGAAAATATGTTAATGCCAGCAGCATCCCGCTTCAGGTCGTTGGCATTCACAAGAATGAAAACCCTTGGGATGATGTGAAAGCCTTTATCCCTTTTTCAACAGCACAAACCATCTTCAACATTGCCAACTATCCCGAACTTACTTTTGAAGCAATGGGTTTAAATACATTGAAAGAAAATGAAGATTTCAATGAATTACTGCGTTCACGCTTTGGACGACTTCATTCCTTCGACCCGAAAGACAACCGCGCCCTTTGGATTTGGAATCGCATGGAACAATATATCCAAACAATGGGTATTTTTGGAGGTATTAATATGTTTATCTGGATTATCGGAATAGGCACATTAATAGCCGGCATTGTTGGCGTAAGTAATATCATGTTGATTTCCGTCAAAGAACGCACCAAAGAATTTGGCATCCGTAAAGCCGTTGGCGCTACTCCGTTTTCTATATTGCGACTTGTGATTATGGAGTCGCTGTTGATTACTACACTTTTCGGATATGTCGGATTGGTAGCCGGAGTTGCTGTTACCGAGACCATCAACTTTTTTATGCAACAAAATGCAACAGGAGGAAGTGAAATGGCAATTTTTAAAAATCCTACCGTAGATATGGGTATTGCATTTTCCGCTACCCTTGTATTAATTATCTTCGGTGTTTTAGCAGGTTATTTTCCCGCTCGAAAGGCGGTGAAAATTAAACCAATTGAGGCGTTGAGGTATGAATAATTTTCACTTTTTTTTAATGTAATAATGCTTGATAGGCTGCTGCGTCTAACAAGTTGTCCAATTCGGCAGGGTTGGAGATTCCTATTTTTATCAACCAGCCTTCTCCATAAGGGTCTTTGTTGATGACATCGGAAGTGTCCTGTACTAGTTGATTGATTTCCAAAACAATGCCTGATATGGGCATATTCACATCTGCAACGGTTTTCACTGCTTCAATGGAGCAAAATGTTTCGTCTTTCGAGAGTGTTTCTCCTTCACAGTCAATATCAACAAATACGATGTCGCCTAATTGACTTTGTGCATAGTCGGTAATACCGATAAAAGCCTCATCGCCTTCTATTCTAATCCATTCGTGGCTGGGGGCATACTTTAAATTTGAGGGAATATTCATAATATTATAGTTATTAAATTTTTCTACTGTACTAAATTCAATCTAACCCCTATCCCTGCATTGGTAACGGATGTTTTATACTGCAAAGAGGTAAACGGGTTGTTTTGATTGCGGTCGAAGAAGAAGCGGGCGGTTACCATTCGGCTTATTTTATAGTCGGCGTTGAAAGCGATGGTAAATACTCTGCTTCCTTGCGACATTTCGTCCAAGTCGGCATCAAGTCGGCGCAATATGTTTTGATTGGAGCGCAAACCGATATCTAATTTTAGATTTAATTCGTTGTTGACGTTACTGCCTTTGACTTTGAAATAGTTGGGTAAGTTTGCAAAGCGATAGCCTGTTCCGAAGGAGACTTCATTGCTACTCTGTTCGGTGATTTGGTTGTTTACAAAACTTAATCCCAGCGTGCGGGAGCGTTTATATTCGATACGAAACATCAGGCTGTTTTTTAAGGTAAAATCCACACCGAGGAATGGCATAAACTGTTCGCTGAGTGATACTTGTCCCAGATTTTTTTCAGGGATAAAATTGCCGATTTGGTCTCTTGACTCTGAAAGGCGTTTGTCTCTTTCGTAGTCTAAGTTGGTCATAAATCCCGATATGGCATAAGTGGATTGATAGCCATGGTTTAAAGTTACCGACCTGAAATTTTCTTTGAACCATTTGAAGTTGGTAAGTCCTTTCCATGCAATTCGCCAATTAGGCAGCGGCATTTGTGTGAAGGGTTGGTGTATATTTATCTTTTTAGGGTCTTTTCCGATGTATGCTGCTAAAAAAGAGTACAGTAAAACGTCCTGAGAAGTTTCGCCATATCCGTTTTTATACATGGATGTATCAATGTTGGGGTCATAGTTGGGGTCTAATATTCGGCGGTCATCGCCTAAGCGTGTTGAGATAATAAGGCGATTGTCGCGCATGGTGTTATAGGGGGCTGAGTTGAAGGGTGATGTTTTGTCTGTTGCTTTGAATGCTGTTTTTATCAAAACGGTGCTTATGTTGAAAGCGCCTGTTGTGCTTGGGGACATGGGTTCCGGAGGGAAATTGCCATGCGAGTCGGCGCGCATGAAGGCGGAGTAGGTTTGTGAATATTGGCGGCTCATGCTGATGTCAATACGGAAATCGCGGAGTGGTTCTACGGTGGCTTGTGCGCGGATGCTTTTGGTGTGTTTGCGGCTGAATGGCACATTCAAAGTGGAATCTCCGGTTAGCCATTGTTCTCTGATAGCTCTATAGACGTAGTTTTTATCTTGAAATCCGAATACAAAATCCCATCCGGGCGCTCCGTTATTTACGCCGAAGAAGTCGGGGTCGGGCATAAATCCGGGCTGTAATGTACCGTCGCTTTGTTGGTAATTTCCCGAAATGTCTTTTACCATCATCAAAAATTTAAAGAAGCCATCCATTGATTTTCGTGCGAAAGATGGTCCTTCTTTCTTCTTTGTAACGTCTTCCGGCTCTTCTTCTTTTACTCCGGGTTTGGGAGGTGGTGTGGGACGAGTTGGTGTACGTGCGCTGTTCAGTTTTTTCAAATATCCCGATTTGTTGTATAGGGTGGTCATGTTTAAGCGTCCGTTGATGGCATAACTGGCTTGGTTTTCGATGGTATTTCCCAGCGTGTGGCGTAATGCCCATGCGTTTGCCATCCAATGATAGGTTCCGTCGTAGGTGGCGGTAGCGGTCATCCAGTCGGTTATCGGGATTTTATCTAACGGGACGTTATAGGTGAGGTTTACTGCTTGGTTATAGCGCTCGTAGGTTCCCAGACGTCCAAATTCGTCTCTTATTTGTTTGGCTTTTGCTTCTTTTGAGCCGTAGCGGTCTGACTCGCGTCTTACTCCGGGTAGTTCATGTATAATGGTGTTTGCTGTGGAATTGTATTGGAATTTCAAACTGCGTGCCAAGTCCCAGCGTAAGGTATAGTTTCTATCCCATGTCATATTTTTATAATATGTAGGCTGAATGAGAATTAAAGCGTCGGTGTAGTTGTTCCGCATCTCTTTTTCCTGGTATTCTCTCATCAGGTTGGTTCTGAACGACCACATATTGGGTACATAATAGAAATTGAAATCGCGTATCAGTTTCAACCACGGACTTTTGAGTGAAGTCATAGAGCGGAATGGCGTTACTTCTTTGGGACGTAATGTGTATGTATAGCCAATGCCTGCCGTATGTTTGTATTGTCGGTCGTAGGCGACATCGAAATTATGTGCAATCTGTCGTGAATAGGCGTAAGAGAAGTCCCAGTTTTCAAAGTCCCAAAAGTGCGGGTTTTTTTGCAGGTTGGTGCGTTCTTTCCGCATATTCATAAAGTTGATGTTTGTACGGTTGATGATGTTAAGAGCGGAGTTTTTATAATCTGTTTTTTCTTTGGCGTTCAATGAGCGTACTACATCTTTATATTTTATATCGGGGTCGAATGGACTGTATTGTGGAACAGCACGGTTGTGGGAATAGTCGAAGTGCATGGGAAGTCTTACGCCCCAGTTTTCGGGGGTCATTTTGCCGAGTTCCATATTTGTGCCAAAATCTAAGAGGGTGATATTGTCGCGGGAACGCATGTTGGTTTTTTCTTCAAGACTTCCGAATCCGGCGGAGGTGTGCAGGGCTGTGAATTGGATATTACCGAAGTCTGCCAAGTCAATTCGGACTCGTCCTGTTGCTGCCCAGCCTTGTTTATTGATAAAGTCGGTCAGTCGCAGTTCGTTGACCCATATTTCGGCGCTGCGGCTGCGACGGTCGTCGCTTTTCGGGTTTCTGACGCCAATCATAATGGCTTTTACTTCCGAAATGCTGGGTGTCCCCAAAACGGTGATTTTCCTGTCGCCTTCATATATAATATATGGTACCTGATAAGGATGTCCCGATGTGTTGCGGTCTTTTTTATAATTTACCAACTTTTCGAGGTCAATTTCCAAGTTATTATTGGGGGGCCATATTCGTGTATCATCAAATCGGGATGTCCCCCATGGTGTAAATTCTACCGGAATTTCATATTCGTAGTAATTACTTGTTATGTCGGCTCCGACGCGAATAAATACTGTCATATCACCTGTCTTATTAGGTTCTCCCGGTTCAACGGATTCTGCATGGATGTACATTTTAAGGTGTTCGAACTGTGTAAAGTCGAAATTGGTATTTTTATATACTGCTTTGGCAAAACCGTCAGGCAGATTGACCACTTTCAATACCATAGATTGTTCATTACGGCGGGTTGCCGCGATTTGTGTATAATTAGTTTCACGGTCAATTCCGGGAGGTAAAACGTATGGGACAGGAGAACGCCATGAGTTTTCTTCTATATTGATAGATGAAATGGAAAGTACTGATTCATCTTCGTGAGGGACATATTCGCCATTGTCTAACAGGGCATATTGGTATCTTCTCCAGTCGGCGCGTACTAATTGGAATTTGGCAAAACGACAAACTACTTCTTCTTCAAATCCGCGAAATATAACCCGCATAAAGCGAATAGAACGAAAGTCGCGAATGTTTCCATATACATTATTAGGTGTATTAATGGGTATTTTAAATTGATACCATTTAACGCTGGTATTATTTCCATTGAAAAGTCGGATATTTTGAGCGTTATAAATGTCGGTAATATGGTTTTCGCCGGTTACTTCCATGTTTTTGGGACGTAGAGAGATAACATATTCAAAATATCGCTCATCTTCGCTCAGGGTGTTGTCGTTGTCAATATCTTCCATGTTGGGAATGGTGGTTGACTGGATCATATATCCGTCGGGTGAGGATGTAGAGGAGTTTCCGTCGGGTCCGTTATAGTTTTTGTATTTTTTCAAAATGGATGCAAATTCGGGTTTTGAGTCATATTCTGCGCTTCTGAAGTAGCGGAAATTATCGTGAGATGGGTCTGCATTGGCTGCTTCAAAGACCGGCGAAGCGCCGCCGAACAAATCGGCGATTTTCGGAAGGTAGTTGTGCTGTCCGCCTCTTGAAAAGAAAGATTTTTCGTCTTCATCGCGTAGTCCGTCGTATCCAACGTCCTGATATGGACGGGAGTTGGGGTCGTTGCTGAAATTATTGACCAAAGATTGTTTTATCGGTACTCGTCCCCATATTGTTGTATCAACGTCAACCACTAAATCGGCGCTTTCAGGTAAGCCGTGTTCAAAACTTTTACGGGAATCTTTTAAAATGTCTTCCGAAATGTCTCCGAGATGAAATAAAATATCGCCTCCTTTGTGGTTTGGATTTTCGGAAAACGGATCCATCATCCACAATTCGATATATTCGATGTTGGAATATTCAAAATCGGACGATTCAATACGGCGCATTACCCCGCCCCAACGTGTTTCGGGATGATTGAGTTCTCCGTTGACGTTGATACCGGCGGAAAAATTGCCCGGTTCGAGGTCGTAATTATAAGGTCCTATATCTTTCGGATAATATGCCATGTTCAATATCGGCATGGTTATCGGTTGTCCGCTGGCAATTTCTTTGTTGGGAAAAACTTCTGTTTGCAACACTTGACGGACGCTGTGTTTGGAGAGTTCATCTTTGGTAACGTTGCCGGGAAGTGTTCGGTCGTTAGAATAAAACAAAGGGTCAATGATATACCATGCCATTTTAGCGCGGTTAAATCCGACTGCAAGACTGGTGTTGCTGGCTATGTTTCCTTCGGGAAAATAGGGATGATGTTGAGGTGTGCTGGACAGATGCCAGTCGCGTATGGGGGTTGTTTTAAGGTCTATGGTAGTGGTTGCGGCTTCAAAATCGTCAATATACGATGTTCCTCCTTTGCCGATGGCTTTGCTGTGTCCCGGAATGAAATGGGCAAATTCGCCTCCCAGACTGACACGGGAAGGTGTTTTACTTGAATAAAAAGGAAGCACATTTACCCAGCGCGTTATCATGTTGGATTCTTGTTGCCATTCGCTGTTCAGTCCCCACATTATATTGTTTACCGGCTCGTCGCCGAGATTGGTTTTTTGGGTCAATGGACGTTCAAACATATTCATAAAAGTAGCCCCTACAATCCAGTCTTTATTTATTTGATGGTCAACGGTTACGCCTAAGAATGTTCGTTTTTGTATCAGATTTCCTGCATCGCGGCTTTCGCTGCTTACTGTTATTGGCGTTCCCGAATTTAAAATGCCTTCGTTGATGATGGTAACCGTTCCCATTGTGTAATTAACTACGTAATCAACATTTTCGACAAGTTGTCGTCCTCCTGCTGATACAACCACAGAGCCTTCCGGAATATTGAGTCCGTTGAGACGGATTTCGGAACTGAACGACGATTTATAATGTCCTTCCAAAAGGAATTTGTTCTTTTCGGGATATTGTTGTGCGCTGGTTTTGGTCATGGTATAGAGTGAGTCGTAGCAATATTTGTCGGCGATGCGTTTGGCTTCGGTGGGCGAGTTGGAAGGGCTGCTCATGATTTTCTCCCGCAGATAAGAACCAAACGGCTCTTTGACGGTGAAATAGATACGTCCGTTATCCGATTGTATGGTACCTCCGTTTTGGGCGGCGTTGTCAATAAAGTCGAAAATGCCGTCGGGGTTCCTTGCTTGGTGGGCATCCATACGGTCAAAACCTAATACTTCAATCAACGGCTTATATCCGTAAGAGGTATCCGGTTCGGGTAAAAATCCCATCGGAACGCCATTTTCCGAACCTGAAAAAAGAATGTTCAACAAAAAGTCTTCCCGTCCGACTTGATAGGAATTGAGGGCATAGACATTTTTCATCATCAATTTCCATATCGGTAATCTTGGGTCAACGGCAGTGCTGCGGAGCAGTTTTACAATAAGGGTTTGTGTGGAAGGGATACCGCCGTCGGAGAGTTCTCCTACTTTATAAACGGTTTCACTGCCGATAAGGGTGTATTCGAAAGCAACTGCCAAAACCTGATTGGTATTTAAAGTCGTTCTGAGTGA
>Ga0209628_10001904_pt1 | contig 13891 bp, 12 predicted proteins | sample TergutCu122P4_FD_187285 | JGI IMG/M metagenome (GOLD analysis project Ga0209628, IMG submission 187285) | Cubitermes ugandensis P4 segment gut microbial communities from Kakamega Forest, Kenya - Cu122 P4 (SPAdes) (version 2) | ecosystem: Host-associated > Arthropoda: Insects > Digestive system...
GCTCGAGTAAACACCGTGAGAGCTGAAAAACTTTATGCATGCACGGCGTTACGTACACGTCACATTCGGCCACCAGGGGATACAGGCTGCGTGACGCAAACGTAACATTCGTCCTTTAAAGGTTAACATATTGCATATGTATATCTTACTTTTAGACCTATTAGAGGTAACTGAAATTTTTATGGGTTCAGATTGCTTGTAAATGCTGATCATATTTGAACCCCTTTCACTCATGGTTCCACTGCCACCTGAATATAAAACGGGGATGCTAATCAGTTTTGATATTCAGATACATGACTGCATTTGCTAGAATATGTTGTTATGACCTTTGGATGTGATTGGCAGCACTTAGTGTATGGGATTGTCTGTGCAGTATCATCATAATCCTCATCATTGTTATGGTTGTCATCATTGTCATTGTTTTCTGCCCCTGTCAACCCCCACCCCCCATGCACTTCCATTTTATGCATATGCACAAGTATTTACCTCATGTTGGGATATCTGCAAAATGCAAACTGGCAGCTTGAGTATACTGAAGTTATATTCCAGCAGGTTTCAATACATCCCAGGTCAGAGACAGGGATTAGGTGGTCTAGAGATAGGGCACAGCATTCTGACTTTACTGTACTATTTCTTCATCTCTGACCCTTAAGAGTCAAATTTGTGAATGTGGAATCTCTAGTAGTTTTCAGTGACATTAACTCTTTGCTGCATTTGCCAGTAATCACATTCACCACCACCACATTGTTAGAAATAAACATCATCTCACCCAACAAAAAGTTCAACTGCAGAAGTGAATTTCTTCAGCCTTGCCAGACAGGCATAACCAGAAATATTGAGGCAGGATCATGCCTGGAGACACACAAACTAAGAATAAGGGATAACATGTCAAAAACAGCTTGGACAAGTAAATTACAATAATGAAAGAATGATACCAGTGGGACAGCATTTATCTGTCATTTTTAGAGATACACCATTCTGTTGCAGATTATCAGTATTTATTCAGCGTAATGGGAATTGAAAAGCAGCTGTTTGCCATTATTTAGAACATTAAAATAAAACTGCTCCTTAAAAATAATACCTGTCAGATGTGATCCATCCAGATTGATGCATTAATGCACTTAGTTGACAGCACTGTCCCAAATTGTGATGTAACATGGCCAGTGATGTGGAATTGATTTCTTCACTAGTTCTATGAGATTATGTAACTCTGCCAGACATATTTGAAACATTTTACTTTACAAGTAGTCCCATCCAAAAGAAAACACAGCCTGACAGATCAGGCAAATTGGCTGGCCAAGAAATGTTGCCACAATGGGAAATGATGCAGTGTGAAGATACTGCCCTAAAGAGTGTCCATCGACTTCTGAACAGTAAGTGCTGTTGCTCCATCTTGTTGGAACCAAACAGTGGCAAGGTTGGTCAAGTGTGTAACCTTGGGAATAAGAATTAATTCACCACATGAACATATTGGTCACAGTTACAGTAACTGCTCTGCCATCGTTAACATAAAAAGAATAAGGACCAAAAACACCAAATGCTAATATTCTGACTGAGATGGTTTGAAATGCAACTAACAAGAATCAGCTTCACTTCAGTACTGCTAGTTTGTTTGTTCACACAACCAAACAATTCAAATGGAACTTCAACAAACATCTGAATATCATCTGTTCTTTTACTAGGGAAACAAATTGCTCACAAAATGCACTTTTTGAAGCAAAATCACTGTTCGACGGTTCCTGCAGAATCTGTATTTGTAGGGGTGATAATGATCCATGTGTTAATCATCTGGTGCTGTAGCTGATATTAGCCTGTACTCTTTAGTGTTTTCTGGTGCTCATACATTCTAACAGAGGCTGCCAATTTCTTATTTGGTGCAGAAGTCATGTTTCAAAACTTCTGTACCCAATACTTGATGGTGTAACAATCAGGAACTTCTGCAAGTATCCCAGTGCCTGCATATTCAATGCATTGCTATCTAACAGTAATTTTTGAAAAATGTCTCTTCTGTGAAATGCTGTAGTGCTTCTGCTTGTCCCCGCTCCATGTTTGCTAGAGTACTACATAAATCAAAATGATGAATGAATGCTGCCCCACCTTGTATCCATTATAGTATGAAAATTGCATAAAAGCAGCTCAGATACAGTAATGAGATTCAGGGCTACATTCAGTCTATATCTACAATTAGAATTTTAAAGAAAACTGTCTAACCATGTCTGTGCCTATACATGAAAAGTTAGAACAGAGACAGTGGCTGTTCCCACACTTTTTCTCTGGAAGTGAAACTTGGGTTGAGAAGAACAAAAAGGGAAGTAAAATTCAGGCACCAGAAAATTTAACTTTTATGAGTGTCAAGATCACCAGATTAATCAAAAGTGGCAAATTATGATATTAGACACAATAAAAAACAGTTTACTGAATGGCCTAAATTTTTATTTGGTAAATGGAAAAGACTGCAGAGAAAAACAGTTCCTCCTGAACAAAATGGTACCAAACTGCTGGGACTTGCTCGTTACTCTAAATCAGATGTTTAGTAACACAAGAAGAGGCTGAAATCTGTTCCAACTTAATACGCATTAAGTTGGAAGAGATTTCAGCCTCTTCCTTGGATAGCAGAGAACAACTGTCCTCCTTACCTATGCCTCAGATTTTTGTAATATGTTACTACCATGTACTCCAATTTCATCAAATAATGCAGCCAACAAGCAATACATTAATGGATCATAAATTCATTTATTATTTATTAAACCTGTCCCACCCATTGCAGCTTTCTTGGCCATCTTCAGGGACCCCACTATAATGCTAAAAGCAGGTTCACAAGACTTTTGTATTCTGTGCAGTACCATAAAAGGAACAAGTAAATGAAATCAGTATAATATAGTACATCTTTATGTGGTTTAAAGTAATAAAGTAGTAAAAGCACATTATGTAAATTAGTGTTCCTGTGTGTGGTTGATTTAAAAATTTATGATTTTGATAGAAGTGAATTATTGCATCTCAGTTCTTGTACCTCAGATGTCCATAAAGGCAATAGTAGAATCATATTGCTTAATAGGCCATATGATAAAGATTTTAGTGAAACACCTACAGTCTGGATCAAACATTTTGTTTGTGACAGATATTCTTCATGAAGTTATGTATTTGCAAATATATCATCCATATTATTAATGGTTCTTGTAATGTCATATAAAAGCCATTCATAATATTTAATGTTAACATGGAGTTCAGGTATACTGGCAGTGAAAATGTGAGACATGTGACAAACTGCTGCAACCTCAGAACAAGTCAGAAGTCAATGTCTTGGCCAGCAGGAGATGGAGGAGGGGATAAACATGATGATTGTGATTATGATTAGAAGATGAAAAAGAGGTAGGAGGAGTTAGAGAAGGAAGAAGGAAAACATACAATATTACTGGATTATATGTACCAAGGACATTACAGTATGAACACAATCAAAAACTAATATATAGGATTTTTCCATCTTGTACTCCCAAGTGCGTTGGGTTTGAATTTAAGAGCTACAGTAACCAAGTTGTGTCATGTAAATTCAGCTTTCGGACTTTTAAACTTCTTGTTCGGTTATTTGTGCCTCATCTTGACAGGACTTGCACTGTACAGTGTAAGACCAAATTTTAGTTCTGTTGCTTACCCTTTTTCATACTGACAGAACGAAATTTGTGTTAATACTCCAGTTTTTCCTTCATGTTTGGTATTTTTCTGTTGTTGTTGCAGTCACTGTGCCACACATATGGAGGCCACAGCAGTCATGTCACAAATGTGTCATTCCTGCAGGATGACTCAAGACTGATCTCTACAGGAGGTCATGACACAAGTGTGATGCAGTGGGCCCTGTCCTAGAGTACTACAGCAGTTCAGGTGCACGGGAGATACCAGTAGTGACTTCAGACACATACACAGTCAAAATATGTAGTGTATGTTGTAACAAGAAAGTGGGAAGCATGTGTTTATTACTGACAGAGTATAAAGTCTGGTATTTGGTAGAATGCCCCAGAATAGCATACAAAATATGAAACTCTTGTTGTTTCATGCATCACCTAGGCATTCTGTACATAATACCGAGAACAGTATCAGAAAAATGTTGCAGCTCAAAAATAAAAGCAACTAATGGGAACTGGGTAAGAAATTGTTAAGTGTTCATGGGTCAAAAAAATTGTTTTTGTTAGAAACAAGGGCTTTGTTTCAATCAAAATTCCAGTTCTGTTGCTCATGCTGCAACAAATAATGTTATTGAAACTAAGCAGGATGCAGTATTCTGTTGATCTTCATTTCAGTAGTGTGCAGTACTTGTTGCACAAGAATCATACTCTTCTCCCTTTGATATTTGTATGCTCTGCTATCAATCATGTATACTCTAGTCCAGTGTTTGGGGTTTTTTATTAACAGTGTTTGGTGCCAGTCTAAATGTCATTCAGCACCACACCATGTAATGATTTTAAAAATTAGGTGCTTTTCAGGCACTCACCAATTTAATAAGCATGTATATTATTTCAGGGAAAATAATTTTTATAATCAATAACAGTAAATATAGTAAACTGCATATGTGTACTTCAGTAATGTTTTTGCATATATCATACAGCATAAATATGTGCAATGAAACCTGCCTGTAATGGAACCATAATTGGACGGGTCAGACAGGTTTCATTTAATACAGGTACTTAATATTTGGCAAACCAGGCTGCAACATTTTCTTCCAGAACATCACCAGCTTCACCACAGACTTCATTAAACACAATTTCATATCTCTTTCTGAAAATTTATAATCAGGTTTCAGGCTCTGACACACAGAAACCACTCCCATATGTTCCTATTGGGAATAAGAATATGTGGCAGTGGTTTTTTGTTTCCATTTCATTGAACCACTACTAGAATTTGGCCACTGGTTTCTTGGCTTTTAGTATGCTGTACACTTCGAGTTTTCACAACATTAAACTTTGCTACAATTTATGGTACTTTCTACTTATCTTCTTCACTTGCTTCAATCATTTTTACTCTTGTGTTGAGATGAAGCTCTTTTCTTGTCTCTGGAGGCCATTGCTGCAGCTCAATGAAAAAGTAAATATCTTTTGATATTGTGCCATAATTGGCGTGGTTATCTGTTTCTGTTTGGGTGTGAAGATTCTGCCTTGAAATCTAATTGTGCTTCTTGGGTTGGGACTTGAAAATATAAAAGGAATGTCTTTGTTTGGGGTACAGAGTGGGGTTTGAATTCCCTTAGTGTGTTTGTGCTTGTGGCTACTATACACAGACAGTTGTTACCCACTCTAAAGTGGCATTTTTTGTCATTGAGTATATTCTGGACTGATGCTACACACAGTTCCATTTCATGAGTTCTTCAGCCCCCTGACTCTTCACAGCCTTCAGTCCAAATTCCCATCCCACCCTTCTTCTGACCTAACTACACTTTCCAGCAGCATCTCAAAGTGCTGATAAACACTTGACTATAGAAGGGTACAGTCATGCTGAAGGTGCAGTACAGAACAAAATTAAATAAAAACATGAAGAATATATTCTGTTTAGTCTTGTCATCATGCCCTGTTTCCACATTAGAAAGTTTCTGTTCAATGAAGACAGTTTTATAATGTTTTGTACACTAGATCCTTGGGACTGTAAAAGTTTTCCATTGCAGACACTTTTCCACTATATCTAGGTTCCATTTAAGACAGGTTTCAGCACGCACATATGTGTGCATGTGTGCATGTGTATGCACACACACACGTGTTTGAGAAAACCAGTTTTGTTGTGCAACTGTAGCAATCTGTAGTGATATACTTATTTTAGAACACTCTTGGAATGCACAATAGGAGAATTAATCTTGGTGAAGGAAAGTAACACATTGCCTGAATCCATCTTGTCATTCTGTAGAATGCCTAGAAATTCTTTAAATGATGTGAATGATTATGAATATTTATTTTCAAGAAACTAATAGGCATACAAAAATTAAATGCATACCATTGTAAAGAGCAACTCAGAAAGTTCTGTATCATTATGTGCTCCCTTGGTTGCCCTGTATAAATCCAGATAGTATTTGACTCTGTTCCAGATTCTTAACAAAATTACCTACCAAACATGTTGTAATATCCTCAAAACATGAAGAAGAACCAAGCATTATCTTTCAGCATGACAAGGTACCACACCATGCATGGGCAGTGAGGTGACAACATTGCTGAACAGGCCACTGCCTGCGGGATGGTTTCAGCAAAGTGGTCCACATTCTGTCCTCTGCCATCCTCAGATTTTATGCCCTAATCTTCCTCCTTTGCCAGTGCCTATAATCCTGAACAACTAAAGACACTATACAAATGGTGATGGCAAATTTGAACAGTCTTTACTGCAGAGTGTTTGGCATCATGTCAAATATTGTCATAATGAGCGTAGGGAAACAAATGGAGCATGAACTTGCATAGGGTGTATGGTGGGAAAATGTTTTTATTTGCTCTTTACAATGATGTGTGTTTAGTTTGTATTTGGCAGTTATTTCCTTACCAATACATTTTTGTAAACACTTCATTTGTGATCACTCTCATTAATAAAAATCGTAGTTTACACCTTTCCTAACGTGGGTTATTAATGTATATGATTGCTAGATAGAATTCAGAGTACGTGCATTTCCAACTTCTTAAAGAGGTAGTATGTCAGGTGGCCATAATAACTGTTATATTTGAGTACTATTCTTCTGTGATCTTCTGTTTAATAAGTAATTTTGTTTCTGTAATTGACTTTAAAAATATAAAACATATAAAAAAAGAGACACTGACTGCTGTGTTAGCTTCATGTGAGAAAGAGAACCAAGTGTCTTTGCATGTTCACAAAAAGTATCAGTGCTACCATGTCGATATTTAGGACTTCAATTTTTGTAAATGCACATTTTTTTCATGACATAAACTGAGGTATGGTCACTCACACAAACAGTGTTCTGAAGAAGGAATAAGTTCACATAACAGCTTTTTTGTTAATAGCTGTAATTATAAAGTACTCCTTGCCTACTTACCTGAGCCAGGATGGCTCATTTAAGTGTATTTGGCTATGGGCTCGCAGAGGGAGGGATCTTTTGTTTCACAGTTATGTCCAAATTGGTTGTGGGTATCACACAGCCTCTTATGTTATGGGTAATTGGGGTTTTCTCTTGGAATAATACACCAGGAACATGAACCTGACCATTCACTCCCAACTAGTGATCAGGTCTAGAATGCATGGAGATTGATACCCATGCTTCCTTCTACATGGGGTTTTGCTAAGTACAGGGGTAACTTGACATATATATATATATTTATATTTATGTATGTTATTTATGGAGGGCCTTTATGGTGGTGTTTGTACAACTGTGAAAGTACTGTGAAAAATGTATATACTGTATGGACTTCTGTCATTTAAGCTGAACCTATTGCAGAAAAATGGATACATTTATGACATTTATATTATCTTGAAGTACTCAGCATATAAATAATACTGAACTCATTACTACTAACAGTGACGTCTGTGTGAACAGCCTGTAAATTTATTATGCTAAATGTTGCATATGATAGAGCTATTTTCAGGGTTTAATTGCTGAAAATGTTGCACTTAGGGTGACACACACCTAGGAGAGGTGAGTGGTGTGGCTGCCCTGAGTGGTACAGTACATGAGGCAGCACAATGAATATTTTAAATGAAAAAATATGAATTTTGCACTCAAAAATTTTAAATTATTGAGATAAAGTAAAGGAAATTTAATAAATAATTTTGACTTTTTTTTAAAAGTTCATCATTTATGTTTGGGGCTGTCACTGTGATTATTCACCCCAAGCACCAAAACTCCTACCTGCACCACTGCTGAGGACAGCTTTTCCATCCAGTCATCCATCCATCCATGCATGTATGGCACCGCAGCACCTTCTGGGCCATGGTCTCCCTCTATCCCCATCTTGTCTCCTCCAGCCCTGTATTCCTAGGCTCTGTAGTGCATCCCTGTGGATGACATCCTCCCATCCTGTAGTGCATCCCTGTGGATGACATCCTCCCATCCTGTAGTGCATCCCTGTGGATGACATCCTCCCATCCTGTAGTGCATCCCTGTGGATGACATCCTCCCATCTTGTTATTTGTTTACCTACCAATCTTGTGTTGTGGAACTTCCCATTAGGAACCTTTTTGTGGATCCTTTCATCCATTATGGTATGAACCACCCATACTATTATTTTAATTTTAATATCATCCATGTAATATTTGTACACAGTGTAAATTTAGCAATTCCATCTAGGGTGCCAATGCCCCGTCTCAGATATTGGGCTGTATACTCTTCTTAATATTTTCCGTTCACATGCATGGAGCATAAGCTCTGTCATTTGTGTCAGGGGCCAGATTTACGCTTCCATCACACAATACTGGCCTGATTAATGCTGTATATAGTCTTGCTTTTCTATTATGGTGGATTTGTTTAAATCGAAATATAGTTTGCAGAGTTATAGCCTTTATTAGCAGCTATAATTCTAGCTCAGATTTCTTCTGTTTTTCAATAGTATGACTGTTTACATTTCCTAGGTATTTGAAACTGCAAACAATTTCAGTATTATAATCATTAATTGCCAATATTTCGCTGCTTCTTCCTCTTTTTCTTCTTCTTCTGCCATTGCCTTTGTTTCTTTGACACTGATGTTGAGCTGTGCTGCTTTTTATCTCTCAGTTCTTTGTATACTTCAGAAATAGCTCTTTTTCTTCTTCCCATGATATTTTTGTTGTCTGCATATCCTGTTAGTTGTACTGATTTGTAAAATATCATTGATAAGACTTGTACTGACAGATGTCTTATTACATACTCCAATGTTATATTACTGAGGTTGGATGCTATTTTGTCTCCTTGTTTCACAGCCATTTGCTAGCTTGAAACCATCAGTCACCATGGTCCTGTCTTAACATGATAGGCCCAGGCTTCCTTTGTTGCTTTTATTAACTTTATCAATGTATTTGGCATTCCATATAATTTCATTTTATTTTATAATTTATATTTTCATATGCTGCTATGGGCTATATGAAAGTCAATGAAGATCGATACATTGCTACATTTTATTCTCAGGCTTTTTCCAACAAATTTTTGACTGTAAAATTTGATCCATGGTTGCTTTTGCCGATCTGAATCCCACCTGATATTCACCAATTACAGGCCAATTAAACACAAAATTTCCATTTAAAACAGTGTATTTCCTCAGGGTTAGGGGATTGATAACCTTATCCTATATAGTATATGACTATAACACTAATGGACATCTGGACCTGTAGAGGATATGTGTACTGCATATACAGTATACTTACATTTCTATACAATATATTCATTTATTTCTAAGGCAATAAAAATGTAAAAGACTCACATCCTTAGTTTTTGGTATGGTTCATTCTTATAGGACTGTGGTAGACTTGCTACACATAGACTTTAGGTCCTGACTTAGCACTTCCTGTAATTCTATTAGCATTATCACATATTGTACATACACTACTATGAGTGGATCTAACATTAGACCATGTCAACAATTAGTTAACCTTTTTCAAGGCAGCTTATTACATCCATTTTCTCCTCAATACCAATTTTCTATCACTGATTTTTCACTTGGATTGCACTAGGTGATGTATATTTATGTTTCTCATTTATGTTGGTAAGAAAAGCCAATGTTGTAAAAGAGGAAACTAGATGAGTCGTGTGATTGTATCATTAACGGCGTAACAGTGATGTCACTTCGTGCTAGCTTCCAATGCAAAACAAGAACTACCAAGGATGATGTATGCCACATTGCGTCAAAGTGAAATCGCGTAAAAAAGAGACTTGCCTGTATATGATTGGTTTACTTTTAAGTTTGTTAATAACTGTAGTTGACATTTTGTATCCTGTGCATAGTAACGATATTTCTCTCTAATTGTGACACTGTAATTTGTTGCCCCTTTTTCATATATTAGGACTGTATTTGTTGTCCAGTCCGTAGGTGCATTTCTCTTCTGTCCATATCCCTATGATTAATCTGTGTAGTATATTTATTAATGGTTGTCATCCTTTGTTGTAGAGTTAATAAGTCTGAAAAACACTGCACACTAGATGCATTCCATGTTCACGCTGTGTGCGTGTGTATTTACTGCACAGTGTAGAATGGATGCTGCTGTATTTCTGTACTCCTCTTTTCAACTTGTTTGTGCTGCTCTTCACCAAATCACATTACAAAACAGTTTTGACCTCACCCACAACAGGTTATGGGCCCAGGTACGTGAGATTTTGGTCAGAAACAGTGCTGTGATGTAAATGTAATAGTAATTGTGCCAGTAACGTGAAGTGACAAAATTAACCTCAACCAGTCTACTACGAGTGGTTTCAAAGTGCAAATTGAAAAGCTCGAAGGTCCTGACAATTGGCCTAAATGGAAATGACAGATTTTAATGCTTCTGCATGCCCATTACTTAGAAGATATCACTGATGGATCTCGAAAACGCCCTGTTCTGCCTGCAAATGCACAGCCTCAGCCAAAAAAGGATCTAACCGAGTGGCAACAAGATGACGCCAAAGCTGCAAGCATTATTGCATGCACGCTAAGCAATTCTGTTGCAGAGCTCTGTTGACTTGTACCAGTGTTAAAGACATTTGGGACAAGGTATGTGCACGGTTTGGGCACAGTAGTATGTTGCAGATTAATATGCTCATTGAGTCATTCTTCCAGGCACAATGTGACTGCAAGGAGGACATTAGCACACATGTCGCTAAGCTGCAAAAACTGTTTTGTCGACCTAAACGATGAATTGGCGAAGCACAGTGAAAATAGGCTGTCTGAACATATGCTTACTGGACGAATTTTGTCCACACTTTGTAAGGAATACGACAGTTTCAAGGATGTTTGGGATACCATTCCTACTAGCGCACAAACTCATTGAGAAGCTCTGTGCAATTGAGTTGCGAGCTGACAAATTGGCATTGGCTGAAGCTACGGCACTCAATGCACATGAAAATGACAAGAAGTCCAATTCTGTGAAAGTGAATTCCAGTAAACCCATGAAAAGAGGAGCTGACCGTGCAAAACAGAAATTTCTTTGCAACAAATGCATACAACTTGGTCACTGGGCTGTGGAGTGTCCTCAAAAGCAGCAGCATGCAGGGGAGAGAGGTGGTAAATCGGCTGCAAAGAAGAATTCTGATGTGTTCCCAGTGCGTGTAATGGTGGCTTCAAGATCAAGCATTGTGGATGCGGACAGCTGGTACTGTGATGGTGTGACACAGCACATTACACCGAACAAACATTATTTTGTATCATACACAATATCTTCCAATCCTGAAATGATCGTGCTTGGCAAGAAAAATGTGCAGATACAAGCATACAGTCAATGTATGATAAACGTCCATACGTTTCACAGCGGCATGTGGCATGACGCAACACTGAAAAACGTTTGGTACGTGCCAGCGTACATCAAGGCAGCCATTCAAAACGGCGACAGCACAACCTTGAATGAAAAAGAAGTTGTTATTCGCAGAGGTGATGGAACTGTTGCAGCATCGGCTCAGCTCGTTAATGACCTCTATGTATTGGCGATTCAGGTGTGTTCCATGACACGCTGCAGACGTCCACCTGGCATCGCAAGTGGAAACATTGCAAGTATGATATGAACGTCTTGACCATCAAAATGAACGCCTTGTTATGAAAGTGCTCAAGCAACATGGTATTAATGTGGAGGCAAACAAAGAATTTTGTGACGGTTGTGCTTTGGGAAAAGGTGAAAAGCACATCAGCAGAGCTTTGGAACTCAGACAAGCTGACCAAGCATAGTTGGAGAACAGATTAATGCAGATGTGTGTTGTCCAATGACAGAAATGTCAGTGGGTGGTGCCCACTATTACGTCTGCTTCAAAGATGATTATTAGAAACTTCGTCTTGTGTTCTTCATCGCCACAAAAAGTGAGGTGGCGGACTGCCTACGAAAGTTTCTGAAAGAACTAAAGACTGCTGGACATGTCACAAAAGTTCTGCTGTCAGACAGTGGCAAGGAATTCAACCGTGAAACTGTACAGAAATTCTTGGAAGAACGCGACATTATGCACCAACATACCATGCCATATACTCCCGAACAGAATGGTGCAGCAGAGCATGAAAATCGTACAATTGTGGAAAGCGCTCCTTTTATGCTTCATGCCATTGGATTGCTGAAAGAACCGTGGGCTGAAGCCTGTAATCCTACAGTATACATACTCAACCGTACTGGACCTACACCAGTGGAAGGTAAGGCGCCTTCGGAAATATGGACTGGATCTTATGCAACTCTTGGTCACTTGCGTGTTTTTGGGACAGAATGTTATGTGCACATTCCCAAACAGAAAAGGCACACGTGGGACCAAAAGAGTAAGTTGGGTCGACTGGTTGGATATATGGGTGAAAAGGATGGCTATCGAATTTGGATACCTAATGAATGGAAGATTGTGCTGAGTCGTGATGTTCTCTTTAAGCCAGACGTGTGCAATTTGCGCAATGACATCACTAAAACCGAAAGTATGTGCCGTACACTCCATGTAGCTCCAACTGAAGAAATTCAGATATTACAAATCTACGAAAGTGATGACGGAAATACTGCGTCTACTTCTGGGGGAAGTAATGGTTCGAATTCAGAAAGGTATGTTCAAGACCGCAAGAGCGTATGTGAAAAGAAACAGCCAAATTGGATGACTAGTGGCGAATTCATTTGCCTAGTTGATGATAGTCAAGTAGACTACTGTTTGAGCCCAATTTCATACACTGAAGTGATGGAGAAAGCTGGATTGAAGAACAGCACAGCTGATCCTTGCCTATTTTATGGCACGCATGAAGACAGTTTTCTGTATATTGCAATTTATGTTGATGATGGACTTGTTGTTGGTAACAAAGATGAAGAAATTGACGTGTTTTTAGGGCTACTGCAAGAGGAATTTAAAATTACAATTGGCTCGCTTGAGAACTTCCTCGGAATGCAGATTGTCAAAGTGATGGGTCAGTTTTTGTTAGCCAAGAGACGTATACAAACAAGATACTGCAAAAGTTCAACATGACTAAAGCAAAAGGTGTGTTGATGCATGCCAGTCGTGAAGAAAGTGATAACCACAAAGATGTCAGCGGCAAGGTTCCATATCGTGAGGCAGTGGGCAGCCTCGTGTATCTTGCAGCAGCAACACGCCCCAACATAGAATTCGCCGTAAATAAAGATGCAAGGGTCATGGACAGACAAGCTGATAAGGATTGGAACAATGTTAAACGCATTTTTCGCTACTTGCGATCAACCAGCAACTATGGCCTCAGGTATACTAGAGGTTCTGGTGAACTAAAGGTGTTCAGTAATGCTGACTTTGCAGGAGATAAGGTAACTAGACGTTCCACCACGGGCGTTATTTTTATATTTTCTGACGGTGCAGTGTCTTGGACAAGTCAACTGCAAAAGACGACAGCCCTCTCGACAACTGAAGCCGGGATCATTGCAGCAAGTGAATGGGGCTAAAGAATTTGATTGAAACGCTTGCTGTCAGAACTGTTCTCTGACTTCTCCAAAAACACCGGTACTGTACACCCTCTGACTTCTCCAAAAACACCGGTACTGTACACCGACAACGCCAATTCCATCAAACTAATCAAGAACCTGGAGTATCACAAAAGGTCGAAACACATTGAGGTGCGACACTTCTATGTGAGGGAGGGAGGGATACCGTAATGATGATATCGTGTTGAAACATGTTGACGGAAGAAAACGATTGGCAGACATGCTTACAAAACCCACTGAACATGTCCGATTTGAAGTACAGCAGTGGCGTACCGAGGGGGGTGGTTTGGGGCGTTCAAACCCCCCCCCGAAATTCCGAAGATATCGGTGAAGTCCTCGATCGCGTGAGCAAGAAGAACCGGCGTCTCGA
>Ga0209628_10001905_pt1 | contig 13891 bp, 14 predicted proteins | sample TergutCu122P4_FD_187285 | JGI IMG/M metagenome (GOLD analysis project Ga0209628, IMG submission 187285) | Cubitermes ugandensis P4 segment gut microbial communities from Kakamega Forest, Kenya - Cu122 P4 (SPAdes) (version 2) | ecosystem: Host-associated > Arthropoda: Insects > Digestive system...
GATATTGACGATCATGCGCACCAGCGAGGGCGGCGTGAAGAATTCGCCGCCTTCCTGCGCGCCGCTCATGGCGAATTTGTTGAGGAAGTATTCGTAGATGCGCCCGAACACGTCGCCGGTGGCGTTCTTGATCGCCGGGCGGTCGAAAATCTTGACGAGGCCCGCCAGCAAGTCCGGCTCGAAGGCGGTATAGCCGCGCGGCAGCGCGCCTTGCAGCACGTCGTGTTCGGCTTCGATTTGCTCCATTGCCGCGTCGATCGCTTCGCCGACCCTGGCCCCGGCGGGCAGACTGGCAATATGCTCGAAGCGCGCTTCTTCCGGCAGATAGATGGCGGCCTTGCCCTGAAAACCGAGTTTGATGAGCGCCTCACGGCGGCCGGCGGGCACTTGCGGCGAAATGCCCGCCGCGATGTCCGGCAAAAAGGCGTTGAAGCGATTGCTGGCGTGGCGCAGAAAAATCAGCCCCAGCACGGGCATGGCGTATTCGCTGGCGGTGAGCTTGGAATTGGCGCGCAGTTGATCGGCGGCTTCCCAGAGTTCGTTTTCGAGTTGTTGAGTATTCATGCTGGATGCGGACTGGCCTCGCGGGATGTGCTCATGGCAAGGCGCGGGGATGGGGAAATGCGTCTTCTGGCTGAATCAGCGCGGCGGCTTCCATGCTCAGCACCGGTAGGGCGTCGGATCGGCGAGGCCGGTGGCGGCGAAGCCCTCGGCGCGCAGGCGGCAGGAGTCGCAGACGCCGCAGGCGTGGCCTTCTTCATCGGCCTGATAGCAGGAGACGGTCAGCCCGTAATCGACGCCGAGCGCGTTGCCGGTGCGGATGATGTCGGCCTTGGAGAGGGCAATCAGCGGCGCGTGGATGGTCATTTTGCGGCCCTCGACGCCGGCCTTGGTGGCCAGATTGGCCAGGGTCTCGAAGGCGGCGATGTATTCCGGGCGGCAGTCGGGGTAGCCCGAGTAATCGACGGCATTGACGCCGACGAAGATGTCGCGGCTGCCGAGCACTTCGGCCCAGGCCAAGGCCAGCGACAGCATGATGGTATTGCGCGCCGGCACGTAGGTGACCGGAATGCCTGGCTGGAGGCCGCCGGTGGGCACGGCAATGGCGGGATCGGTCAGGGCCGAGCCGCCGAACCGGGCCAGCCCGAAAGGGATGACGCGATGCTCGGCGGCCCCGAGCGCGGCGGCGACATGCGCGGCGGCCCGCAGTTCGGCGCTGTGCCGCTGGCCGTAATCGAAGGACAGGCAATGGCAGGCGAAGCCCTGGTCGCGGGCGATGGCAAGGCAGGTGGCGGAATCGAGTCCGCCGGAAAGGAGGACGACGGCGGGCGGCGGGTGGTTTGGCTCGGGCGACGAAGTCACGGCGCGACGAGCAGGCCGATTTCGCGTTCAAGCAGGTTTTCGTTGCCGAGATTGAGGGCCACCAGCCGGCGCAGATGGATCACGCTGTCGAGGTCGATCTTGCGGCAGGAAAGGCCATAGTATTGGCCCTGATGATGGATGACGGTGACTTCCATGCGGATATTGTCCTCGGCGTCGAGCGGTATGTTCAGTACGCCAGCGCTGCCGACGGTGATGTACAGCGAACCCCGCGGTTGAATCAGGGCGCCTTTCAGCGACAGGTCGATGACTCCGACCGGGTATTCGTCGTTACCCAGAAACAGGCTGGCTTCCGCCTGGAACGAAATGCGTGAGAATTGACGGCGATTACGGATCATGACGGCCTCCCTCATTTTCCCTGGATGTTACCCCAAAGCACTTTATGCAACTGCAACTGGAAGCGGACGTTCAGCCCATCGGCGAGGATCCACTCGGCCAGCGCCGTTGCCTCGACCCGGCCCTGGGCTGGCGACAGCAGCAGCGGACAGCGCGCATCGAGGCGGCGCTCGGCGATCACGGCGCGCGCCCACTCGTAATCGGCGCGCGAGGCGATGACGATCTTGATTTCGTCGCGGGCATCGAGCAGCGCCAGGTTTTCCCAGCGGTTGCGCGCGCATTCGCCGGAATCCGGCGCTTTCAGATCCATGATCCTGGATACGCGCGGATCGACGGCGGCGATGTCGAGCGCGCCGGAAGTTTCCAGCGCCACGTCGTAACCGGCATCGCACAGCGCCGTCAGCAGCGGCAGGCAATCCTTCTGCGCCAGCGGCTCGCCGCCGGTGATGCAGACCCGGCGCGTCGGGTAGCGCCCAACCTCGGCCAGCACGGCGGCGATGTCGGACGACTCGCCGCCGCTGAAGCTGTAAGTCGTATCGCACCAGACGCAGCGCAGCGGGCAGCCGGTCAGGCGCACGAACACGGTCGGCAGGCCGGCGCGCGAAGCCTCCCCTTGCAGGGAGAAGAAAATTTCCGTCAGACGCAGGGCCAAGGATTACTTTTTCAGCCGCTGCTGCGCTGTCTCAGCCGCCGGTGTGCCGGGGAAACCGGCGACGACCGCCTCCAGCGAGCGCCTGGCTCCGGTCGGATTGCCCAGTTCTTTCTGGCAGGTGGCGATGGCCAGCCAGGCGTCGGCCGCCTTGGGGCTGTCGGCGTACTTGGTGGTGACCACGCTCTGCGCCTCGATGGCCTTGGTGCAGTTGCGCTGGGCGTACCAGGCATTGCCCAGCCAGTATTGGGCATTGGGCGCCAGACTGCTGGCAGGGTATTTCTGGACGAAGGCGGCGAAGGCCGCCGCCGCTTCCTTGTAGCGCCCGGCCTTGAAATCGCCCAGGGCGGCTTCGTATTCCCGCTCCTCGCTGGCCGCGTCGCCGGCCGGCGGCGCGGCCAGCGTGGCAGTCGCGCCGGAGGGCGCATGGGCGCTGGCAGCGGCCGGCGTCTCGAACTTGCGCAGCCGGTTGTCGAGATCGAGATAGAAATCCTGCTGGCGTTTCTTGGCCGTTTCCAACTCGTAGGTCAGGCTCTCGATCTGGCCGCGCAGGTGGGCGATTTCATCCGCCTGGCGCTGGATCTGGGTTTGCAGTTCGAGTTGGGCGCGCGCCTGCTGTTCGGCCCGCGCCTCGGTTTTGATCTTCAGATCGGCGATCTGACGCCGCGCCTCGTCGTCGTCAAAGACGCCGGCCTGGACGTGATGGACAGCGAGGCCGGCAGCCAGCAGCAGGGCGATGCGAAGCCGGCGCATGGTCAGAACTCGCCGCGCCCGTCGGCGGTGCGGTAGAGGATGTCGGCGCGGCGGTTCTCGGCCCAGGCGGCTTCGCCGGTGCCGGTATTCCTCGGTTTTTCCTTGCCGAGGCTGACCGATTCGACCTGATCTTCACGCACGCCGAGCAAAATCAGCGAGCGCTTGACGGCATCGGCGCGTTTCTGGCCGAGCGCCAGGTTGTATTCGCGGCTGCCGCGCTCGTCGGTATTGCCCTGGATCAGCGTCTTGAAACCGCGATTGTCGACCAGGAACCTGGCGTGGGCGGCGACCAGATCCTGATATTCGGCCTTGATCTCGTAGCGGTCGAGGTCGAAGAAGATGCTGCGCTGGGAGAGCTTGCTCTTGGGGTCGGTCAGCGCGCGCGGCAGGCCGCTGGCGTCGAGGTCGCCGGCCCTCACCTGGGTCACGGTGCTGCCGCCGCTGCGCGTTTCGACTGGCGCGCCGCCGGCGCCGTCCTCCGGCAGCGGCGTGGTGGTGCAACCGAGCATCAGGGCGGAAAGTAGAACGGGAAGGAGCAGTTTTATAGTCATGATGGGTTCCATTGGGTTTTTGCTGCGGGATGTTTACTTCAGAAAAGGCCCCCAGGCCGGCTCGCGCACGTCGCCGGCGGCAACCGACAGACGCTGCTTGATCCGGCCGTCGCTGGAGACGGCGGACAATACGCCGCGCCCGCCGATTTCGGTGGCGATGAGGATCATCCGGTCATTGGGGGCGAAACTGGGCGATTCGTCCTTGCCGGAATCGGTCAGCACCTGCACCTGGCGGCTGGCCAGATCCATGACGGCAAGCTGGAAATTGCCATTGCGCCGGGTGATGAAGGCCAGCGTCTTGCCATCGGCCGAAGGGCGCGGCGAAACGTTGTAGCTGCCCTCGAAGGTAATGCGCTGCGGCTCCCCCCCGCCCGGTGGCAGGCGGTAAATCTGCGGGCTGCCGCCGCGGTCGGAGGTGAAGAACAGGCTGCCGTCCGGCGCGTAACGCGGCTCGGTGTCGATGCCGGCCGAGGTCATCAGGCGCTGCGGCGCGCCGCTGCCGTCGGCATTGACGGTGTAGATCTGCGAGTGGCCATCCTTCGACAACACCACGGCCAGCTTGCCGCCATCCGGCGACCAGGCCGGGGCCGAGTTGGAGCCTTTCTGGTTGGCGACGATCTGGCGTTGACCGGAAGCCAGCGAATGAACGTAGATGATCGGCTTTTTCTTCTCGAAGGAAACGTAGGCGAGCTTGCTGCCATCCGGCGACCAGACCGGCGAGATGATCGGCTCGGCCGAGGCCAGCGCGGTCGCCGCGCCCTGACCATCGGCATCGGCGATCTGCAACAGGAACTGGTCGCGGGATTTGACGACGTAGGCGATGCGGGTCGAAAACACGCCCTTCTCGCCGGTCAGCTTCTCGTAGATGAAGTCGGCGATGCGATGGCCGGCGGCGCGCAACTGGTTGGCGCCGGTCACATAAGCCGCGCCGCCCAGCGACGTTTCTTTCTGCGTGTCGTAAAGCCGGAAACGCGCCTCGACGCGGCCATCGGCGGTGCGCCTGACGCTGCCAGCGGCAACGGCGTCGGCGCCGCGCGCCTTCCAGTCGGCGTAAGCGATGGGCGAATTCTCGTCGAGGCCGGTTTCATTGGCTTCGATCAGCTTGAACAGGCCGCTGCGCTCCAGATCGGAGCGCACCGTGCCCGTGATGATCTGGGCGATGGCGCTGTCGCCGGAGAAGTTGGGGATGGCCACCGGAATGCGGTCAGCGCCCGCGCCGGTAATCTCGATCGACAGTTGCGCCTGGGCGAAGGTGGCGACCAGGAGGCCGCAGAGCAGGAAAAAATAACGGGCAATACGGGACATGAGCTTTATTTCCAGCGAATCGGTCACTAAATTGGCCGCCATTTTACTCATCAAATGGCTTGTATTTGATTTCCAGCACGCGCTGGAACGAGGCGGGATCGTCCGGCTTGGGCAACGGCGAGGATTTCAGGAGCGCCCGCTCGATGGCGGCATCGAGCGCCGCATTGCCGCTGGAACGTTTCAGGCGGATTTCCAGCACCTCGCCGGTCGGCAACTGGGTCACCTCGAACACGGCTTCCGGGTTGCCGGCGATACCCGGCGGCAACACGATGTTGCCGCGCACCTTGCCGCGAATCTTGGCGGCGTAGCTTTCCAGGCCGCGCTTCGCGGCGGCCGCTTGCTGTTCCTTCTCGGCCAGTGCCGCGAGACGGTCTTTCTCGGTCGCCGCTTGTCGCTCGCGGTTTTCCCGTTCGAGCATTTCCTTGAACGGATCGACCTTTGGCGTCGGCTTCGCTTCCGGTTTTGGCGGCTCGGCTTTTTTCGGCTCGGGTTTGGGCGGTTCCGGTTTTTTCGGCTCGGGTTTCTTCTTTTCTTCCTTGACGACGATTTCCGGCTTCTTCGGCGTCTCGACCACGGGCGGAGGAGGCTCCGGTTTGGGTTCCGGCTTCGCTTCCGGCGGTGGGGGCGGCAGCGTCGTGGCTTGGCGCGGCGTCGGCGACCACAGTTCCACCTGCATTGCGTCCGGCTGGCTGCGCTTCCACTGCACGCCCATGAACAACGCCCCGGCCAGCGCCAGATGCACCAGCAGCGTCAGGATCAGCGCCTTTCGCTTGCCGGGTTCCTGGGTGGGTTCCTGGATCATCGACTCACTTGACCGAGGTTTCCAGCGCCACGCGCGCGTAGCCCTGCTTTTTCACTTCGTCGAGCGCCTCGATGACCTTGCGGTAGGCCACTTCCTTGTCGGCGGCGATCAGCACGGCGATGTCCGGCGTCTTGCCGCGCTGGGCGGTCAGCGCATCGCGCAGATCGCGCATGCCGCCGAGTTTGCGCTCCTTGCCGTCGGCGTCGAACAGGGATAGCGCGCCATCCTGGCCGACCTGGACGCGCAGGAATTTGTCCGGCTTTTGCGGCGCCGTGCCGGCGGCTGGCAGTTCGACCGAACCCGTCGTCATCATCGGCGTCGCCACCATGAAAATGACGAGCAGCACCAGCATCACGTCGATGTAGGGGACGACGTTGATCTCGTTTTTCAGGCGGCGCTGGCGCATTACCGCATCTGCCGCTGGAGGATATTGGAAAACTCCTCCATGAAGGATTCATAGCGCGTCGCCAGCCGGTCGATCTCGTGTGAGAAACGGTTGTAGGCAAGCACGGCGGGAATGGCCGCGAACAGGCCGATGGCGGTGGCGACCAGGGCTTCGGCGATGCCGGGGGCGACCGAGGCCAGCGTCGCCTGGCCGACGTTGGCCAGGCCGCGGAAGGCGTGCATGATGCCCCAGACGGTGCCGAACAGGCCGACATAGGGCGACACCGAGCCGACCGAGGCGAGAAAAGCCAGATGCGCCTCCAGCGCATCCATCTCGCGCTGGTAGGTGGCGCGCATGGCGCGGCGCGAGCCATCGACGACATCCTTGGCATCGAGATTTTTCTGGCCGCGCAGCTTGGTGAATTCGCGAAAACCGGAAGCGAAGATGCGCTCCATCGAGCCGCTATGGTGACGGTCGGCGGCGGCGCCCTGGAACAGCGCGTTGAGGTCGCCGCCGGACCAGAAATCGCGCTCGAAGTCGTCGGTTTTCGCGCGCGCCTGGCGCACGGCAAACCATTTCATGAAAATGTAATACCAGGACATGACCGAGACGATGAGCAGCAGCGCCATGACAACCTGGACGACGGCGCTGGCGTCGAGGATCAGGTGGAGGATGGAAAGATCCTGGGTCACGTTCATTTGAGGGCTTCCAACTGCTGATACAGAGATTCGGGAATCGGCGCCGGGCGCATCGAGGCCATGTCGACGCAGGCGATCTCGACCCTGCCGGTGACCAGTTCCTCGTTGCCGCGGCGCACGTACTGACGGCCGACGATGCGCACCCGGGTCAGTCTCTCGACTTCGAGGCCGACCGTCAGTTGATCGTCGAGACGGGCCGGGCGCAGGTAGTCGCAACTGGCCTTGCGGGCGACGAAACCGATGCCCGCCCCGGCAGCCAGCGCCGACTGGTCGTACCCGGCCTGGCGCATCCACTCGGTGCGGCAGCGCTCGAAGAATTTCAGGTAGTTGGCATAGTAGACGACGCCGCCGGCGTCGGTGTCCTCGTAATAAACGCGGACCGAAATGGTGAAGGCGTTGGGGCTGGGGGTGAATTTCATCGCGGGAATTCTAGCTTGCGGCAGGGGGTTCATTTGTAACGGCGTGTTTCCGATGCGCCTTTTGGGCGGCCTCACCGCATCGATATTTGTCTGTGTTGCAATCACAACAAATTTTATAGTTGAGAAAGTAATTCAGCTTGCATTGCTAAGTCCATGATGTTAATTTGAAAGTCCCAAAATTAACGCTCAGGGTTTCGCTGTGAACGAAACGCATTGCTCCAAATTCAAAAAACGCGCGGCGGCGCTTGCGGTTGCGACCAGTCTCTCATTGACGCCGTGGGGTGCTCAAGCGGCGGGCTTGGGAAAGATTACCGTTCTTTCCAGTCTGGGGCAGCCGCTGCGGGCCGAACTGGTCATCACGGCCAGTCCCGACGAATTGTCCGGGATGACAGCCCGTCTGGCGCCACCGGAGGTTTTCCGTCAGGCCGGCATCGACTACGCCGGCATGTTGCAGGATCTGCGCTTCGCGGTCGAAAAAAGGCCGGGGGGCAAGGCGGTCGTCAAGGTCAGTTCGGTGCAGCCGGTCAATGAGCCTTTCGTTGATTTTCTGGTCGAGTTGAACTGGCCGGCCGGGCGTTTGGTCCGCGAATATACCTTCCTCCTCGATCCGCCGGACCTGGCCGTCAAGCAGGCCGCCACGCAGGCAACGGTCGATACCCGTGTCGTCGATACGGTTCAGGGGGGTAATGCTGCGCAGCCGGCGGCGCCTGCCGCCACGCCGCGCGCTCCAGCGCCGACGCCGGCGCGGGTGACCGCGACGCCGGCAAAGGAGCCGCCCAAGGCGGCAAGCGGCCAGACGCGGGTTGTCAAACCGGGCGACACCCTGCGCAAGATCGCCACTGAAATGCAGTACGAGGGCGTTTCCCTCGAACAGATGCTGGTCGGACTGTTCCGCCAGAACCCGGACGCTTTTTCCGGCAACAACATGAACCGCCTGCGGGCGGGCGCCATCATCGGTCTGCCCGATCGGGAGACCATCGCCGCCATTCCCGAGGGCGAAGCCAGGCGCGTATTCCAGACCCAGGCCGCCAACTGGAATACTTATCGCCAGAAGCTGGCGGCAGCGGCCGCCGCCGCGCCGGCTGCCGAAGCGACCGGCGGCCAGGTCGCTTCGGGCACGAAGATCACGCCACGAGTGGAGGACAAGGCGGCGCCAGCCGAACAGCCCAGGGATCGGGTCGAGGTCGCCCGCACCGACACGGCCACTGCGGCGGCCGGCAAGGCTGCCGCCGAGGCTGACCGTATCGCCCGCGACAAGGCGATCAAGGAGAGCCAGGAGCGCGTGGCGATACTGGAGAAAAATAACGCCGAGCTTCAGAAATTGCTCGAAATGAAGAACCAGCAACTGGCTGCATTGCAGCAACAGGCCATGCAGAAGGAGACGGCGAAACCTGTTGAACCGGCCAAGGCGGCCGAACCGCCAAAACCCGTTGAGCCGCCGAAGCCTGTCGAGCCGCCAAAGCCCGTTGAACCGCCACCAGCCGCCGAACCGCCCAAGGTAGAAGCAGCGCCACCCGCCGCGCCGGCCGAGCCAGATGTCGCCAAGGCGCCGGAAGCCCCTGCCCCGGCTGAGCCGCCCAAACCGGTCGAGCCACCCAAGCCCAAGGCGCCGCCGCCCGAGCCAGAGCCTGAACCCGAGCCGGGTTTGCTCGACTCGCTTCTTGATAATCCGCTGCCATTGGCCGGTGGCGTCGGCGTCCTTGCCCTGTTGGCGGGTGGTTATGTCCTCTACCGCCGTCGGCGCAACGACGACTCGACCCTGGAAACCACGGCTGTTCCCGGGCATTCCAGTCTCGGTCCGAATTCGGTATTCCGCATGACGGGCGGCCAGAGCGTCGATACCCGCAATGCCCCGCCGCAGACGGCTGATTTCAGCCAGACCGGGCCGGGCACCATTGATACCGACGAGGTCGACCCGGTCGCCGAGGCGGACGTGTACATGGCCTACGGTCGCGACACCCAGGCTGAGGAAATTTTGCTCGAAGCCCTGCAAAAAGATCCGCACCGCCTGGCGATTCATGTCAAGTTGCTGGAGATCTATGCCAATCGGCGTAGCGTCAAGCAGTTCGAGACATTGGCCAGTGAATTGTATGCGCAAACCGGCGGCGCCGGTCCCGAATGGGATAAGGTTGCCGCCCTCGGCGCCGGTCTCGATGCGAAGAATCCGCTGTATTCAGGCGCCGCAGCCGAGGCGCCGGCGGTTGTCGAGGCCAGGGCGGCGATGGCTCCTCCCGCGCCGGTTGGCGTCGGTCAGACGACGGTCACCATGGCGGCCGGCGCTTTGGCCCAGATGGCCGCGGCAGGCAAAGACGCCGCGCCGCAACCGGCCGCCATTCTGGAAAATGATGAGCTTTACCGGGACACGCTGGCGCTCGGCTCTTTGACGCCGGCCAAGCCGCCCGTAACGGCGCGCAAGCCGGAGCCGGCTGCTCGGGGCGGCTTTGATTTCGATCTGGGCGCGCGTTCGGCCGAGAAGGCGCCAGCGGCCAGCGCCGCCGTGCAAACGCCGGCGTCTGCCGCCAGCGCTGACGACCTCGCCCTGGATTTCGACATATCCGGCGATGTGCCGCTGGAAGCGACGGCAACCCGGGTTGGCGATCTGCGCCTGCCTGAGGATAACGACGCCTACCCGATTGCTCCCGCCATCCCTGAATCGGCTACCGCGCGTTCCGGGAATCAGGATGACGATCACGATTTCTCAAACACCGGTACGTTGTTGGTGCGGCCGCCGCCAGCCAGGGACGACAACGGTTTCTCCATCGAGAAAGCGGCAGCCAGTACTTTTGTCGGTGGCGGTGAAAAGAAACAGGAAGCCAAGGCAGCGAGCGCGCCAGCACGGCCCGCGATCGCGCAGCCGCCGGCGGTCGATTTCGGCGCGACGACGCAGATCAACGTCCCGTCTGAAGACCTCGATGCCGGGACGCTGAGCATGCCTCTGTCCTTCGATGCCAAGCCGGAACATGACGACGTCGAGTTCGATATCCGCCTGACCGAGTCGGCCGTCCTCGGCGCACCGATGAAGTCGCCGGACTCCGATACCGAGCCGGAACATGACGATCAGAACATGGTCGCGACCGTGGTCCGCCCGGTAGCTGATACCGATAACGTCGAGTTCGATGTCAGCCTGACCGATTCGGTCTTCCTTGGCGAGCCGATGACGTCGCCGGAGTTCGACATCGGTTCGATCAACCTTGACCTGGCTGCGCCGCCGGGGGCAGCCCCGGCAGCGGCAAGCAAGATCCCGACGGCCACCGCCCACGATACGCAGTGGGAAGAGGTGAACACCAAGCTCGATCTGGCCAAGGCCTATGAGGAAATGGGTGATCTCGAAGGAACCCGCGAATTGCTCCAGGAAGTGCTGAGCGAAGGCTCGCCCGATCTCGTCGAGCAGGCCAAGGCGATACTGGCCCGTATCGGCGAGTAGAATCGCGGTTTGCGAACGGCACATGGCCCCGCGAGGGGCCATGTGCATTTGGGGAGCCTGATTCTTGCACCCGTCCTGTGCCCTGATTCTCTGGCTGGCCGCCGTGCTGGCCCTGCCAGCCCTCAGCCCTGCCGGCGCGCTGGCGCTGGCCGCCGCGCTACTGCTGCTGGCCGGCGGCAGCCTGCTACGCCCGTGGTGGAAGGCCATTCGCCGCGCCCGCTGGCTGTTGTTGACGCTGTGGCTGATCCTGGCCTGGAACACGCCCGGCGAAGCCTTTGCCGATCTGTCCTGGATGCCGACCTACGAAGGCATCGCCGCCGCCAACCTGCATGCGCTGCGGCTGATCGTCATGCTCGGCGGCCTGGCCTGGCTGCTCCATCGCCTCGGCCGCGACGGCCTGGTCAGCGCCCTGTGGGGGCTGCTGTCACCTTGTCGCGCCCTCGGCCTCGATAGCGAGCGGCTGGTCGTGCGGCTATCACTGGTGCTCGATCATCTGCAAACCGAGCCGGAAAAAGGCGCCTGGCGGCGCATGCTCGGGATCGCCGCCCTGCCCGCCACGGGGCCGGCAACATTGCATCTCGCACTACCGCGCTGGACGTTGCGTGATTCCCTGATGGCCGGCTTGATCGGCGCTGGACTGCTGGCAGCGCTGTACGTATGAGAATCGCGCTGGGCATCGAATATTGCGGCGCCGCTTTCCACGGCTGGCAGAGCCAGGCCGGCGGCGGCGCCGTGCAGGATGCGCTGGAGGCGGCGCTGGCCGCCATCGCCAGCCAGCGCGTCGGCACCCTGTGCGCCGGGCGGACCGATGCCGGCGTGCATGCGACGCAGCAGGTGGTGCATTTCGACGCGCCGGTCGAGCGGCCGCTCAGCGCCTGGGTGCGCGGCGTCAATGCACACCTGCCGGAGGGCATCGCGGTGCGTTGGGCGCAGCCGGTAGACGACGCATTCCACGCCCGTTTCAGCGCCCATGCCCGGCGTTATCGTTATCTGTTGCTCAACCGGCCGCAACGGCCCGGCTTGTGGCAGGGGCGGGTCGGCTGGTTCCATTGGCCGCTCGATCTGGCTGCGATGCAGGCGGCCTGCGCCGCACTGCCCGGCGAACACGATTTCTCCGCCTTTCGCGCCGCCGGCTGCCAGGCCAGGTCGCCGGTCAAGCTGATGCGCCACGCGGCGGTGCGCCAATGCGGATCATTATTCGTTTTCGATTTTGAAGCCTCGGCCTTTTTGCATCACATGGTGCGCAACCTGGTCGGCGCGTTGGTTGTCATTGGCAAAGGCTCTCAGCCGTCAACCTGGATCGGCGAGTTGCTGGCGATGAAAGATCGCCGGCTGGCAGCCCCGACCTTTGCGCCGGCTGGCCTGTATTTTCGCGGGCCGCTCTATGAGCCGCGCTGGGGATTGCCGGAGCCGGCCGACGACCTGTTCGATGGATTCCTGACATGAAAACCCGCATCAAAATCTGTGGCCTGACCCGCGAAGCGGATGTCGATGCCGCCGTCGCCGCCGGCGCCGATGCCATCGGTTTTGTTTTCTACCCGCCCAGCCCGCGCTACGTGACGCCGCAGCGGGCGGCTGAACTGGTGCGGCGGATTCCGCCTTTCGTCGAGGTTGTCGGCCTGTTCGTCAATGCCTCGGCGGTGGCGGTTGCCGCCGCTTGCGCCGCCGCGCCGCTGAATCTGCTGCAATTTCACGGCGACGAGGACGCGGCCTATTGCCGCCAGTTTGCCCGGCCTTGGCTGCGTGCGGCGCGGGTGAGGCCGGGGCTTGATCTGGTAGAATTTGCCCGCTCTTTTCCCGATGCTCGCGGTTTGTTGCTGGATGCTTTCGTCGATGGTTATGGCGGCGGCGGCGACATTTTCGACTGGACGCTGATTCCACCGGGGCTGCCGGGGTTTCTCGTGCTTTCCGGCGGGCTGACGGCGGCTAATGTCGGCGACGCCATCCGGCGCGTGCGGCCAGCGGCGGTGGATGTTTCCTCCGGCGTGGAAGCGGGCAAGGGCATCAAGGATCACGACAAAATCGCCGCCTTCGTCGCGGCAGTACGGAAAGCCGATGAATCACTACAACTTCCCCGATGATCGCGGCCACTTCGGCCCCTATGGCGGCGTTTTCGTCGCCGAGACGCTGTTTGGCGCGCTCGATGAATTGAAGGCGGCCTATGCCGAGGCGCAGGCCGATCCGGCGTTTCGCGCCGAATACGACTATGAACTGAAGCATTTCGTCGGCCGGCCATCACCGATCTACCATGCCAAACGCCTGTCCGACAGGCTGGGCGGAGCGCAGATTTATTTGAAGCGCGAGGATCTGAACCACACCGGCGCGCACAAGGTGAACAACTGCATCGGTCAGGCTCTGCTCGCCCGGCGCATGGGCAAGCCGCGCGTCATCGCCGAAACCGGCGCCGGCCAGCACGGCGTCGCCACGGCCACGGTGGCCGCCCGCTATGGCTTTGAATGCGTGGTTTACATGGGCGTCGAGGATGTCCGCCGCCAGGCGGCCAACGTCTATCGCATGAAGCTCCTGGGGGCCAGGGTGGTACCCGTCGACTCCGGCTCGAAAACGCTCAAGGATGCGCTCAACGAAGCCATGCGCGACTGGGTCACCAATATCCACAACACCTTCTACATCATCGGCACGGTCGCCGGCCCGCACCCCTACCCGATGCTGGTGCGCGATTTCCAGAAAGTCATCGGCGAGGAATGCCGCGTGCAGATGCCGGAAATCGCCGGTCGCCAGCCGGATGTGGTGATCGCCGCGGTCGGCGGCGGGTCGAACGCGATGGGCATTTTCTATCCCTATATCGACGTGCCGGACGTTCGTCTGGTCGGCGTCGAGGCCGCCGGTTCCGGCATCGCCAGCGGCAAACACGCCGCCTCGCTGATCGCTGGCGTGCCGGGAGTCTTGCACGGCAACCGTACCTATCTGTTGCAGGACGAGAATGGTCAGATCATCGACACCCATTCCATTTCCGCCGGCCTCGACTACCCCGGCGTCGGCCCCGAACACGCCTGGCTCAAGGACAGCGGCCGCGCCGACTACCAACCGATCGACGATGCCGAAGCGCTCAAGGCATTCCACGACCTGTGCCGCCTCGAAGGCATCATCCCGGCGCTGGAATCGAGCCATGCGCTGGCCTACGCGATCAAACTGGCGCCGACGCTGGCCCAGGACAAGATTCTGCTGGTC
>Ga0209628_10001907_pt1 | contig 13872 bp, 3 predicted proteins | sample TergutCu122P4_FD_187285 | JGI IMG/M metagenome (GOLD analysis project Ga0209628, IMG submission 187285) | Cubitermes ugandensis P4 segment gut microbial communities from Kakamega Forest, Kenya - Cu122 P4 (SPAdes) (version 2) | ecosystem: Host-associated > Arthropoda: Insects > Digestive system >...
AAACTTATCCCTGTAAAAGCCACATGTATCGTAACGGTTACATCAAATACCGTTGCTGTTACAGGGATAAGTTTAGTGCCGGACAGAATTGAAGTCCCTATAGGAGCAACAAGAAACATAGCCGCCGTTATTTCCCCTTCAAATGCTTCCGACAAAAGTATCACTTGGGACACCAACGATAAAACCGTTGCTACCATAGATAATTCCGGTAATGTTACGGCAAAAAAAGCAGGAGCAGCCACAATAACCGCAAAAACAAACGACGGTAACAAAGCAGCATCGTGTTTAGTAGAGATAATGAGCGATAAAGCACCAACTATTACTCCCGTAAACACCGTATCCTTATCACCATCATCTGCTTCTATGAAAGTGGGCGATACCAAAAAACTCAATGCAACCATTGTACCGTCTTCTGCAACAAACCACGCAATAACATGGTCGAGCAGCGACAACACAATAGCCACCGTTGATGAAACAGGAAATGTTGAAGCCAAAAGAAAAGGAACAGCTATCATTGCTGCCGTAGCACACAACGGAGTAATGGCATCGTGCAATGTAACAGTAACAGCGATTGTTTCCCTATCACCATCCATATATTCACTACTCACTCAACCGGTAAACTACGCATACGAGCAACAGCCGGTACAGGTAAGCCTCTATTTTAAATTAAAAGGAATCGCTTCACCGGATGAAACATTATCAAGTAAAAAGAGAAAAACTCCCATCATAAAACCTAAAAGGGAACAACTTCCTGACTATAACTTATTAAAAAATAAAATACAAGACAAAAAACTGACGGCGAGCGAACGGATTTTCAAAGAAGAATTACTAACTGCAAAAAATTACTTTGCAGACTTGGAAGAATCGAAGAAAAACCAAGAACCATTCCCCGAAAAATGGCATCCCGAATGTCCCCTTGAAAAATTTGAAAAATGGTTTACTCCAAAACTCATCAACGACCTGTTAAAACTGTTTGAAAAACAGCAGGAAACAAGCGCCTCACTTATTCCAATAAAAGGAATAAGCAAAATTATGCAGGCAAAATTAAGAGATGTAGGCGTTTTCGATACAGTTAGCCTGTTGACAAAAGGAAGAACACAAGAAAAAAGGAATACCCTGGCAAACAACATTGACGTCAATGTTAAATTGGTTAATTCCTGGGTAAAACAAGCAGACCTTTGGCGAATAGACGGCATGACAACCGATGCCGCATATTTATTAGTACAAATCGGAGTTCGACATTCGGACGACTTGGCAAAACTTGACGTAGAAAAAGTTTATCCGATAATGGAACGACTTGTATTGGCTCAGCCCGATTTTCAATTGATAGATAAAGATTATCTAAATACCCTGATACAAAAAGCAGAAGATTACACCAATTTCGCTATTGACCAAAAAAGACTCATTGACCTTTTGTCAGACCAGATAAAAAACAGTGAAATAGCTTTGTCCGAGTTAGAAAAATCGGATTTGGAGCAGAAACTGAAAACCGTCCTCAATCAATCGAAAAACAGTATTTCATTAAACATTGAGACATACGAAGAAGCTCCTCTGTTTCTTTTCAAAGACAAATACAAAAAAGTACTAATCAAAACCAGCGGAAAAATAATAGAAGAAGGTTTGGGCTTTTTAAACGACGTGGTTTTGGCACTTCCGTTGCCTCACACCATCAGTGGGTATGTTTACATGAAAGAAGCCGGTAAAAATTTTCCGGCTCAAAGTGAAGAAGATGGTGATCTTCCGCCGGAACCGGACGTATTGGTTGAGATCAGCGGTATATCCAGCCCCTCAGACGATAAAACAGAAGAAGAAAAAAATCCTTCGGCATATACTGACAGTAGCGGTTATTTCCTGATTATTTTACCGGATAAATATAATTTACAAGAATCTATCACACTTACCATTTCACGCGATAACAATAAACAAAAATTCACAAAAAGCGCATTAGACGTTATCAACTCAGTCCCCGAACAGGAAACCCTCACACTTTTTGATAAACTTCAAACCATAAAATATTTTATCCAGAAAAATAAATCCAGATTGGAACATCTTATATGGATAAACAGTATCATCGGCAATGAAAAATATAAAGAATTGATTAGTCCTGAAAAGCCAACTAAGCCTAATCAAGAAATGATGGATTTATATACTGAGGATGAACTCATCGTAATGGAAGTTGAACAAAAAGAATTATATGCAAGAAAAATAGACATCGAAGCCGAAGTAACAAGGTTAAACGACGAATACGATGAAACACTGGATGCCATTTTCGAATCTGATGGCAGCGGGACAACCGACCTCGAAATAATTCTGTCTAATTTACTTTCAAACAATCACCTCAATTCAGAATTAGGAGACTTTGTTTTAACACAAGATATCTTTGAAGGCTACCGGACAAACCAGAAAAAGGCATTACCAAGTGTTAAATTAATGGGAGATAATGAAACAGGTGTATTGCGTCTCTCAACCGATACCGCCCCATCGCGCGTTTTCAATTACGGTATGCTACAACGTTTAGTAGAACCGGCAGTTGACCCTCCCGCAGCCAACGGAGAACCAAGAGTAACTTTGAGCAACCCCATAGATATAATGGACTTCAAAACCCGCATGTATAGTGACCCCGACAGCATCCCAAAAATGGCATCATTAGGAATAGGATATATACTGAATATGCACCAGGCATGGGTACCCGATGGATTTGCACTCGGCACACTGCTCTATTCACTGGTATTAGCTCCCGGAGAAGAACAGCGACTGATAGTAAGAGAAAACAGCCAGAGATATACCGTTGCCGACGACGCAGAAGGAACCGACGCCACCAATGAAAGCTACAACCTATCACAAATGGACGACGCATCAGCCTCGTTTAATTTTGCAGCCCAACAGATGTCAAATGCCAATTCAGGATACGACTTTCGATCAAACGCAAAAAGTTCAACTTCCTCTTCTGCTACCAACACTACTACTTCAACAAATGATGGAGGAGGAGTGGGTGGTAAAATTCTCTCATTATTTGGACTATCCGGCTTAGTATCCAAGACTACAACCGATGTCTCAACACTCTCATCATCCAGTTCATTCTCTGCAAGTAACAGCGGCAGCGGTTCATCTTTTGCCAGTCAAAACAATGCCCACAATGAAGCATCCAATACAGCCCAATCGTTTCAACACAGTATAAAAAGCGCTTCAAATAAAATATCACAATCGAAACGCATTAGCGTTCGCACCGCTACAAGCGAAGAAAGAGACTCAGTAGCAACCAAAATAATTGCCAATCACAACCATTCGCACGCAATGACCATCCAATACTGGGAAGTTATGCGCCGTTATCGCCTCGAAACATGTATTGACGGAGTTGATTTGGTGCTATTCGTACCATTAAAACTCATCCGTTTCCTACCTCAGGGACAAACCTATTTACGCGATTTAAGAAATTTCAATAAAACAATCTTCAACGAACGCTATAATGTTCTTTTGCAACATGCCGACAATCTACTCTACGCTATGCCCTACAAATACAGAACAGGAATGAACCTGATAAAAAAATATGCAGCGTTGCCGGAATGGACTGTAGAAAACAGCACCAGTGGTCGAAATTTAACATTGAAATTTAATTGCGACCTATTGCCATGTGATACATTAAAAGTATATCTAGTTCTGAAAAACGGAAAGGGAACAATAATTGGGACCCCCGTTTATAATAGAATAGACCTCTCACAAGCACATTGTAAAACAACCAATGATTTAAAACAATACATTCGCGATATACGCAATAATGGCACAAACAAAACCTCAGTATTATGTAATTTTGATATTCCTGCCGGTGTTTTAAATGATGATTTATCACATGTTAGAATAGACTATTCATGTGAAAATCTCGAATATGAACTATATAAAGATATTACAGATACCGATGAAAAGAAACGTCTTCATGACATGATAGATTCACTCTATAAACAACTGTATTCTAATAACCTGTTCAACATTTTCGGAAAATCTTCAAGCTTTGCATCACAACTTCAATCACAAATCAATTCCCTTCTCGGTCAAATACCCGAAGCATTCCGCACCCCTGTCATTACTCTATCCGCAAAAACCATAACAGACTTGGGCTCACCAACAATTATGTTTGACAGTTTAAAAATAGATACAGGCAGTTTAAGTGTGATGTTCCCAACCAATAGCCTCAGAACTTCACTATCATTGAGTATAAAAAGCAATATGCCGACCATGCTCAACTCCGAATTACAGGAAATGGAATCGGTATTACATCATGTGGCATCCGACACACTCTATTATTCACAAGTAATTTGGTCATCACTCAGCGAAGACGAACTGGCTATGATGTTAGAAAGATACACCATAGATATGAACTTCGACAACATTACAGAAGGACTAAAAGCTAAAGAAACCCAAGACATACCACTCTTAAACTGTGTAAATGTAAAAAAGAGAGTAGGATTCTACGGCAACTGTATCTTACTGCCTTTCACTTATCCAAAGAAATTAGCGGAAAAATTAGGGAAAACCGCAGCAGAATTACAGGAATCGCTCTATCGTTATCACACAAACTGTTTCAGAGTACCCACAACAACAATTTCATTACCAACAGACGGTATGATAGGCGAAGCAGTACTCGGAGAAACAAACGTAAGCGAACCTATTGACCTCACCCGTTTCTGGAACTGGAAAGATTCACCAATAGACAAGATGAATATTGACAGCAGCTATCTCAATAGCAACGATTATCTTGCAGGAAAAGCTCCAAGCGAAATCACAGCTCTAAACCTGCAAGGAGCCAATGCCGCAACACCCGTAACTGTTCCGGACATCATTAGTGCCTTAATCAATAAACAAACACCTACATTTGAAAATATTACTGCCCTCCAGCAATTAATGGAAATCCTTAATAAAGGAACCGACAGTGCTACAGCAGGAAGAGATAAACTAATGGAAAACAACGCCGACGTAACTAAAATGTTAATAGAATATGTTACTAAAGCAGCCGAAAAAGAAGAAAAGAAAGACCCCAATACACCCGGACTTCCCGGATTACCCGGTATCGGAGACCTTCCCGGTTTACCCGGTGTCGGAGACCTTCCCGGATTACCCGGTGTCGGAGACCTTCCCGGATTACCCGGTGTCGGAGACCTTCCCGGTTTACCCGGTATCGGAGACCCCCCAGGGCTTCCCGGTTTACCATAAAATATTAATAGAGATTAAATTATAGAGTAAAATAAAATTAAAAATATAATAATTATGGCAGATGAAAAAACAATTAATGAATTAGCAGCCCTGCTGCTAAAGCAAGAAATTGGGAATATGCTCGATGCAAAAAAGACTATTCTCAACAGAATTGCGACGGAAAGCGATATAAAACCATCTCGCATTCCTGCACCAATGAATATTACTGAAATCGGAGGTTATTTTAACCTCATGATGAAACTAAAACAGGAAGAAATGCTCAGGCAAACTCTTACCTCTATTTTAGGTTTACCAATGCAAACGCCGAATGGAGTAAACTAGGTATGATAGTGTGTGTGGAAAAAGTATGTATTGAGTTTGCTTGCGCTTGTAACAATTGTGTGTGTGTTGTATTTTTTACGGCATTACCAATAGAAGCAGTCAATCAAACCAAACAGAACAATACTACAACGTATCAATAGTCTTTACATGAAACAAGCGATTTTGATGTTATGAACAACTTAGACAGATGGTGGAAAAGTATGTGGAACGGTAGCCAATGCCGAAACGAAAGCGAAAGCGGAAACAGCAACAAATGCATAAACAGAAACGAAAGCGAAAGCGCAAGCAGAAACAGAAATGAAAGCAATATAAACGTAATGTATAATACTCAGGTAACAGCAATGTGGTGTAATAATATACTGCAATCGCAACCCTTGAGCATAAGCAGACGGATAAGGCAATACGTGCACATGCTTTTTTCACACATTATCCTTGACAAAACGATTGATATAATAATAAGGCGTAAGTTAGGGACTGTTGTAAACAGGTATAAGTCTGAGTCTATTCAAGCTATTCACTGTACCGAAGACGTTAGATTTATTAATTTAGATTTATTAAGTGAGGACAGTTATTATGCTATCCGAGTTCTTTATCGTGGTGCGAGGCTGATGTGCAATGCTATAACAAATGGCAGATTTTTATCATCCGAGCTAATTAGAAGTACAGACCAATTATTTTTCTCAGAGGTTTGCTCTTAGTTGTTGGTAAATCAGTTTTTTTTATCAGTGCAGAATGCGATTTTCTAAAAAAGGCTGTCGAAAGACAGCCTTTTTTTTATTAAAAAAACACGCTCCTGTGTAGCAATAACCCATTTTTCTATGTAAATAAAATATTTTGGACTGTTTGCGAAAAAAAAATATTTGTTTTTTTGTTTTTTGTATTAAAATAATGCTTACACTTGTCGCCGAAATTTTACGAGTAATAACAACACATTTTAAAAATAATCTTTCTCATGGCAATCAGTTCATCGCAGATAGACCACACCCTTCAGCGCACCGCGCGCCTGAATATCGCTACCGCAGCAAACCCTCTTTCCCTTTCCCAAACCCGTTATTCCGTGAATTATATAATATGGTATAAATAGTAAATAAATAATAAATATAAACAATTAAAATTGATTGATTATGGCAGCAGTAGAAATTTATGAAGATTACAATTACAAAACTCTTAAGGGTTTAACAGATAATGGATATGATAATATATTGAGTTGGAGAGTAAGTTCTTTAAAAATAGCACATGGATACAAATGTCAAGTTTGGAAGTCTTCTACTCCGATTGGATCCCCCGACAGAGAATTTTATGGTTACATTCCGAATGTTGGCGATTCACAAAACGATAAAATTCAATCAATTCGGGTAGTAGCGGTTCTACGAACCGATTCAAATATTCCACCTGTAATCATTTATGAAGACCCGGATTTCAAAGGAAATGCATGGGCAGAACTATGGACTGACGGAGATAACGGTAGAACCTATACAAATAGCCAACTAAAAGGAATAGGTAATAACAATCATGGATTGGACAATAAAGTCAGTTCTTTTAGAGTAGCTCCGGGTTATAAGTGTACTATTAAAAATACAGCTGGAAGTACATATGCAAGAACAGAAAGTGATTCAGATTTAGGGAATGCATGGCAAGACAGTAAACTTTCTTACATTTATATAGAGAAAATAAAACCTACATCAATACAAATAACCACATCTGCATTTACGATGAAAATGGGTGATTCGGCCAAGAAAATCGACTACGCTCTTGGTACGGCGGATGGAGAACCATTAGATTATAGTGTAAGTTGGTCAAGCAGTAATAATGCTGTGGCGAGTGTTTCATCAAATGGTTATGTCACACCGGGAAAAGTAACAACTCCAACAACTGTTACCATTAAAGTAACAGCAAATGGTAACCCCAGTTTAACGTCATCAGTCCAAGTAACCGTCAATCCCATTATGCCTACAAGTATAATCTTTAACGGTTCTACTACTCCAATTAGCATTGCTTTAACCAAAGCAGGATCTGCAAAACTCACAGTAAGTGTTTATCCCGGAGATACAACTAATCCTGATTTAAATTGGGGACCTTACAATGAAGGTATTATAAGTTTTGATAAATCAACCGGAACAATTACTCCAAAAGCAACAGGTACAACCACCCTCACAGCCACTTGTCAAGCCAACACTCTCGTATCTAATAGTTGCTCTGTCGCAGTAAATGCAATAAAGCCTACCGGCGTAGAATTACAATCTACACTTGGTTTGAAAAAAAATGGTTCGGACACACTCATTGCAAAGGTTAATCCAACAAATGCAGAAAACAGAGCGGTTACATGGAGCAGTAGTCAATCCGGCATTGTAAGAATTGATTCTACCGGAGTTGATTCTGAAGGAAAAGCAACTTGCAAAATAACTGCAGTAGCAGACAAAGGAACAGCAATCATCACAGCAACTACTAATGATACAAACGCCAATGGGGTCAAACTAACGGCATCATGTACAGTAACGATTAATCCGACCAACCCTACCAAAATAGAATTAAACAAACCGACGCTTTCTTTGATAAAAGGCAATTCCGAAACCCTTGAGGTTAAAACATGGACACCTCAGGAAACGACGGATAAATCTCTTGAATGGTCTAGCAACAACGTCGGTGTTGTAACTGTTAACCGCGACACAGGCTTAGTTAAGGCAGTTTCAACCGGTTCGGGAACTATTACAGCCACCTCAAATGCAGCGCCATTAGTAAAGGCAACCTGTATCGTAGAAGTAACTCAATTACTTCCTAGCAGTATAACCATAAACCAACCCACACTTACCCTTCCTCTAAATCCGAATGAATCGGGTACACTCACGGCGACCATTTCACCTACGAATGCAGACAACCAGAATATATTATGGGATAGCGGCGCTCCATCAATAGCATCTGTTACCTTTTCCGGAAACGGTAAAACCGCAACAATTACTCCAAAAAGTGTTGGTGAAGTAACAATCACAGCCAAATCAGCTCAAGACAATAAAATTACTGCTACATGTAAAGTAAAAGTAACAGAAGTACTTCCTGAAAGAATAGACATATATGATAGTAACGGTATAAAAATAACCGATCTTTCTGTTATTGACAAAACCATAACACAACTAAAAGCAGGTCTTTTACCAACATATACCACTACCAAAGGTGTAAACTGGTCGTGTGATAATCCTTCTGTTGCAATTGTTGACACTAATGGTAAGTTAACCGCAACTGGTCCCGGAACAGCAAAAATTACCGCCACATCATTAGCAAATGACAAAATAAAATCAACTTGCAATTTAACGGTAACAATAAAAGAGATACCTGTTACAGACATCACACTCGATAAAAGCAATATAAAATTGCAGGAGAGAAATACCGTAACCCTCGAAGCGACTATTTTACCAAAAAATGCAACAAAACAGGGAGTTGTTTGGACATCGAGCAATCCCAACCTTGCAACCGTTAATAAGGATGGAGTTGTTACTGCAAAAACTATTGATATTTTTAAACCGGAGAAGCGCGAGGTAGTCATCACCGCAGCCTCAGAATCCAAACCTTCGATAAAGACTCAATGCACCGTAAAAGTCATCATGGCACAATCGCCCATTGCACAAATCATGAGCGAAGGCGATTCAAAAGAGGCAATACTGTTCAATCTATATACAAAATTAGACTTTATCGAAGAGCAAGTTACAGAAACATACGAAGAACACTACGGCAGCGCATTTGACTTTGAAAATAAAGCTTATGAATTGTTGAAAATATTTATTCTCGACAAGACCTTAGCCGACAGCAGAAAGATCAAAAGAAATGAGTTGGAAATAGCGCAGGAATATTATAATGACCCGACCTCAACCATCTGGTATAATAATCAGGCATGGGATCAATTTGAAGATTTACGTAAGGAAACAGGATCAGCAACAAAAAAACTGCTGCGGTCAAAAAGTGGAGAAATAACAACGCCGCTAACGAAACTGGCTAAATCAGCCGCAGGCTGTCCTTTCGGATCTCGGTTTTCGTGGTTCAAACCCCATGTGAAAGATTTACTGGAACTGTTTGACAACCAACAGAAAGTCGGTTCATCCATCATCCCCATCAAAGGCATCAGCAAAATCACCCAGGCAAAATTGAAAGAGTACGGAATCTATGAAACAGCAGGATTGCTGTCGAAAGGTAAAACCCAGGAAAAACGCAACAAAATAGCCCGTTTTTTAGATGTGGACGTGCGCCATGTTAACTCATGGGTGAAACAAGCAGACTTGTGGCGCGTTGACGGGATGACCACCGACTTAGCCTATCTGTTGGTACAAATCGGTGTTCGCCATGCCGGCGACTTAGCCAAAATAAACCGCGACAAAGCCTATATGATCATGGAGCGGGTAGCATTGACCCAACCCGACCTCTATCTGATGGACCTGCAAACCTTCGGAACTGTAATTGATAATGCACTCAGTTATGCCACTCACGCCTGCGTCAATGAACAGAAAGCCTTAGGAATGCTTTCCTCTTTATCAACCACATTATTTAACGAAGGAAAAAAAATAACCTCAAAAGATATTGAAAAAGTTTTTAACATTTCAAAATCGCATAGTTCCGTTTTAACTATTGAGACATGGGAACCCATCCCCATGCACCTGTTTGAAGATATATTCTTACCCTACGAACTGAAATCAAGCGGAAAAATCATACGCGAAGGATTAGAATATTTGAACAATATTCCGCTTGCCCTTCCATTACCACACGCCATCAGCGGAACCATCACTTACAGAAAATTCTGGGATCCGGTGAGACCTTTTGAGCCGATACCCTTCGCAGATGTAACGGTTGAAATAGAAGGAATCTCTACCTCATCAGGCGATAAAACCGAAACATACAAAACCCCTTCTGCCCTTACCGACTGTACAGGAAAATTCTTCATCGTCCTGCCCGAAAAACTGAACTTGCAGGAAGGAATTACTATTAAGGTTTCGCAAGGGATGTACCAACAAAAATTCTTCAAAAGTGCCTCCGACATCATCAATGCCGTACCGGCACAGAGAATTCTCGAAATGTTCAGAGAACTTCAGGAAGTAGAAATGTTTTTAGACTACGAAGAAACAAAAGAAACCAGATTAAATGCCTTAGAAGCCGATATTAAAATCATTTTGGAAAAAATTCCCGTATTAGAAAAAAGAGTAAAGTTGACATTTAATGCGGAAGATAACAATAATCTGGCTGATTTGTATATGGAAAAATCACGTATAGTCAGAGAAATAAATGCTTTGAAAATCGAAATCGGAGATAGCTCAAACAAGGTGAATGCCTTACTCAACAAATTACAAATAATAAAAGCTGACATAATTGAAGCAGTTGGAAAAATTCCACTCGCCAATAAGATTGCTACCACCGATTTGAAAACCATTTTGAATAATCTTGTATCGAGCGAAAACAAATACGAAGCAAAATTAGGCAAAACCGAAGATAATCCGGGCGGCGAAGACTTGGTGGTGATAGAAGAAATATACAGAGGCTATGACATCACACAGAAAAAAGCCCTTCCGAGTGTAAAACTTATGGGCAACGACGATCAGGCAATACATCTTCCAACCGATACCGCGCCTTCGCATGTATTCAACTACAATATGTTGCAACGATTGGTAGATCCTGCCTTAGGACCGGAACTGACTTCACGCCGAAGATTAAATCAGCCGGTTGACGTGATGCACTTTAAAGACACCATGATCATCAATCCGAAAATCTATCCTCAAATGTGTTCTTTGGGCATCGGTTATATGCTCAATATGCACCAAGCATGGGTACCCGATGGATTTGCCTTAGGCTCGCTGCTCTATTCGTTGGTATTGGCGCCGGGCGAAGAACAACGCCTGATAGTGAGAGAAAGCAAACAGAAATATACCATTACCGACGAGGCAACCGGCATTGATACCGACCGTCAAGAATATGAAATGTCGCAAGTGGACGATACCACAGCCGCCTATAACTATGCGCTGAACCAGTTCTCAAAAGGGAACTCTAATTATGACTATAACGCCCACGCCGACAGTTTCGGCGGCGGCTACGGCGGCGCAGCCGGCTTCAACTGGGGCAACTTCCTCAACTTAGGCAGTTCACACGGTTTTTCAGGCTCCACCTCAAACGTAAGAGGAAGCGGCTCAGCCACCGCATCACAGTCCAACGCGCACAACGAAGTATCCAACGCCGCTCAAACATTCCAACACAGCATCAAAAGCGCATCCAACAGAATATCCCAGTCGAAACGCATCAGCATGAGAACCGCTTCCAGCGAAGAACGCGACTCGGTGGCAACAAAAATTGTCGCCAATCACAACCACTCCCATACCTTGACCATTCAGTACTGGGAAGTCATGCGCCGTTACAGACTCGAAACATGTATTGACGGAGTTGACTTGGTGCTATTTGTACCATTACAGTTAATCCAATTTATTCCCGACGGAAAATATACGCCCGATATGTCTAAATTCACAAGAAACGAGTTTATTACCCGTTACGACACATTGCTTAGATATTCCGACGACTTAATGCTTGCACTGCCGTTCAAATACAGAACCGGACTCAATTTAATAAAGAAATATTCTGCTATGCCGCTATGGGCATTGGAAAACATCACAGCAGGTTCAAGACCGTTAACCATATCATTTATCTGCAACCTGATGCAATTTGACGATGTAACTGCCACACTGACACTGAAAAACAACCAGGGTATCATTGCAGGCGTAACACAATACGACAGAATAGAATTGTCGGACTGTATCGAAACCAAAAAAGAACTGATTCAGGAAATCCGCGATATCAGAAGCGGAAAACAGTTATCAACTTATAACGCAATACCCATATATAATGATGATGGAAAAAAAGAGAGTTATAGGATAGATTCCGTAAAAATCGGTGTTAGAACTATTACCTGCACCTTTATGGTACCCGATACCATCAGCAACGACGACCTATCGCACATTACGCTCAATTACTCCTGCGAAGGAGTTGAATATACGTTGTTCCAGGACGAAACAAGACTGCCCGATCATAAAAGAGAGTTATTGAGGAAAGGATTAGAAATGCTCAATCCGATGAATACCCTCAACCCTGTGAAAGTACTTGACTTCGTATTTGGAAAAAACAAACAAGACCAGTCTGCACAATTACCCGAAGCATTCCGTACCCCCATCGTGTCGCTCTCTTCAAAAGAAGTCATGGATTTGGGCGCTCCGGCTATTACCGGTTTGACCATTGAAAGAAGCGATTTGAACAAAGGATTAAATATTATGACATCGAGTAATAAACTCACTTCGTCGGTAGTCCTTTCCTTGACAAATAGCGTACCTGTTCTCCGTTATGCCGAATTGCAACAAATGGAAGAAACCATACACCACATTGCCGCCGACACCTTGCACTATTCCCAAGTCATCTGGGCATCGCTCAGCGAAGATGAACGCGCCATGATGCTCGAACAATATACCATTGACATGGATTTTGAAAATCTTACCAATGTAGTAGAGAAAAAAGACGGCGAAGATGAAGGAACAAACATGGTAAATATTCCACTGTTAAACTGTGTGAATGTCAAAAAATTGATGGGATTTTACGGCAACTGCATCCTACTACCCTTCACCTATCCAATGGAATTTGCAAAGAAATTAGGAAAACGAGCCGACGAAATACAAGATGCGCTCATTCACTATCATAGATTCCATTATCGCGTACCGTCCACCGTCATTTCATTACCGACAGAAGGTATGGTAGGCGAAGCAGTACTCGGCGAAACCAATGTCAGCGAACCCATAGACCTTACCCGTTTCTGGAACTGGAAAGATTCACCCATTGACAAATGGGAAATCACCCCCGAATATCTCAAAAATATTGACTATCTCGCCGATAAAACAACCAAAGATATTACAGCCTTAGATGTAAAAGGCGCCGAAGCCCCAACAGCAGTAACCGTTCCCGACCTTATTAAAGCATTAGTAGAAAAGAAAACACCCGAATTTGCCGATATCACAGGACTTAACCAACTGAAAGACATCATAAACGCAGCAACAGAAAGCGCTGCCAAAGGTAGAAAAGAAGTATTAGACACCACAACCGAACTCACCAAACAGGCTGTTGAAGTACTGAAAATTAATAAAGGACAAACTGCAAAAAAACAAGATACCGGAACTAAACCACCGGAAAACAAACCACCGGAAAACAAACCACCGGAAAACAAACCACCGGATAACAAACCACCGGATAACAAACCACCGGATACTACAAATCCACCTGATAATGGAGGAGGAGGAGGCAGTGATGGCGGTGGCGGCGGCAATGAAGGCGGCGGCAATGATG
>Ga0209628_10001909_pt1 | contig 13862 bp, 14 predicted proteins | sample TergutCu122P4_FD_187285 | JGI IMG/M metagenome (GOLD analysis project Ga0209628, IMG submission 187285) | Cubitermes ugandensis P4 segment gut microbial communities from Kakamega Forest, Kenya - Cu122 P4 (SPAdes) (version 2) | ecosystem: Host-associated > Arthropoda: Insects > Digestive system...
TTCTGGTGCCCCCGAACGGAATCGAACCGCTGCCTGATGATTACAAATCAACTGCACGACCTTCATGCTACGGGGGCCTGCTCCGGCGGGACTGGATTATAGCTTGAACGCCCAATATTGATATGGCCGCTCCGACCAGCCCCTTTGAGATAGCCCGCGAAGTGCTGCGCCAGCTTGCGGCCCGGCGCACGCCGCCGACCCCGGACAATTATCTGACGCTTTATCAGGAAATCGGCGGCCTCAAGCTGACGGTCGAGCCCCCCTTCCCGGAAAAACAGTTGCGCGCCCTGGCCCATGAGTTGCCGAAGGCCACGCCGGAGCAATTGCGCCTGGCCCGCCAGCTCGACGCGGCGGCCAAGGGCGCCAACTGGGATGAGTACAAGGCGCGCCTGGTCGAATTCATGACCAGCCTGGCCGGGATTCAGAATCTATCCTGGTCGGAACTGATCGGCGACCTGCTCCGCCAGTGGGAGGCCCGACACGCCGGCCTGACCGCCGCCCGCAAGCGGGAGGCGCTGGAACACGTGCTCAAGGGCAGCAGCACCAGTCATCCAGAAATCTTGTTCAGCCGCTTGCAGGCGCTGCTGCGGGCCTGGGGGCAGAGCCGGGGCGACGCGGAACCGGCCGGCGAAGCGGCCGCCAGCCCCTCGCCGCAGGCCGCCGACCCGGCGGCGGAGGACGTTCTGCCGCAACTGCGGCAGCTTTTCGCCTACACGCTGGAAACGGCGATCGCCTCGCAACTGCTGGAAAACCCGCGCCTGGCCAGGGACGCCAAGGCGCTCGCCAGCGATATCCGCAGCGCCGGCAGCGCGGCGCAGATGCAGGACTTCCTCAATCGCCTGAAACGCTTCGCCTTCAAGCTCGAACTGCTCGCCGAAGACCAGACCGAATTGCGCAACAGCCTGCTCGGCCTGCTGCGCCTCCTGGTCGAAAACTTCACCGAACTGGTTCTCGACGACCACTGGCTGCGCAGCCAGATCGAAATGGTCCGCGACATCATCGACAAGCCGCTGTCGCAACGGGCGATGGACGACGCCGAACGGCGCCTGAAAGAAGTGCTGTACAAGCAGAGCCAGCTCAAGCTCAGTCTGCGCGAGGCGCGCGAAGCCATCAAACAGATGCTCACCGGCTTCGTCGACCACCTCGCCGACTTCGCCGACGTCACCTCCGAATACCACGACCGGATCGAGGAATGCGCCAAGCAGATCGGCGCCGCCAAGGACATCGGCGAACTGGAAAGCGTGCTCGGCGTCGTCATGCGCGAAACGCGGGCCGTTCAGATCAACGCCCAGCGCTCGCGCGACGACCTGCGCCTGGCGCAGCAAAAAGTCGCCGAATCGGAAGCGCGCATCCGCGAACTCGAACGGGAACTCGAAACCACCGGCGACCTGATCCGCCACGACCAGTTGACCGGCGCGCTCAACCGGCACGGCCTGGAAGAAATCCTGAACAAGGAAAGCGGACGGGCCAAGCGCCATGACAGCGCGCTCTGCATCGCCCTGCTCGACATCGACAATTTCAAGAAACTCAACGACTCCTTCGGCCACGACGCCGGCGACCAGGCCCTGATCCACCTCGCCACCGTCTGCCGGGAAACCCTGCGCCCGCAAGACACCGTCGCCCGCTTCGGCGGCGAGGAATTCATCATCGTGCTGCCGGAAACCCTGCTCGACGACGCTATCATCGTCCTGACCCGCCTCCAGCGCGAACTGACCCGGCGCTTTTTCCTCAGCGACAACGAAAAAATCCTCATCACCTTCAGCGCCGGAGTCACGCAGATGCTCGACACCGACACCCAGGCAAGCGTCATCAAACGGGCCGACACCGCCATGTATCAAGCCAAGCAATCTGGCAAGAACCGGGTGGTCAGCATGGCGGGCGATGGGCCGGCGGACGGGAATCCGGTTTGAAGCCCATCGTTCTGGCCGCCCCCCTTCAAGGGATCGCCTAGTTTTGCAGGAAGGAATCCGCGTTGCCCTGTTGCACCAGGCGGATCACGCCTTCGGCGACGCGGCGGGCGCCGAGGGTTTGGGAGTCGATGCCTTCGGTATATTCGACGATCTGGTAGCCGTGAAAGCCGTTTTCGGCCTGCAACTGGCTGGCGCGGCGCTTGAGCAGCTGGATGGATTCGCCGGCGCCGCCGTTGTGGAAGCGTTTCATTTTCATCGACAGGCGGTAGGTGTCGTCGGAGAGGCGCGCTTCCTCGATTTCCCAGTTGGGCGCCAGGGGGTCGTAGATCACGTAGACGGCCGCCGCGACGGCGGCGACGTTGACCAGCGTGGCGAGGTTGATGCCGATGTCCGAGGTCAACTGGAGCCTCTTGGCGGGCAGCAGCGGCGACGGGCTGGAGCCGGCCGAGCCGCAGGCGGCGAGCGCGAGGGCGGCGGCGGCCAGGAAGGCGCTGGCAACGGGCTTCATAGGATGCGGAACAGGCTCAACTGGCTGGTCTGCCGGAATGACAGTTGCGCTGCTTCCAGTTGCAGTTGCAGGCGCGACAACTGGGAGGCGGCGTCGACGTAGTCGAGATCCTGCAATTCCGACAGGCGGCTCTGGTACAGCACGTCGTAGTCTTCGCCGGTCACCTGCATGGTGTCGAGCGATTGCATGCGGGCGCCGACCGAGGCGCGCACGGTGGAGATATGGTCGATGGCCGCCCGTGCGTCGCCGAGCGCCTGGCCGTAGCTGGCCTGGTCGAAGGGCATGCCGCTGGCCGGGTCGAGGATGTCGATCATGTTCTGCAGGCCGTCGAAGATGCTGCGCCCGGTGGGGTTGCCGGCGGCGTCGCGGACCTGCATGAAGACGTCGATGCCGTTTTCCGCCGTGGCCATGACTCTGGTGGCGCTGACTTGCAGGGCTTCGACGCCGCCGTCGCCGTTGTAGCTGACGCGGGTGTTGCCGGCCAGCGAGTAAGGCGGCGTGGCGGGGGGATTGGCCTCGAAGGGCCGGGTCGAGGACTTGAAGCCGGCGAAGATGTACAGGCCCGTTCCATCCTTGGTGTTGGCCAGGCTGACGAGGCCGTCCAGGCGCTGCCGGAGTTCCTCGGCGATCATGCCGCGCTGCTGCGGGCTGTAGCTGCCGTTGCCGGCCTGTATGGCGCGCTCGTAGATGGCTTGCAGTTCCTGCTCGACGCCGGCCAGCGTCGAATCGAGCAGGTTGAGCTTGCTGTTGGCGGTGCCGATGTTTTTCAGGAATTGCTCGTTGACGCCCTGCCACTGGGTCACCTGGAGCGCCTGCGAGGCGCCGACCGGGTCGTCCTGGGGGGTCAGGATGCGCCGTCCGGTGGACATCTGCTGCTGCACCTTGTAGAGGTCGTACTGGCGATTCTGCATGCCGATGGTGCCGGAATTGAATATCTGGGCTGTGCTGACGCGCATGACCGTGACTCCTGTTAGCCGAGCGACAGCAGGGTGTCGAACAGCTTGCTGCCGATTTCGATGATTTTCGCCGAGGCCTGGTAGGCGAGCTGATAGCGCAGCATGTTCGCCGCCTCCTCGTCGAGATTGACGCCCGACAGGCTTTCGCGGTTGGCCTGGGCCTGTTGCAGCACCACGCTCTGGGCGTCGAGCTGCACCTTGGCCTCGCGCGTGCGGATGCCGTTGTCGGCCACCAGCTTGCCGTAGGCCGCCTGATAGGTCGCCGTGCCGCCGTCCATCGTGTTCTGTATCTGCAAGTTGGCGAGCAGGGTGGCGTTGCGGCCGTCCTGGACGCCGGCGCCGTTGCGGTCGATGACGAAGCGGTCGGCGCCGCTGGCGGGCGGCGTGCCGGCGACGCTGAAATACATGTTGTCATAGGAAAAGCCGGTCAGCGCGGTGCTGCCGGCGCCCAGCGGGATGTCGCCGGTTCCCGAAACCTGGCTGCCGTCGGCGTAGATGGCCGTCCATGCGCCCGGCACGCCCTGCAGCGCGGTCTGCGTCAGTTGCAGGGTCAGCGGGGCGGCGGGCGGGGTGTAGCCGACGCCGACCACGCCTTGACCGATCTTGAACGAACCGGTGTTGGCGATATCCGGCGTCACGCCGACCGGCGCGGCCGCCGCGACCAGGCGCGGGTCGGCGGCGATGCGGGCATCCACCGTGATGCTCTGCGCCGCTTCGGCAAAGGGCTTGAGCACGAAGCGGTCGCCGGCATTGCCGATCGCCGCGATGTTCAGGTTGATGCCGTCGAAGCTGACCGCGCCCGCGCCGTTGCCGGAGGCCACCTGGCGGTTGTCGCTCAGGCGGGTGACCGTGTAGTCGCCGCCCGGCCCGAAGGCGATCTGGTAATCGCTGGCCTGAAGCTGGGTCGAAAAATTGCCGGCGAAATCCGGCGGGGCCGGCGCCGTCGGCGGGGCGAAGGTGGCGGACAGGCTGCCGCTGCCGGTGTTGCCGGCGTTGGACCAGATGGTCAGCGCCGTCGCCGGAGTGATCGAAAAGAGATCGCCGATGAATTCGGGATCGCCCGCGGCGCGGCCCAGCAGATCCTGGCCAAGGCCGAACTGGGCGTTGAAGGTCAGGCTGAGCGAAGCCGCCAGGCGGCCGATTTCGTTTTCGACCCGGTCCAGCGAATTGCTGCGGAAGTCGATCAGGCCGCCCAGTTGGCCGCCGGTAATCAGGGATTCCGGCATTTCCAGCGACGCGCCGTTGGCCAGCTTGAGGCCGACGGCGAGCTTCGAGGGATCGGCCCGCGACGGCACGGCGGTCAACTGGAAGGCGGTGTTGGCCATCACCAGTTGCTGGCCGCTGCCGAAGAACACGTTGAGGCTGCCGTCGGAATTGGTGACGGTCGTCACCTTGATCAACTGGTTCATCTGGCCGACCAGCAGGTCGCGCTGGTCGCGCAGGTCGTTGGCCGGCTGGCCGGTGCTGGATTCGGCCAGCACGATGCGCTGGTTGAGATCGGCGACCAGATTGGAATAGCTGTTGATCTGGGTCACCGTGTCGGTGATGCGGCCATTGATCTCGCTGCGAATCTCGGTCAGGCGGGTTTCGATGTTGTGAAAGCGTTCGGACAGCATCTGCGCCGAGGAAATCATCGCCTGGCGCGCCGGCAGCAGCGACGGGTTGGCGGACACCTGCTGGACGCCGGCGAAGAAATCCTGCATGGCCGGCGACAGGCCGGCGCTGGAATCGGCCAGCAGGTTGTCGATCTGCGTGATCTGGCTGTAGAAGGCGTCGAGCTGGCTGACCTTGCTCTGCGCCGTATTGACCTGCTGCGTCAGATAGCTGCTATACAGGCGCTCGATGGTCTGCACATGGACGCCCTGGCCGATCCAGCCGGCGCCGGTGCCGAGCGCGATATTGGTCGCCTGCACCGTGCGCTGGCGGGTATAGCCCGGCGTATTGGCGTTGGTAATGTTGTGATCGGTGGCCAACAGGCCGAGCTGGGCGGCGTTGAGTCCGCTGATGCCGATACCGAAAATTCCTGAGCTCATCATTCACCTCTAAAGCCTTTACGGCCAATTCGCCGAAAAATTGAGGGCTGGTCAGCCGATCAGCGCCTGGCGAAGCGTCGGACCATTGATGATGCGCGTCAGCTTGTCGGCGTACATGGGATCGGTGGCATACCCTGCTTGCTGTAAACGACGGGCAAACTCCGTGCCATCCTGCGCGCCGATGACGCTGCCGTAGCGCGCGCCGTCGCGCAAGAGCGCCGCGTAATCGCGGAAACTCTCGGCGTAGGAGCCGTAGGCGCGAAAACGCGCCACCGCCTGTTGCGGCTGGCCGTCGACATATTCGGTGGTGGCCGCCTCGACGGTCGGGCCGTTCCAGTCCCGGCCCGCCTTGATGCCGAACAGGTTGTAGCTGGGCGCGCCGTCGGGGTGGCGGATGCCGTTGCGCCCCCAGCCGCTTTCCAGCGCCGAGTGGGCGATCAGGAATTGCGGCGGAATGCCGGTCGAGCGCGAGGCTTCGACCGCGTGCGGCCAGACCTGGCTGACGAAATCGCGCGCCGTCGCCGGTATCTCGGCGTCGGCGGGGGGCGGCGCGGCTTTCATCGGCGGCGCGGCATAGGCCGCCGAGGTCGGCAGACTGCCGAGCACCGGGCTGTGGCGCAGATGACGGCCATCGGATACGGCAAGCGGCAAGCCGTTGCCGCCGGGCAGGTTTTGCGCGGCAGCATTTGCCGCCGTTGCCGCCGCCTCGCCACCGCCGACGGTCTTGCCGAGCTGCTGTTCGATCAGCCTGGCGAAACCCACCCCCTTGCCGCTGGTGGCGAGATTCTGCGCCATCTGCTGATCGAGCAGGGCGGTGTAGAAGCGGGATTGCTCGCTGTCCAGCGGCCCGTCCTGCGGCACCGTGTCGCGCATGCTTTTCATGACCATTTGCAGAAACATCTGCTCGAATTGCTGCGCCGCCGCTTTCAGCCCTTCCTGCGGATTCTGGGCGAAGCGCGCGCGCAGATCGCCCGCCGAGCGGACATCGAAGGCCGCCCGGTTGGGCATGTCCTGGGTCTTGATGGCCATCAGATCACTTCCAGATCGGCGCGCAGCGCGCCGGCGGATTTCATCGCCTGGAGGATGGCCAGCAGGTCGAGCGGATTGGCGCCGAGCGCGTTCAGCGCCTTGACCACGTCGGCCAGGTTGGCCCCGGCCTTGACGGAAATCAGGCTGGCGCCTTCCTGCTTGATCTGGATGTCGGCCCCCTGGGCGACTCTGGGCTGCGCGCCCTCGACCACCACCGACAGGCTGCCGTGGGCGACGCTGCACGCCTCGATGCTGACCCGCTGGTTCATCACCACCGAACCGGTGCGCGGATTGATGACGACCTTGGCCAGGCCCGGCTGCCGGTTGATTTCCAGATTGTCGATGCGCCCCAGAAAGGCCACCCGCGCGCTCAGATCATCCGGCGCCCGGACGGCGACGCGCCGCCCGTCGAGCGCCTGCGCCGTGCCCTGGCCCATCGCCTTGTCGATCGTCTCGACCATCACCTGGGCATTGCCGAAATCGGTTTCGGCCAGTTCGTAATAGACATAGCCGCCCTGCCCGACCGGCGTCGGCACCGCGCGCTCGACGGTGGCGCCGCCGGGGATGCGGCCCGCCGCCAGATGATTGACGGTGACCCTGGAATTGCCGGACGAGGCCCCGACGCCGCCGACCAGCACATTGCCCTGGGCCACGGCATAGACCTGGCCGTCGCCGCCCTTCAACTGGGTCATCAGCAGGGTGCCGCCGCGCAGGCTCTTGGCATTGCCCATCGACGACACGGTCACGTCGATGGCCTGGCCGGGCCGGGCGAAGGGCGGCAGCGCAGCGGTCAACATCACCGCAGCGACGTTCTTCAACTGGAGGCGCTGCGCCTGATCGGCGCTGATATTGACGCCCATCTGCGACAGCATGTTGCCGATCGCCTGGGTGGTGAAGGGGGTCTGCGTGGTCTGGTCGCCGGTGTTGTCGAGGCCGACCACCAGGCCGTAGCCGATCAACTGGTTGTTGCGCACCCCCTGCACCGCCGCCAGATCCTTGATCCGCTCGGCCCAGGCCGGCTGGGCGCCGAGGAGCGGCAGCAGGGCGGCGAGAATTGCCGCACCCCTGTGCCACTTGCCGCTGCATTTGCCAGCATTGCCGTTCATGATCCGCCTCCGCCTAGAATGGCAGAACATTAAGGAAGAATCGTGCCAGCCAGCCCATGACCTGCCCTTCGGCGACCTGGCCGGAGGATTTGTATTCGATCCGGGCGTCGGCGATCATCGACGACGGCACGGTGTTCTGGGTGTCGATGAAGCCCGGATTGACGACGCCGGAGATGCGGACATATTCCTGTTCCTGGCCGATCGCCACCTGCTTCTCGCCGGACACCAAGAGATTGCCGTTGGGCAGAACGTCGATCACCGTCACCGCGAGATTGCCGGTAAAGACATTGTTGTTGGCGGCTTCGCCGGCGCCGCTGAAGCTGTTGGCGCTGCCGGCGTTCAGGTCGAGGTTGGCGAGCCGGCTGCCGGGCAGGCCGGCCATCGCGCCGACCGAGGCCGTGACGTTGCCGCTCTTGTCCACCTTGCGGTTGGACTTGGTGGTGGCGTTGGTGTTTTCGACGATCCTGACGTTGATCGTGTCGCCGACGTAGCGCGCCCGGCGATCCTCGAACAGCGGCCGGCTCTGGCCGGCCTGCCAGATGGCGCCGTTGGCCAGCGGCGCGTCCTCGCGCAGCACGGGGCGGGCCGTCATCGGCTGATGGACGTTGGTCGGCGGCACCGTCGTGCAGCCGGCGAGAAGCGCCAGCGCAAGAAGAGCAAGATGTTTCATCGCATACCTCACAGTTGCGTCAGGCGGCCGAGCATGGCGTCGGAGGTCGACACCACCTTGGAATTGAGTTCGTAGGCCCGCTGGGTCTGGATCATGCTCACCAGTTCCTCGGCCACATTGACGTTGGATGTTTCGACATAGGACTGGGCGACGCTGCCGGCGCCGTTGGTGCCCGGCGTGTTGGGCGTCGGCGTGCCGCTCGACGAGGTTTCCAGGAAGAGGTTCTGGCCGGTGCTGAGCAGCCCCGCCGGGTTGATGAAGGTGGCGAGCTGGATGCTGCCGATCTGCACGCTGCCCGCCGTGCCGGCCTGGGTGATGGACACCGTGCCGTCGAGGCCGATGGAGACGCTCAGGGCATTGTCGGGAATGGTGATGTTGGGTTGCAGCGGGTAGCCGTCGGGGGTCACGAGCTGGCCCTGGTTGTCCTTCTGGAAGGAGCCGTCGCGGGTATAGGCGGTGGTGCCGTCCGGCAGCAGAATCTGGAAGAAGCCGTGGCCCTGGATGGCGACATCGAGCGGATTGTCGGTCTTTTGCAGATTGCCCTGGGTGAACAGCCGGGCGGTGGATACCGGCCGCGCGCCGGTGCCGAGTTGCAGGCCGGCCGGCACCTGATTCTGCTGCGAGGACTGCGAGCCGGGCTGGCGCAGGGTTTGATACAGCAGATCCTCGAACACGGCGCGCCCGCGCTTGAAGCCGTTGGTGCTGACGTTGGCGAGGTTGTTGGCGATGACGTCGAGCTGGGTCTGCTGGGCGTCCAGCCCGGTGCGGGCAATCCACAGGGAACGGATCATGATCGAATCACTCCATCAGGCATTCAGCGACAGCAACTGGTCGGCGCGCTGGGCGTTGGCATCGGCGGTTTGCAGCATCTTGATCTGCATCTCGAACTGGCGGGACAGGCTGATCAGGTTGATCATCGCGTCGGTGACATTGACATTGCTGCCTTCGAGCGTGCCGGCGGCCAGGCTGACGTTCTCGTCCACCGGCGCGGGCTGCCCGTCGCGCAGCCGGAACAGGCCGTCGGCGCCGCGCACCAGATCGCTTTCCGGCGGATTGACCAGCTTGATGCGGCCGATCACATTGACGTTGTTCTGCAGGCCGAAGGTCGAGACGATCGACACCGTGCCGTCGAAGCCGATCGAAATGTTGTTGTCCGGCGGAATGGTGATGGCGCCGCCGTCGCCGGCCAGGTTGTAGCCGCTCTTGGTTTGCAGCAGGCCATTGACGTCGACCTGCAGGCCGCCGGCGCGGGTGTAGGCTTCGCTGCCGTCCGGCATTTGCAGGGCGATCCAGCCCTTGCCCTGCACCGAGACATCGAGATCGTTGCCGGTAAACATCACCGGCCCCGGATCGAATACATCGGCGACCGAGGCGTCCACCGTGAAGGCGCGCGTCGGCATGCCCTCGCCGAGCACCGGCACGGCGCGGAAGCGGTGCTCCTGCGCCTTGTAGCCGACGGTGGCGGCATTGGCCAGATTGTTCGCGGCGCCGGCCTGCTGCATGAACACATGCTTGGCGCCGGTCATCGCGGTGTAGATCAGACGATCCATGACGATGGCTCAGAGGGGTCAGCGCAGATTGACCAGGGTCTGCATCACCTGATCCTGCGTCTTGATCGACTGGGCGTTGGCCTGGTAATTGCGCTGGAAGGTGATCAGGTTGACCAGTTCGGCGGTCAGGTCGACGTTCGATTCCTCGACCGTGTAGGAGGACAGCACGCCGCGCCCGGAGGTGTTCGGCGTGCCGACCATCGGCGAGCCGGAATCGCCCGTCTCGACCCACTGGTTGTTGCCGATCGAGCGCAGGCCGTTGGGATTGGTGAAATTGACCAGCGCCACCTGGCCCATCACGTAGGTCTTGCTGTTGCTGTAGCTCGCCAGGATCGTGCCGTCGCTGGAAACCGACACGCCGACCAGGCTGCCGGCGCTGTAGCCGTCCTGCTCGATGCGGTTGGGCGAAAACGCGGTGCCGAACTGGGTCGTTCCCAGAAAATCGATCGGGAAGGTCTGCGTCGGCAAGGCGCCGTTGCCGTTCGGCTGCCCCTGGCTGACCATGGTGTTGAAAATGTCGAAGGTGACATTCATCGGATTGCCGCCGCTGATCTGGCCCAGGGCGTCGAATGTCAGCGTGCCGATGGGGCCGCCGCCCGGCACGACGTTCTGGTTGGTGGTGCCGTCGAGATTGGCGTAGACCTCCCACTCGCTGCCATTGTCCGTCTTGCGGAAATAGAACATCAGGCTGTGCGGATTGCCCAGCGAGTCGTAGATCGTCGTCCCCGTCGCAAAGTTGTAGGTCGTCGGATCGGGCGTATAGCTCGCCGTGTCGCCGGGCGCGCCGCCATTGACCCAGGCGTTGAGCGGCACGGTGGCCCGCGAGTCGAGATTGACGTTGGCCTTGACGCCCTGGAAGGGCGAACTCGGATTCGAGCCGGTCGCCTGCGGCGTCAGGTAGGAAGCCGAAACCTGCAAGGGAACCAGCGTCTGCGTGATGTTGCCGTTCTGCACCGAATAGCCGGTCAGCACCATGCCCTGGTCGTTGATGATGTAGCCGCTCTTGTCGAGATGGAACTGGCCGTTGCGGGTGTAGGTGATGGCGCCGCTGCTGTCCATGCGGAAAAAACCGCCGCCGTTGATCGACACATCCAGCGGATTGTTGGTGGTGGTGATGTTGCCCTGGGTGAATTGCTGCTGGATCGCCGCCAGATTGGCGCCGATGCCGATCTGGCTGGCGCCGTTGCCATTGAGCGAGGCGGCATAGACATCGGCGAAGTGGGACACCCCGGCCTTGTAGCCGACCGTGCTGGAGTTGGCGATATTGTGGCTGGTCGCGTCGATCGCCTTGGAAGATACGTTGAGGCCGCTCAGGCCTTGCTGGAATGCCATTTTCTTACCTCACTCAGAAAATTTGCTGAACATCGTTGAAGGCCACATTGCCGAGCATGCCCAGATCGAGAACGAAGCCATCCTTCGCTCTGGCCACTGCATAGACCGTGCCAATCTGCATCGCGCTGGCCTCGACCTTCTGGCCGTAGTAGCTGGCGTTGATGCCGAAGCTGTAATTGCCGTCGGGCAGCACGTTGCCGTCGGCGTCCTTGCCGTCCCAGCCGAAATAGAAGTAGCCGCCGGCCTCGCGCGCGCCAAGGCTCTCGACATACACGACCTTGCCGCTGGCGTCCTTGACCGTCAGTTGAATGGCATCCGCCGGGCCGGCCAGCGACACGCCGCCGACCGCCTGGCTGTTGGCCAGCGGCAAGTTATTGCCGGCCACCATCACATTCTTGCCGATCATGCTTGCCGCCTGCATCGCCAGCGCCTCGTTGTAGCCGGTCAGCAACTGCGTCATCGTCTCGTTCAGGCGCTCGATGCCATTGACCGTGTTCAACTGCGCAAGCTGCGTGGTGATCTGCGCGTTGTCGAGCGGATTGAGCGGGTCCTGGTTTTTCATCTGCGCCATCAGGAGCGTCAGAAAGCGGTTTTCCATCTCGGCGGTGGAACTGCCCGCCGCGGGTTTGCTCGCGCCATTGATCGCGGCAAACAGATCGGCCGCGCTGCTCGCGGCATTGCTGGTATCGACGGTGGCCATTTCTCTCTCCTGTCAGGTCAGCCCTGGGCGATCTGCAGCGTGCGCAGCAGCATCGCCTTGGCGGCGTTCATGACCTCCACATTGCTCTGGTAGGAGCGCGAGGCGGAAATCATGTTGGTCATTTCCTCGACCACATCGACATTGGGAAAGGCGACATAACCCTTCTCGTCGGCGGCCGGATTCTTCGGGTCGTACACCAGGCGCGGCGGAGCCGCGCTTTCGACCACCTGGCGCACGCGCACCCCGGTCGACAAGTCGCCCGCGCCCATCGGCGTCGCCTCGAACACCACCTGCTTCGAGCGATAGGGCCTGCCGTCGGACGAAATCACGCTGTCGGCATTGGCCAGATTCGAGGCCACGGTATTCAGGCGCATCGACTGCGCCGTCATGGCGCTCGACGAAACCTGGAAAACATCGAGCAGACTCATGCTCACTCTCCTCAACCATTGCTCGAAGCCAGCGCGTTGCGCAGGCCCTTCAGGCGATCGCCGACCAGTTGCGTCAGGATCTGGTACTGCATGCCGTTCTCGGCGATGGCCGCGCGCTCCACGTCCATATCCACCGTATTGCCATCGACCGCCGACTGGACTACCTGGCGATACTGCAAGAAAGCCGAGCCGCCGTTGCCGCCGCCCTCCAGATGCGCCGGCGCCGTGCGCGCCAGCGGCAGGCCGCCATCCGCCCGCCCGCCCAGCGCGTTCTGCATGGCCTGGGCAAAATCGAAATCGCGCGCCTTGTAATTGGGCGTATCGGCATTGGCAATATTGGAAGCCAGCACCTGCTGGCGCTGAATGCGCAAATTCATGGCCTGGCTGTAAACCGCGATGTGCTCGCCGACTGTGTTCATGGCATGATCCTCAATGTCCCGCACGAGTAAAAGCAGTTTCCGTGCCACCCAACCCTTATTCCAGAACCATCGCGCGAACGCCCGGTTCAACTTTGGCCGTGACATTGCGACGCCTTTGGGCCCCATGTGGAGCGCCGAGCAACGCAGGGCAGTCGGCGCAGCCGACCGCGCAGCCTGGGGTCGCCTTTTGCCTGCGGCAGCGATGAATCCCGCCTTTGGCTACTTTCTTTTGGCGAAGCAAAAGAAAGTACGCCCGCGCGTCAGGCGCGGAAAACGGCGATTGAGGAAACAAAGACGCTGGATTCCCGCCAGAAGCGCGCGGGAATGACGAAATTTCGGCATCATCAGGCACAATGGCGGCATGCTGCCGCGCTGCCTTTTTCTTCTCCTCGCCCTGCTGCTCGCCTCGGCCAGCGCCCGCGCCGCCGAAACCGATATCGTGCTCGACACCGCCGAACGCTATGTCCGCCTGCAAACCCAGGGCATGCCCGGCAAGGTGAAAATCACCGTGGGCCAGCTCGATGTCGAGCGCCTGCCGCCCTGCACCGCGCACGAAGCCTTCACGCCGCCCGGCACGCGCCTTTCCGGGCGGGCCTATATCGGCGTCCGCTGTCTGGGGCCGAATGTCTGGAGCGTGCTGGTGCCGGTACAAATTGCCGTCACCGGCAATTATGTCGTCACCGCCCGCCCCCTCGGCGCCGGGCAGAATATCCAGGAAGGCGATGTCACGGTGCTTTCCGGCGACCTGTCGACGCTGCCCAGCGGCGTCGTCGGCTCCGCCGCCGAGGCCGTCGGCAAGACGCTGCGCAACGCCGTGGCGGCCGGGCAACCGCTGCGCAACGACCAGTTGCTGGCGCCGCAGGTCATCCGCCAGGGGCAGACGGTTCGCGTCATCTCGCGCGGCGAGGGCTTCGCCGTCAGCAGCGAGGGGCGGGCGCTGAACAACGCCGCCGAGGGGCAGGTCGTGCAGGTGCGCCTGTCATCGGGCGGCCAGACGGTCAGCGGCATCGCCCAGGCCGACGGCAGCGTCGAGATCAATTTCTAGCCCTCTGCTAAAGTTTCGGCCATCGCCGCCGTAATACGGTTCAGGACATAAAGCACCGGAAGTCATCGCCATGAAGATCGACAACACCTACCCCTCCGCCACGGCGGGCATCGCCCCCAAGGCCGCGCCGCCCCATCCCGCCCCGCCGGCCAGACCGGCCGAGGCGGTCCGCCTCA
>Ga0209628_10001910_pt1 | contig 13861 bp, 9 predicted proteins | sample TergutCu122P4_FD_187285 | JGI IMG/M metagenome (GOLD analysis project Ga0209628, IMG submission 187285) | Cubitermes ugandensis P4 segment gut microbial communities from Kakamega Forest, Kenya - Cu122 P4 (SPAdes) (version 2) | ecosystem: Host-associated > Arthropoda: Insects > Digestive system >...
CGAAAAGGCGGGAAATTTCACTTTCCGGGTCGGCTCGAAACGCTCAAAATCGCCGGCTTGGGTGAGTGTGCTTGAGGTTGTTTTTGTTCAGGGGTTCCCAAGATTTGTGACTTACAGCGGCGTCAGCTTGGCGTATTCAAGCGCCAGCCATTTCATGCCAGCAGCGCCGAAATTGACCTGCACGCGCGCGTCGGCGCCGCGCCCTTCGGTAGCGACAATGACGCCGACGCCGAATTTGGCGTGTTCGACGCTCTGGCCGATGCGTAGCCCCCCGGCTGATGTCGGCTCGGCGTAGCCGCCGCCGAAATTGCCATAGACCGGGGTGGCGGCTGGCGTCGCCTTCTTGTTCAGTTTCTTCAGCAAGGTCTCGGGAATTTCGTCGAGGAAGGCGGACGGCACGCAGTAGCGGGTCTGGCCGTGCAGCATCCGCGTCTGCGCGCAACTGACGTAAAGCCGGCGGCGAGCGCGCGTGACGGCGACGTACATCAGCCGGCGTTCTTCTTCGAGGCCGTCGCGCCCCTGATTAATTGCGTTGTCATGCGGAAACAGCCCCTGTTCCAGGCCGGTGATGAAAACCACGTCGAATTCCAGCCCCTTGGCCGCGTGTACCGACATCAACTGCACCGCCTCCTGGCCTTCGCCGGCCTGATGTTCGCCGGCTTCCAGCGCCGCCAGCGTCAGGAAGGAGACCAGCGCGCCGCCCTCGCCGATCGCTCCTTCGTCGTCGACGAAAGTGGCGGCGGCGCTGATGAGTTCGTCGAGGTTTTCCAGACGTTCCAGGCCTTCTTTTTCGTTGCGGTAGTGCTGGGCCAGACCGGATTTTTCAATGACGTGCTCGACCACTTCCGGCAGCGGCAAGCCTTCGCTCTCGCCGCGCAGTTGCTCGATCAGGCGGATGAAAGCGCCGACCGTCTGGCCGGCCTTGCCGCTCAACGCGGCGGCGGCGTTGTAAAGGCTGGAATTACATTGATGGGCGGTGGCTTGCAGGCTCTCCAGCGAGCGCGCGCCGATGCCGCGCGTCGGAAAATTGACCACGCGCAGAAAGGCGGTGTCGTCATCCGGGTTGACCAGGAGGCGCAGGTAAGCCAGCGCATGCTTGATTTCCTGGCGCTCAAAGAAACGCAGGCCGCCGTAAACCTTGTACGGCACATTGCGGGTGAATAGCTCGTTTTCCAGCACCCGCGACTGGGCGTTCGAGCGATAGAGCACGGCGATCTGCAACGGCGAGACGCCATCGCGCGCCAGTTCGCGGATTTCTTCGACGACGAAGCGCGCTTCGTCGAGGTCGGAATAGGCCTCGAAGGCGCGAATCGGCTCGCCGTCGCCGGCGTCGGTCCACAGGTTCTTGCCCAGACGCTCGCGGTTGTGCTGGATCAGCGCGTTGGCGGCGGCCAGGATGTTGCCGTGCGAACGGTAGTTCTGCTCCAGGCGGATGACGTTATCAAGGGCGTAGTCGCGCTCGAAATCGCGCATGTTGCCAACCTCGGCGCCGCGAAAGGCGTAGATGCTCTGATCGTCGTCGCCGACGGCGAAGATTTTGGCCCCGCCGCCCGCCAGCAGTTGCAGCCAGGCGTATTGCAGGCGGTTGGTGTCCTGGAATTCGTCCACCAGAATGGCGCGGAAGCGCTCCTGGTAATGTCGGCGCAGTGGCTCGTTGCGTCGCAGCAATTCATGACAACGCAGTAGCAGTTCGGCGAAATCGGCGACGCCCTCGCGCTGGCACTGGTTTTCGTACTCGGCGTACAGTTCGACGCGCTTTTGCGTGTAATGGTCGTAAGCCTCGGCCTCGCGCGCACGCACGCCCTGCTCCTTGTGCGCATTGATGAAATGGCACAGTTCGCGTGGCGGGTACTTCTCGTCGTCGACGTTGAGATTTTTCAACAGGCGCTTGACCATCGCCAACTGGTCGGCGCTATCGAGAATCTGAAAACTCTGCGGCAGCCCGGCCTCGCGGTAATGGGCGCGCAACAGCCGGTTGCACAGGCCGTGGAAGGTGCCGATCCACATGCCGCGCGTGTTGATGGCTACCTGCGCCGACAGGCGCGCCGTCATTTCCTTGGCTGCCTTGTTGGTGAAGGTCACGGCCAGGATGCCGTGCGGCCCGACCTGGCCGGTGGACATCAGCCAGGCGATGCGCGTCGTCAGCACCCGCGTCTTGCCGCTGCCGGCCCCGGCCAGGATCAGCGCGTGCACCGGCGGCAAGGTCACGGCCTGCAACTGAGGCGGATTGAGATGGGCAAGAAGATCGGACATGACGGCAAATTCCAGCGAGAGGTTAGCGAAAACAGGGGTTTTGGCGGCAGACAGCCCGGTCAATTTTGCCGTGATTGCGTAATGCGTCACAAAAAAATCAACAAAAAATCTATACGTGCCCAAAAGTTCGAAATATACTTGCCGATAACTATTGTGCAGTGCACAAAACTTTTTGCCCGCACGGTAGTCCAAGCAGCAACCCGTCATCGCTGCCTGGCGAAAGGAGACACACCATGAAACACAATCTGACCGCACCGAAAATTCTGCCCTGGATCGCCCGCAAGGCCGGCATCAGCGACGAGTTGGCCCTGAAACTCTGGCGCCGCGCCGTTTCCGAAGCCGAATTCATGACCGGCAAGGCCGAGGGTTCCGATTATTGGACATTCGCCGTCGAACGCCTGCTCGTCCTCGTCGAGAACGAAGTCGGCGAAGCGCCGCAATATACGTCAAATCCGACCCCGCGACTGTCCTGGATGTGGCATCACCAGACCCGGATGTCGCTGCTGTCGCTGATGGCCGCCGAAAACACCTACCGCTACTGGCGGAACACCTGGGATCGGATGCGTCATCAGCAGAAAATCGCCGCCTGAACGAAGCGGCTCAACTTTTCCCTCGCCTGCCTGCGGGAGAGGGAAAGCCAATCGCCGCCCGCTGCAACCGCCGCCGGACGCTGATACAAGCCGTTATAATTATCGGCTTATTTCATGATTTTTCAGCGAAACCCCATGCAGGACAAATACGTTCCGGCCGACATCGAACGCGCCGCCCAGCAGCACTGGGATCAGACATCCGCCGCCCGCGCCGTTGAAGACCCCGCCAGGCCGAAGTACTACTGCCTGTCGATGTTCCCCTACCCCTCCGGCAAGCTGCACATGGGCCATGTGCGCAATTACACCATCGGCGACGTGCTGTCGCGCTTTCACGCGATGCAGGGTTACAACGTGCTGCAACCGATGGGCTGGGACGCCTTCGGCATGCCGGCCGAGAACGCCGCGCTGGCCAACAATGTCGCCCCGGCTGGCTGGACCCATGCCAATATCGGCGCCATGAAGCGGCAATTGCAGTCGCTTGGTTTTGCCATCGACTGGCAGCGCGAACTCGCCACCTGCACGCCCGAGTACTACCGCTGGGAGCAGTGGCTGTTTACCCGGCTGTATGAAAAGGGGTTGGTGTACAAAAAACTCGGCACGGTCAATTGGGATCCTGTGGATCAGACGGTGCTCGCCAACGAGCAGGTCATCGACGGCCGCGGCTGGCGCTCCGGCGCGGTCGTCGAGAAGCGCGAGATCCCCATGTACTACATGAAGATCACCGCCTACGCCGAAGAACTGCTGGCCGAACTCGACAACCTGACCGGCTGGCCTGAACAGGTGCGGCTGATGCAGAAAAACTGGATCGGCAAGAGCACCGGCGTGCGCTTCGCCTTCCCCTATGAGCTGGACGGCCAACAAGAAAAACTGTGGGTATTCACCACCCGCGCCGACACCATCATGGGCGTCACCTTCGTCGCCGTCGCCGCCGAACACCCGCTGGCCGCCCGCGCCGCGCAGGATAACCCGGAACTCGCCGCCTTCATCGCCGAATGCAAGCAGGGCGGCGTCGCCGAGGCCGATCTGGCGACGATGGAAAAGAAGGGGTTGCCGACGGGGTTGTTCGTCACCCACCCGCTGACCGGCGAACGGATCGAAGTCTGGGTCGGCAACTACGTGCTGATGAGCTATGGCGACGGCGCGGTGATGGCCGTGCCGGCGCACGACGAGCGGGATTTCGCCTTCGCGCAAAAGTACAAATTGCCGATCAAGCCGGTCATTGCCGTTGCTGGCGAGACCTTCAGCAACGACGGCTGGCAGGAGTGGTACGCCGACAAGAACCGCGGTATTTGCGTCAACTCCGGCAAGTATGACGGTTTGAGCTACGCAGCGGCGGTCGACGCCATCGCCGCCGATCTGGCCGCCAAGGGCCTGGGCGAGAAGAAAACCCAGTTCCGCCTGCGCGACTGGGGCATCTCGCGCCAGCGCTATTGGGGCTGCCCGATCCCGATCATCCACTGCCCGACTTGCGGCGACGTGCCGGTGCCGGACGAGCAACTGCCGGTCGTGCTGCCGGAGAACGTCGAAATCACCGGGGCCGGTTCGCCGCTGGCGAAAATGCCCGAGTTCTATGAATGCCGCTGCCCGAAGTGCGGCGGCGAGGCCCGGCGCGAAACCGATACGCTCGACACCTTCTTTGAATCCTCCTGGTATTTTCTGCGCTATGCCTGCCCGGACAACGCCACGGCCATGGTCGACGAGCGTGTCGGCTACTGGTGCCAGGGCGGCATCGACCAATACATCGGCGGCATCGAGCACGCCATCCTGCATCTGCTGTATGCGCGCTTCTTCACCAAGCTGATGCGCGACGCCGGGCTGATTGGCGATTTGGGCGAACCCTTCGCCAATCTGCTGACGCAGGGTATGGTCGTCGCTCCGACCTTCTACCGCGAGGGCGAAAACGGCAAAAAACTGTGGATCAACCCGGCCGAGGTCGATGTCGTCACCGATGAACGCGGTCGCCCGACCGGCGCGACCCTCAAGGCCGACGGCCAGCCGGTGACGATCGGCGGCATCGAGAAGATGGCCAAGTCGAAGAACAACGGCGTCGACCCGCAGGCGCTGATCGACCAGTACGGGGCCGACACGGCGCGGCTGTTCATCATGTTCGCCGCGCCGCCGGATCAGTCGCTGGAATGGTCGGATGCCGGCGTCGAAGGCGCTTTCCGCTTTTTGCGCCGCTTGTGGAAGCTGGCGCATGACCACGTTCAGGCCGGCCTCGTCGCCGCCTGCGCCGGCAATGACGGCCTCTCCGCCGCCCAGGCCGATCTGCGCCGCAAGCTGCACCAGACCATGAACAAGGTCGCCGACGACTACGGCCGGCGCAAGCAGTTCAACACCGCCATCGCCGCCGTCATGGAATTGCTCAACGCCTATGACAAAACTGATCTGGCCGATGCCGCCGGCCGCGCCTTGGCCCAGGAAGTGCTGGAAAACGCGGTGCTGCTGATCTTCCCCATCGTGCCGCACATCGGCCAGGCGCTCTACGGTGAATTGAAGCCCGGCGCCGATGCCTGCCGCGCCGCCTTTCCCAAGGCCGACCCGGCGGCGCTGGTGCAGGATGAAATCGAACTGGTGGTGCAGGTGGGCGGCAAGCTGCGCGGCAGCATCCGCGTACCGGCCAGAGCCGACAAGGCGGCCATCGAAGCCGCCGCGCTGGCCAACCCGGAGGCGCAGAAATTCATGGACGGCAAACCGGCGAAGAAGGTCGTCGTCGTGCCGGGCCGCCTGGTCAACATCGTCGTCTGATGAAAACTGCCATGCTGCTACGCTCCCTGGCCGCTCTGTTGCTCGCCGCCCTCGTCGCCGGCTGCGGCTTTCATCTGCGCGGCGCGGAGAGCGCCGCCCTGCCCTACAAGACCCTGCATATCGCTCTGCCAGAGACGGCCGAGGTGCGCATCTGGCTTGAGCGCTACATCCGGGCCAGCGGCAGCACGACGCTGGTCGACGACGCCAGGACGGCCGAAGCCACCTTCCAGCAACTGGAGGACAGCCGCCAGAAAACCATTCTCAGCGTCAATGCCCAGGGTCGCATCACCGAATACCGCTTGCAGTTGACCTATCGTTTCCGCATCGTCAACGCCAAGGGCCAGGTGATCGTCGCCCCCACCGAACTGAGCCTCTCCCGCGACATGACCTACGACGATTCCAACGTGCTCGCCAAGGAACAGGAAGAACGCCTGCTGTGGCGCGACATGACCAGCGAACTGGTCAGCCAGATCATGCGCCGGCTGTCGCTGATCCAGCCAAAAGACCCCGACCAGGAAGACGACTGGTAATGCTGCTCAAGGGCGAACAGCTTGCCGCGCACCTCGAGCGCGAATTGCGCCCGCTGTACGTCCTGTACGGCGACGAGCCGCTGCTGGTCCTGGAGGCGGCCGACGCCATTCGCGCCAAGGCGCGCCAGCAGGGTTACAGCGAACGCGAGGTGTTGACGGTGTTGCCGCAATTCGACTGGGGTCAGTTGCTGGCCGCCGGCGGCAATCTGTCCCTGTTCGGCGACAAGAAGCTGATCGACCTGCGCATCCCCACTGGCAAGCCGGGCAAGGAAGGCAGCGCGGCGTTGCAGCAATGGTGCCAGCATCTATCGGCGGACACCCTGCTGCTGGTGACCCTGCCCGAGCTTGACTGGCGCGAGGAAAAGGCGGTCTGGTTCACCGCCCTGGTCAATGCCGGCGTCGCCCTCAAGCTCAACGCCCCGCCGCTGGCCGAACTGCCGGGCTGGATCGCCGGCCGGCTGCGCCGCCAGCAGCAGAGCGCCGAGATCGACAGCCTCAAATTCATCGCCGAGCGCGTCGAAGGCAACCTGCTCGCCGCCCATCAGGAAATCCAGAAACTGGGCCTCCTCCATCCGCCCGGCGCGCTCACCGCCGCGCAGATCCGCGACGCCGTGCTCAACGTCGCCCGCTACGACATCGAGGGCTTGCGCGAAGCGCTGCTGGCCGGCGACATCGGCCGCCTGACCCGAACCCTCGACGGCCTGATGCAGGAAGGCGAAGCGCCACCGCTGGTACTGTGGGCGATGAGCGAGGAAATCCGCGCCCTGGCGACGATTCGCGGCGGCCTCGACAGCGGCCGGCCGCTCGAACTGCTGCTCAAGGAAGCCAAGGTCTGGGGGCCGCGCCAGATGGCTGTCAAAAAAGCGCTGCAACGCCTCTCCACGGCCACCCTCGAAGCCGCCCTGCGCCAGGCCGGACGCATTGACCGTCTGGTCAAGGGCATCGGCCAGGGCAATTTATGGGAAGAATTCCTGCGCCTGGGGCTTGGCCTGTGCGCGAATCGGAATGCAGTAAAACCGTAGGGCGGCGGCTCTGCCCCGCCAGGCCAACAGCAAATTGCGGTTGCGACTACCGAGGGGCAACCCGGCGGGATAAATCCCGCCCTACACGGAAAATGCTCCGGGGCCTGCTCAGCGTCCCTTGAACGCCGGCTTGCGTTTCTCCAGAAAGGCCGCCAGCCCCTCCCTGTAATCCTCGGTGGCGAGGAAGGCGAAGGACGCGGCCTTTTCCTCGTCGTTGAGCGGTTTGCCGTTTTGCAGGCGACGAATCCACTGTTTATGCCAGGCTGCCACCAGCGGCGCGCCGGCGGCGATGCGCCGCGCTGTGGCATAGGCTTCGTCTTCGACCTGGGCGTCCGGCACGATACGGGTGACCAAGCCTTTCTCATAGGCTTCGGCGGCGGTCAGGATGCGCCCTTCGAGCAGGATTTCCTTCATCACCGCCGCCCCGGCCAGCTTCAACAGACCTTCCATTTCGCCGGGATACATCGAGAAACCGAGCTTGTTGATCGGCGCGCCGAAGCGGGCGCTTTCGCCGCTGATGCGCAGATCGCAGACGCCGGCGATCTCCAGGCCGCCGCCGATGCAGGCGCCGCGGATCATGGCTACGGTGGGGTGCGGACAGTCGGCGATGGCGTTGAGCGCCGCCGCCACCTCGGCATGGTAGTGCAGCGCCTGGTCGAGCGTGGCGCGGTCGGTCACGAATTCCTCAAGGTCGCCACCGGCGGCGAAGGCTTCATCGCCAGCCCCGCGAATGACGACGCAGCGAATCTCGCCATCACGGCCGATGGTCGCCATGTGCGCCGCCAGTTGCCGCCACATGGCAAGGTCGATGGCATTGAGCTTGGCCGCGTTGTCGAGCGTCAACGTGGCGATGCCGGCGGCGGTTGAAAGACTGATCTGGCTCATGTTTTCGTTGATGACGGGCGCTTGCTCAACCCGCCTTGCCCCCGGCATCCTGAATCCGGGCCAGCGCTTCGCGGCCGGAGAGCAGGTGATCGTGCATCAGGCGCTCGGCTTCTTCGGCTTTGCCGGTGGCGAAAGCCGCCATGATCGTCCGGTGCTCGTCGAGGGATTGTTGCAGGCGGCCTTCCAGCGACAGCGAGTGCAGGCGCGACAGCTTCAGCACCTTGCGCAGATCCTGGATCATCGACAGCAGTCGCCGGTTTCCAGACAACGCCTGGATTTTTCGGTGAAATTCCTGGTTGGCCTCGAAGAAGGCGTCGATGCGGTTCTCGCGGGCGGCGGTTTCGAGGCGCTCGTGGATGGTTTTCAGCATGCCGATGTCGGCTGATTCGGCGCGGCGCACCGCTTCGAGCGCGCAGCGGGCTTCGAGCAGGGCCAGCAGCGGGAAGATGTCGTCGAGATCCTGGCGGGAAAGCTCGGTGACGTAGCAGCCGCGCCGTGGCTTGAGTTCGACCAGCCCTTCCGCAGCCAGCACCTTGAGCGCTTCGCGCAGCGGGGTGCGGGAGATGCCGTATTGTTCGGCGAGTTTTTGCTCGTCGATCCAGGTTCCCGGCGTCAACTCGTGGGCAAAGATGCGCTGGCGCAGGCGTTCGGCGACTTCCTGGTAAAGGGCGGTGGGAGCGATGCGATTCATGGTTGGGGTGCGGCGGGAATGAACGGAGTGCCTTCTGCCGCCTTGCTTCTGTAATTATGGATAACGTATTATGTGGGGCTAAGCATGTCAAGCAGGGGTGCGAGCGCGTAGAATTTTAAATTCTGCATCATCGGCCCAAAATCGAATCGGCGAAGGGTGTGCCATGTCTGAAAATTTCTTTGATTCCAACAACCTGGATGCCTGGGAAAAGGCCGCCGCCAAACAGGCGCCCGGCGGCGAGGTCGGCAATCTGGTGTGGAACACCCCGGAGGGGCTGAAGGTCAAGGCCCTGTACACGAAAAAGGATGTCGAGGGCCTAGCCTTCGCCGACACCCTGCCCGGTTTTTCGCCCTACCTGCGCGGCCCGCAGCCGACCATGTACGCGGTGAAGCCGTGGACGATTCGCCAGTACGCCGGCTTTTCCACCGCCGAGGCCTCCAACGCCTTCTACCGCAAGGCGCTGGCCGCCGGTGGCCAGGGCGTCTCGGTGGCTTTCGACCTGGCGACGCATCGCGGTTACGACTCCGACAATCCGCGCGTCCTGGGCGACGTCGGCAAGGCGGGCGTGGCCATCGACTCGGTCGAGGACATGAAGATCCTGTTCGACGGCATTCCGCTCGACAAGATTTCCGTGTCGATGACCATGAACGGCGCGGTGCTGCCCATTCTCGCCGGCTACATCGTCGCCGCCGAGGAGCAGGGCGTGGCGCAGGCGCAGCTTTCCGGCACCATCCAGAACGACATCCTCAAAGAATTCATGGTGCGGAACACCTATATCTATCCGCCCAAGCCGTCGATGAAAATCATCGCCGACATTTTCGGCTACACGGCACAGCACATGCCGAAGTTCAATTCCATCTCCATTTCCGGCTACCACATTCAGGAAGCCGGGGCCAACCAGGCCATCGAACTGGCCTTCACGCTGGCCGACGGCATGGAGTATGTGCGCACCGGCATCGCCGCCGGCATGGATGTCGACACCTTCGCCGGCCGCCTCTCCTTCTTCTGGGCGGTGGGCATGAATTTTTATCTGGAAATCGCCAAGATGCGCGCCGGGCGGCTCTTGTGGGACCGCATCATGACCGGCTTCAACGCCAAAAACGCCAAGTCGAAGATGCTGCGCACGCACAGCCAGACCTCCGGCTGGTCGCTGACCGAGCAAGACCCCTACAACAACGTGGTGCGCACCACCATCGAAGCGATGGCGGCGGTTTTCGGCGGCACCCAGTCGCTGCACACCAATGCGCTGGATGAAGCCATCGCGCTGCCGACCGAATTCTCGGCCCGCATCGCCCGCAACACCCAACTCATCATTCAGGAAGAAACCCACATCACCCAGGTCGTCGACCCCTGGGCCGGCTCCTACATGATGGAGAAGCTGACACAGGACATGGCCGACAAGGCCTGGGGCATCATCCAGGAAATCGAGGCGATGGGCGGCATGACCAAAGCCGTCGAATCCGGCTGGGCCAAGATGCAGGTCGAAACCTGCGCCGCCGACAAACAGGCGCGCATCGACTCGGGCAAGGATGTGATCGTCGGCGTCAATAAATACAAGCTGGCCAAGGAGGATGCGATTGACATCCTCGACATCGACAACCACGCCGTGCGCGAGGCGCAGATCGCCCGCCTCCAGCGGATTCGCGCCAGCCGCGACGGCGCGGCCGTGCAGGCGGCGCTCGACGCGCTGACCCGCTGCGCCGAAAGCGGCGAAGGCAACCTGCTCGATTTGAGCGTCAAAGCCATTCGCCTGCGCGCCACGGTCGGCGAGGTGTCGGATGCGCTGGAAAAGGTCTTTGGCCGTTTCCGCGCCAACAACCAGACCATTTCGGGAGTTTACGGAGGCGTCGTGGGCGGTCAGGAAAGTTGGGAGCAGATCAAGGCCGATGTCGCCCAATTCGCCGAAGAAGAAGGCCGCCGGCCGCGCATCATGATCGCCAAGCTCGGCCAGGACGGCCATGACCGCGGCGCCAAGGTCGTCGCCACCGCCTATGCCGACCTCGGCTTCGACATCGACATGGGGCCGCTCTTTCAAACGCCGGAAGAAGCTGCCCGCCAAGCCATCGAGAACGATGTCCACGCCATCGGCTGCTCATCGCTCGCCGCCGGCCACAAGACCCTGGTGCCGCAATTGATTCAGGCGCTGAAGGCGCAGGGGGCCGACGACATCATCGTGTTCGCCGGCGGCGTCATTCCGGCCCAGGATTACGAGGCGCTGTTTGCTGTTGGCGCGAAGGCCGTGTTTGGGCCGGGGACGCGGATTGAGGATTCGGCGAAGAAGGTGCTGGAGGAGATCAGGAAGGTGCGGGGTTAGTTTCAGTTAAGGGGCGTCATGGAAATGCTTCTGCTATTAATTGCTATCGGTATCGTTGGATCGATTGGTCTTGCCATATTTTTAATCGCTTCCCTCGTATCAATCCCCACTGCCTTTGGAAATAAGCATCGTGCTTGGGGAGTAATCATGATTCTTTTTAGCCCAATCGCTGTGTTTTATTGCTTTACGCATCCTGAAGTTGCTGCTTGGCCGCGCAACCTGTTTATAAAAAGCATCATTGCACTATCCTTGGCGCTCATCAGTTTCCTTGTCGTTAGTTTTTCGCAACGTCCCTAACACTGTGCTCGGCTCAACCCGCAACTTATGAGCGCGTAGGTTGGGTTGAGCCGAAGGCGAAACCCAACAGCGGGCGCATCATGTTGGGTTTCGCTACGCTCTACCCAACCTACATTACTACGCTCACCCCAACCTACAACTCATGACATGAACGACGCGCCCATGCCCGCCTCCCCGCTCTCCGACGCTGACCGGCAACTGGTCGACGCGGTGCTGGCCGGGCAGCGGCGCTCGCTCGCCAAGGCCATCACGCTGATCGAGTCGACGCGCGCCGATCACCAGCAGCGCTCGCAAGCTGTGTTGACGGCGCTGTTGCCGCACACCGGTCGGGCCATCCGCATCGGCATTTCCGGCGTGCCGGGGGCGGGCAAGTCGACTTTCATCGAGGCGCTCGGCGTCTGGCTGATCGAGCAGGGCAAGAAGCTGGCCGTGCTGGCCGTCGACCCGTCATCCACGCTGACCGGCGGCTCCATCCTCGGCGACAAGACGCGCATGGAGCAGTTGGCGCAGCGCGAGGAAGCCTTCATCCGCCCCAGCCCCTCGGCCGGTTCGCTCGGCGGCGTGGCCGAGAAGTCGCGCGAGGCGATGCTGCTCTGCGAGGCCGCCGGTTACGATGTCATCATCATCGAGACGGTCGGCGTCGGCCAGTCGGAGACGACGGTGGCCGGCATGGTCGATCTGTTCTGCCTGCTGCAACTGCCGAATGCCGGCGACGACTTGCAGGCGATCAAGAAAGGCATCGTCGAGATCGCCGATCTGGTGGCCATCAACAAGGCCGACATCGACCCGCAGGCCACCGCCGTGACCCGCGCCCAGTGGCGCAACGCGCTGCATCTGCTGCGCCCGGCATCAAAGCACTGGACGCCGCCGGTGCTGGCGCTGTCGGCGCTGCACAAAGAGGGCATCGCCGAGTTCTGGGCGCAGGTCGAGCAATACCAAGCGGCCTTGCAGCCGACCGGCGAGTTCGCCGCCAAGCGCCAGCATCAGGCGCTGGCGTGGATGTGGCAGTTGATCGAGTCCGGCCTGCATCGGCATTTTCGCCAGCACCCGCGCGTGCAGGAGCATCTGCCGGCCTTCACCCGTTCCGTCGAAGCAGGACACACGACGCCGGCCGCCGCCGCGTATGCTCTGCTCGACGATCTGAAACACTGACGTTCCGAATCACCCGACCCACTTAGGGAGTTTTTATGCACGACATCATCCACCAGCTGGAAAAAAAGCGTGAACAGGCCCATCTTGGCGGTGGCCAGAAGCGTATCGATAGCCAGCACAAAAAGGGCAAGCTGAGCGCCCGCGAGCGCATCGAACTGCTGCTCGATCCCGGTTCCTTCGAGGAATGGGACTTGTTCAAGGAGCACCGCTGCGTCGACTTCGACATGGACAAGACCGAAAAGACGCCGGGCGATGGCGTCGTGGTCGGCTACGGTACCATCAACGGCCGCCTGGTCTTTGTCTTTTCGCAGGATTTCACGGTGTTCGGCGGTTCGCTGTCGGAAACTCACGCCGAGAAGATCTGCAAGGTCATGGATCATGCGATGAAGGTCGGCGCCCCGGTGATCGGCCTCAACGACTCGGGCGGCGCGCGCATTCAGGAAGGCGTCGCCTCGCTGGGCGGCTATGCTGATGTCTTTCAGCGCAACGTCATGGCTTCCGGCGTCGTGCCGCAGATTTCGATGATTATGGGGCCGTGCGCCGGCGGCGCGGTGTATTCGCCGTCGATGACCGATTTCATCTTCATGGTCAAGGATTCGTCTTACATGTTCGTGACCGGCCCGGAAGTGGTCAAGACCGTGACCCACGAGGACGTGACCGCCGAGGAACTGGGCGGCGCGATGACCCACACCAGCAAATCCGGCGTCGCCGATCTGGCCTTTGAAAACGATGTCGAGGCGCTGGCGATGCTGCGCCGTTTCATGAATTTCATCCCGGCCAACAACCGCGAGAAGCCGCCGGTGACGCCGACCAACGACCCGGTGGACCGCTTCGACTATTCGCTCGACACGCTGGTGCCGGATAACACCAACAAGCCGTATGACATGAAGGAATTGATTATCAAGGTGGTCGACGATGACGATTTCTTCGAGTTGCAGGCCGATTACGCCAAGAACATCATCATCGGCTTTGGCCGCTTCGACGGCCACCCGGTTGGCATCGTCGCCAATCAGCCGCTGGTGCTGGCCGGCTGCCTGGACATCAAGTCGGCGATCAAGGCCGCCCGCTTCGTCCGCTTCTGCGACGCCTTCAATATCCCGGTCGTCACCTTCGTCGATGTGCCGGGCTTCATGCCGGGCACCGCGCAGGAATACGGCGGCATCATCAAGCACGGGGCCAAGCTGCTCTATGCCTTCGCCGAGTGCACCGTGCCCAAGGTCACGGTCATCACCCGCAAGGCTTACGGCGGGGCCTATGACGTGATGTCCTCCAAGCACCTGCGCGGCGACGTGAATCTCGCCTGGCCCTCCGCCGAAATCGCGGTGATGGGGCCGAAGGGCGCGGTCGAAATCATTTTCCGCGAGGAAAAGAACGATCCC
>Ga0209628_10001911_pt1 | contig 13856 bp, 7 predicted proteins | sample TergutCu122P4_FD_187285 | JGI IMG/M metagenome (GOLD analysis project Ga0209628, IMG submission 187285) | Cubitermes ugandensis P4 segment gut microbial communities from Kakamega Forest, Kenya - Cu122 P4 (SPAdes) (version 2) | ecosystem: Host-associated > Arthropoda: Insects > Digestive system >...
CATTCAACCTTTTATCTCGCATTCAGTTAATTTTCTTGAAGAACATTGCGGGGGACTTAAAAAAGGCGAAGCGCCCGAAGAAATGCGGGATGATAACGATATTGAAATCATCGCTTTTTCCGAATTTATTACTGTGAAAAACATCACAGAAAATACAAACTATCAAATTTACAATGTCATCGGGCAGTTGGTGCAGGCAGGGACAGTAACAAACGATATTTCAACCGCAAAACTTGGTAAAGGAGTCTATATTCTGCGATTGGAAAGCGGGAAAACGTTTAAGTTTGTGAAATAAAATATAATTTCTGCGAAAATTAATAACAAATATCATGAAGAAATTTTTTCAAGAATTTAAGACCTTTGCCATGCGAGGCAATGTGGTTGATATGGCAGTCGGTATCATCATCGGCGGGGCATTCGGAAAGATAGTATCGTCGTTGGTGGCAGATGTTATCATGCCTTGCATCGGTTTGCTGGTGGGCGGAATCAACTTTTCAGATCTGAAAATAACGATGAAACAAGCCGTTATTGACGCTTCGGGACAAACAATACCTGCCGTTACCCTCAACTACGGAATATTGATACAGGTGGTTTTCGATTTTCTCATTATTGCTTTTTGTATCTTTTTGATGATAAAGGCAATTAATAGATTCAACACCAAAAAAGAAGAGATGCCGCCGCCGCCGCCCCAAATTTCCGACGAAGTAAAATTACTCACCGAAATACGCGATGTTTTAAAAGAAAACAAAAAATAAATATTTAGTCAGAATCATATTAATTTAAACATAAATGAAAACACGAATCCTTTTTATCGTATTGATATGTAGTTTTTTAACAGTAAATTCTCAAAACATTCCCATTGGAGAATGGCGAACACATCTTCCATACAACAAGGCAATTGGAGTCAAGGTAGCAGGTGATGAAGTGTATTGTTTAACCTCGAAAAGCCTATTTACCTACGACAGAAAAACCGGATTATTGGAAACTATTTCCAAAATAGACGGATTATCGGGAAATGCTTTTAGCGCTTTGGGTTACAACGAATCACAAAAATGTATCATCATCGGATATGAAGATGGCGCCATTGATTTAATTAAAAATAATGAAATCGTTAATGTGGTTGATGTTAAAAATTCGGAAGTAGGCGGCGGCGTCAAAAGAATCAACCGTATTGTATGTTACAACAAATATGCTTATCTGTGCGGCGAGTTTGGTATAGTAGTTTATGACCTTGACCGCGAGGAAGTTAAAGACACTTATCGTATGCGAATGGACGGCGTGTATGTCAATGTATGGGCTTTTACCGCGGATGATAAAAATTTTTATGCTGCAACCGATGAAGGAATCTTTTCCGTAGCAAAAAACAGCCCTTATATTTTTATTGATACATCATGGCATCAAATGGAAACACCCGAATACGGAAAATGTGTCGCCATCAATTATTGGAAAGGAAAATTGGTTTATTACTTTGAAACAACAAAAAATGTCTATACCCAAACACCGTTGAAAAATGACCATGCCTTATTAAATAATGTTAATAATCTTCCAAGTCCATCTAAATTAGACCTTTCAGTATCGAACAATCAACTACTGCTCTCTGCTGATAAAACTTTGTATATTTATTCCGACTCTTACCAATCGCCCAAAATCATCAAAGAAGTACACGTTGGCGATACTACTCAAAGAATCAGTCCGATGCAGGCATTTTATGCAGGTAATAATCAATATTTTGTGGCAGATTACAATCTGGGATTACTCAATATCAACGATATGGAACGTATTGCAGGGGAAGTCATTCAGCCCAACGGACCTTATTCTCATCGTTCCTTTAACATGACAACCGATGGAAAAAAAGTATGGGTAGCATCGGGAGGTCATGGCGACTTTTGGGCTCCGGTATGGAAATATGATGGACTTTATTGTTTCGACGGCTATTCATGGAGTTCGTTTAATAATAAATACAAGAATTTTCCCGACCCCATTCGTGATGTTTCAAACATTACCATCCATCCTCAAAATAAAGACCTGCTTTATATCGGAACTTGGGGAACGGGAATCGTAAAGATAAAAAACGGAGTTGTGGATACCATATTCAACGATTCGAACAGCCCTCTACAAAAACGGTGTGGAAATTCTATTGTTCAATCCCAAGGAGAATTTATTGCAGGAATTGCTTTCGACAGCAAAGGATTGATGTGGGTGGCGAACTCCAATGCAGAGAATTTACTGCTAACCCTTGATAAATCAGGAACTTGGGCAACACATTATCTTGGAAATAACTATTCCTGTCGAGAAATCAGAACCTTGATGATTGACAGTTACGATAACAAATGGCTTGTTGACAGACTTGGAACACTGATAGTATATCATGAAAAAAACGGCGGCGTAGTTCGCGAAATCGGCTCGGCAGCAGGTTTAGAAGGATTAGCTTATTCTATCATAGAAGATAAAAATCAAAATATCTGGGTAGGAACAAAAGACGGCATCTATGTCATTCGTAATATATATTCTGTTTTAGAGAAAAATAACGGAAGTTTTTATCCCGTAAACATTGAACGTCCGAAATTGGTGCTTGGAGGACACGTGGACTATCTTCTTGTAGGTGAAACGATTGTAAAAATTGTCGTAAACGGAGCCAACGAAAAATGGTGTCTGTCGAGCAAACAGGGAGTTTATCAAATCACAAGCGATGGAACAGGCGAAATAGTACATTTTACTGCCGAAAAAACCCCGACAACCAACCGTACGCCGCTTCTTTCGGATAACATGATAGCAGCCTGCATTACCGATAACGGAGAAGTCTTCTTTGCAACCGAACAAGGCATCGTATCTTATCGCGATGAAGTTACAAAAGGAACTTCCAGTAATAATAATGTCTATGCTTTTCCCAATCCGGTTAAACCCGATTATCAAGGTCCCATTGCTATTAGTGGTGTTGTTGATATGGCTGATATTAAAATCACTGACGTTGCAGGTAACCTTGTCTATTCGACAAAAGCAAAAGGTGGACAAGCAATATGGTATGCCAAAGATTTTAACGGAAAACGTGTTAAGGCAGGCGTTTATATTGTATTCATCACCAACGAAGACGGAACCGAAACCACCACAACAAAAATCATGGTTTTAAATTAAATATCGTTTTTGTTAGAAAACTACTTTATGCCCATCTTCGACAATGTTATTATTTCCGATAATCTTTTTGAAGAGAAATTTTTCTGTGATTTGACCCACTGCAAAGGTGCTTGCTGCATTGAAGGCAATGCGGGTGCGCCACTCAACGAAATGGAAATATCTGTTTTGGAAGATTTGATTGATGCCGTCAAACCTTATATGACATCCAATGGCAGAGAAGTAGTTGAAAAAAACGGAGTTTTCGATTTTGACATTGAAGGATGTTTTGCCACACCACTTGTGGATGAAAAAGAGTGTGCCTTTTGTATTGATGATGAAGGAATTGCACGATGTGCAATAGAAAAAGCATATCAAGAAGGCGTATTAAAAGGACTTTCGGATGATGATACATTCAATAAACCCATTTCCTGCTACCTCTACCCTATCCGTATAGTAACCAAAGAAAACGGATTTATTGAATTGAAATACCATAAATGGGATGTCTGCTACTATGCCCGTAAAAAAGGAAAAGAATTGCAAACATCTGTTTTTCAGTTCTTAAAACAACCGCTAATACGAAGGTTTGGGAAGAAATGGTATGAAAATGTGATTGTATTAAAGAGAAACCATTAAATACTTTTCGGTTTATATCCCGATTTTTGAAGGATATTTTTATAGTCGCAGTCGTTCATCAGTTCTTGTAATGAAACATCAGGATTGTTTTTCATATATGCTGTAACAATTTGCCATCCGGTCCATTGTCCGATGCGTCCGGGCGATTCGTGTGGAAAACCGCTGGTATAAGGCGCTTCTAGGATAAAGGTGCGTATGTTTTTATGGTTGGAATTAAATAAAAGGTTGTTTTCAATAAAATAGCGCCATATTTGGTCTTCGTTTTCTTTGCAAAAGTCCCATTGATCTTTGGTGTAGCCGATTTTGTATTCTTTTTTAACGGAAGGTAAAAGGATGTTTAAGAAATAGTATGTTTTCCCCGCGGAAATCATATAATCAATGAGCAGTTCGGGTTTTTCGTTCCATTCAAAATTTTGTGCTATCAAGGTATGGAAAATGTCAGGAAGTAGAAACACACTGTCCATCCGTTTGCTGATATATTGCGGTATTTGTACTTTTTTATATGGTTCAAATTCGGCTCCCAAGTAGTTGTCGAGACCGAGTAATATGGTGTTGTCATCGAAAAAACGCACCGGTTCTTCGTAATTGTAGCCCGACACGTAGGTATAAAGTTTCACCGTTTCAAGGTCGGGATAAAAATAGCGGTAGTGTCTGTATCCGTCTGATAAACCGTTTGTAATCCATTCGATATCATTGTATTTCTTTCGACATGCGGCGTATGCTTCCTGTAAAATGGGGTCGTTGACAAAGTTCAACAGTTGGATGACATTTTGCTGTTCGGCGTAGCGATCGGTTAAAATGAGCTCAAATTCGAGCGCAATGGCAGCCAAGCCTTCTTCAAAATTTTGTTTGTCAATGGAAAAAAGCGCCTGTTCATAGCGATAAACATTGACTGTAACCGGCTCAACGTGTTTTAAATCAATGTTATAATATCGTTCTTTTTCTCCACATGAGGGCAAAAGGGATATTAATAAAAAGATGAATAAGATTTTACTGATATTTGATATGAATGTGTGTTTCATGTTTATGTTTATTATTAATGAATGTCTTTTTCTTCTGGATTGCTTCGGGCTTTGCCCTCGCAATGACGTGCTTTTCAATTTATCCCCATAAAACTTTTACATTTTCTCCGGCACTTCAATCCCCAGCAAAGCCATTCCATGTTTGATGGTTTTGGCAACTAATTCCGACATGCGTACTCTGAAGTACATAACATCGGTATTAGGTTCTTTTAGAATCGGAACATCTTGATAAAACTGATTGTACTCTTTTGATAATTCGTAAATATGGTTGGCTATCAACGCCGGACTTCGCATACTCCCAGCCTGCATCACAATATCAGGGTATTCGTATAATGATTTAATAATATCGGTTTCTTTTTTTGATATTTGTATTTCTTCGTTCCTTTTGCAATGAGCGGAAGTGGATTTAACTTGTTCATTGTATTTTCTTAATAGCGATTTAATGCGGGCGTGTGTATATTGTATAAAAGGTCCTGTATTTCCGTTAAAGTCAATGGATTCTTCGGGGATAAACATCATTTTCTTTTTGGGGTCAACTTTCAGGATAAAATATTTCAGCGCTCCCATAGCAATCATTTCGCAAAGATTACAACCTTCGGTTTCGGTCATTTCGTTGATTTTGCCTAATTCATTGCTCATTTTAAATGCTGTGTTATACATTTCGTCCATCAAATCGTCGGCATCCACTACCGTTCCTTCGCGCGATTTCATCTTGCCGTGCGGCAGTTCTACCATTCCATAAGAGAGATGTTCGATGGTATGTGCCCAATCGTATCCCAACTTTTTCAATACTAATTTTAAAACTTCAAAATGATAATCCTGTTCGTTTCCAACAACATAAATCATTTTATCGGCTTTAAAACGTTCATGTCGCATGATGGCAGTTCCAATGTCTTGTGTCATATAAACGGAAGTCCCGTCGGAGCGCAGTAACAATTTTTCATCCAACCCTTCTGCTGTCAGGTCAATCCAAACCGACCCGTCATCTTTTTTGTAGAGGACACCTTTTTTTATCCCTTCAAGAACGACATCTTTTCCAAGAATATAGGTGTTGGATTCGTGTTGAGTTTCGTCAAAGTCAATTCCCATGCGGTGGTATGTTTGGTCAAAGCCGCTGTAAGTCCACGCGTTAAGTGTTTGCCAAAGATGGCGGATGGCTTCGTCGCCGGTTTCCCATTTACGAAGCATTTCGCGTGCTTCCTGTATTAATAGAGATTCGGAGGCGGCTTCTTCTTCGGTTTTTCCGTTGGTCATCAGGGCGGCAATTTCTTCTTTATATTTGGTATCGAACAAAACGTAATATTTCCCAATCAAATGGTCGCCTTTCATTCCCGACGATTGAGGTGTTTCGCCGTCGCCCCACTTTTGCCATGCCAGCATGGATTTGCAAATATGTATGCCTCTGTCGTTTACAAGATTGACTTTTTTTACATCGTAATTATTTGCTTTCAATATTTCCGCTACCGACCAGCCCAGCAAATTGTTGCGAATATGTCCCAAGTGGAGCGGTTTGTTGGTGTTTGGGGATGAATATTCGACAACAATGGTTTCATTTGTTTTGCATTGTATTTGTCCGAAATGAGGATTTTCCACCTCAGTATCAATGAATTGTTTCCAATAAAACGGTTTTATCACCAAATTTAAAAAACCTTGAATAACATTGGAAGTGGCAATTTCGTCCAAATTCTTCAACAAATAACTTTCAAGCAATTCGCCTGTCTCTACCGGCGACTTCTTTGTAAAACGTACAAGTGGAAAAACGACTACCGTAAAATCGCCTTCAAACTCTTTTTTCGTTCTTAGAAATGTAATTTGTTCGTTGGAAATTTCAATGTCGAATATCTGTTTAAAACCTTCAACTATCTTATTTTGAATAACTTCGCTGATGTTCATCTGTATCTAAATTATTACTGCGAAGATAGGTTTTTTTTAAGAAGTTATGAATATAAAAAAAAACAAATTACCTTTGCAAAGTTTTTTAAGTCAATTTTTAAAAAATCAATATGTCATATTTATTATAAAAATATCTCTGTGAACTTCTGTGTACACTATGTCTCTTTGCTGCTTTTTTACGTTGAATATCAGAGTTTTCAAAGAAAAGCTTAAATAGAAGAATGAAACCCACAAAAAATAGAGTTTACTGTAATGATGTCGGAAGTCCAAAAATGCTATTTCAAACTGAAAAGAAAGCAAATCGTTTTATCCAATTCAACAGCGAAGAGATTGAATCTGAGAATGGTTACAGTCCGGTAAGAGCTTATTTTTGTATTTTTTGTAACGGTTGGCATGTAACCAGTAAAAATGATCGCTCTAATGCAGTATCCAAGACCGAACAGTTGCTCAATAAATACATTGAAGAAAGAAAAAGAAAATTAGCGGATAAAACAGACAGTGAACAGAATAATACTTATGATAAAGATTATGCCATTGAATTAAACAGGATTTTATGCACAAATACATTTTATTACAAAGAGTTTAGATACGGTAATAGAAAGGTTGAATAATTTTACCGAAATCCTCAATAACATTCATGAATATGCTGAATTTTTGAAAAATCATGGTATGAATAAAAAAAACATACGGAATTTAAATCAATTACTAAATCTTTTTAATAAAGAATTAGAAACAATAGGGAAAATAATTTAACAACAATATTGTTTTTTATTTTATCTTATACGCCGACAGCACATCTCCGTGCCGAATGTATAAGATGCCGTTATGAATAAACGGGTGTGCCCAATGACCACCTGCGCCTCTTTTAATGCGAAATTCGCTTACGATGTCAAACTTTTCGGGATTAGGTTGAACAAGTGCAAGTTTACCCTGTCGTTCTTCGTAGCAGTAGAGCATTCCGTCTGCTGTGATGATGGAGCCTTTACTATGTCCTTCCCATGCTGTTTTGAAGCGAGTTTTTCCGGTGTTCCAGTCTATTGCCGCCCAGTCGCCTTTGCTGTTGGTGATATAGTTTGAACCGTAAATTACATCTCCAACCAATACCATTCCGCCTGTTTGAACACTCAAACTGTCATTGCGCCAGAGTACTTTTACATCGGTGGCGTCGTCGTTCAGTTCTAATAGATGTGAGCGCATTCCGTACGCATTGCTTACAAATATTTTGCCGTCGCGATACAACGGAGTATTGGTGATAATCCCGTCCATTGCGCCGTCGGGAGTAAAAGCCCAATTGTTAAATTTCCACATCATCTTGCCGGTTTGAGGATTCACTCCGTACATGTAATTTTCAGAGAAACCTATTATCTGCTTGATACCTTTGTGATTAATGAGTATGGGTGAAACGAAAGAGCAACTGTCGCGAAGTGTTTCTGTTTTCCATAAGGTTTTACCTGTGGAAGCATCTAATGCAACCATTGTGGTTTGATTGCCTCCTGGTGTAAATATCACTTTCCCATCGAAAATCAACGGCGATTCTGCCACACCCCACAAATTGGGCATGGCACCGAAGACATCATGTCCGTTTACAGACCAGATTATCTCACCGTCTTTGGCATTGAGGCAAACCACTTCACCAACTCCGCTGATGACATAAACTTTACCGTTTGCTACTGTTGGTGAGGTACGTGTATCGGGATAGGATTTATGATATGGGATGCCATATTTTACCCGAAAAATCAATTTCCCTTCTAAGGTGTAGGAAGCTAACATTTCGTTCTGTTCCTCCTCGTCCATTCCGGTAATAAATAACTGCCCTTCCGAAACAACGGGACTTGACCACCCTTTGCCAACTCCTTCGACCGACCATAAAAGTTCAGCTCCTTCGGAAGACCACGTTTTGAGCAAACCTTTTTCGTGAAAAACTCCGTCTCTGTTTATTCCGCGCCATCCAATCGCAGTTTGTGCAACGGTTTCGGTTGTTAATAGAATTACTATTAGAATTGTTGTTAAGTATTTCATATACAAAATCATTAAATTACAACTATATATATTGGGTGCAAAGGTATGTTTTTTTATTAAATGACTATTTGCTATAATAATGTAGGTTAAGAAAAAAATTAAAGCATCTTCACTTTTATTTTTATTTGTACAATTAAAAATAATTGTATATTTGCACCCCTAAATAGTAGAAGTAAAATTTATTAATTTAATAATCTCAAAAATTTATTTTTATGTTAAAATTTATCACAAAAACGATGTGCATGGCGTTGATAATGACGCTGTGTTGGAGCCTGCAGGCTCAAGAATTACAAATCTCACATTCTAAAAGAATTGTTGAGCAAGGACAAACAGAATTGGGTTCTGACAATTTCAGGGCAACGCCAATTCAATACGGTGAAAGCGACGGTATTTCAAGTTCTTCGGTAAGAAATAAAGGTCCGGTAAATGTTCCGGGCGTTACTATCTTTTGCGAAGGATTTGAAGGAACTTTTCCTCCAACCGGCTGGACACGCTACGGTACGAACTATCTTTACTACACTACCGGTGGAAGAACAGCACCCGGTTGCTTTGGCTACGGAGATGGAGCATCTAACTACCCAACTTATGGAATAACAACACCGGCATTTGTTCCTACTTCTGCCGCATTGAATTTTACATTTTACACAAAAGTAGGTACTTTTTATGGAACTTCTTCCTATTACACTGCTTACAGAATTAAAGTTTCTACTACCAATAATACTCCGGCCTCTTTTACTACGATAAAAGAATATTCAAGTTTTAATTACACAGGCATTAATCCGAACAATGTAATTTACAATAATGTCATATTAAACTGGTATGAAATGTCGGTTAGTTTAGCTCCCTACGTTGGACAGACCATCTATATGGCTATTGAAGTTTATGACTATTACGGATGTAATAATATCAGAATAGACGATATTTGTGTTGCTTCCAAATCGGATAATGATATGGTTGTTTCTTCGGCACCGTTTCCCTATTTCAAAATTCCCCAAAATCAATCTCTACAATCTACCCTTGCTGCAACTGTTAAAAATAATGGTTTACAAGCGCAAACCAATGTAAAACTTGATGTTAAATATGATGCACTTCCCAGTTGGACATCTCCAATTCATCCTTCCCTTGCACCGAATGCTTCTACAACTCTTACTTCCACTACCACAAATCCTGTGATTACAATGGGCGACCACACCTTAGAATATACTGTTTCACAAGATGAAATTGAAGACAATCCGATAGATAATAAATTTACTGTTGAATTTACAGGTACCAGAAATAAATATTCGGTAGATAAAGATGATGGAAATTGGAATACATATGCGGCAGGAACTGCTACAGCTACTAATGGTAACGTTTTCACATTTACTAAACCTACCACCCTTTTCCAAATTGAAGGGGAATTTTATTGGGCATCAGGAACAACCACTTCAAATAACTTTAGTGTTTCTATACGTCAGGTAACGGGAACCAATACCATATCTTCAACCGCATTATATACACAAACAGGAATATCTAAACCCAACAATGCAATTTCAAAGATTGTTCACACCCTTGCGACACCATTAGTTTTGCAACCCGGAAGTTATTACGTGGCAGTATATGGCGCAAATAGCAATTTACTTGGAGAAGCTAACGGAGCAGGGAGGATTGGTTATTCTGCCACCACTACGGGGACTACTTTAACTGCTTTGGCTTGGGGAGCTTGTGTTAAATTGTATGTTGATCCGGATGATAATGACTTGACCATGATTGCCAACGGATTCCCATATACCAAAATTCCTGCGTTTATGGCACCAACGATACCTTTCCCAACTACTCTTTCAGCACGTGCAGTTAATAATGGTAAGGTAGCACAAACCAATGTAAAAACTTTGGTTACTTATAATGGTACTCCATTTCCTACCTCTACTCCAATCGCTTCTTTAGCCCCCGGAGCAACTTCTGCTGTGATGAATGTAACTCCTCCAGCAGGTACAGTTTTTCCAACTGCATTAGGAACATACAATACAAGTTATTATGTATCATCAGACCAAACAGATGACTATCCTGTGGATAACACGCAAACTTTTCCGTTTGAAATTACAAATAACGTATATGCTATCGACGGTGTAGCTAATTATGCTGACGCCGGCGGTGTAGGATATGGAACAGCCAATGCCAAATTAGGTAACTATTTTACCATTTACGAACCAACCTTATTAAAAAATGTTATGGTTGGCTTCTCCAATTATGAAACCAACATGAACTATAATCTTTTGTTACATTCTGTAACGTTACCTCTTACCATTTCTGCTAATCCAATATTTACAGTATCCAATCTTACCAGACCTTCCGGCGGCGGTGTATTCACTATTCCTGTACCGGAAACCGTTTTAACTCCGGGTACATACTTCTTGTGTGTTCAAGAAAGTGTTTCCACCCTCATTGGTATTTGCTACGACGGCGTTCCGGGAAGAGTTTGCTACGGACTTACAACAGGTACTACTTTGACACAACAAGTTAATTTCGGCTCGCTATATCTTCGTATGGTTTTAGAAGATGCTGTTTTCTATAATGTTACAACTAACGTTGCTCCTGCAGGTACAGGAACAGTTACCGGCGGCGGCTATTATAAGGATGGTGCACCGGTTACGCTTAAGGCAACTCCGAACTTTGGTTATAGTTTTGTAAATTGGAGCAACGGTGAAACCGCCAACCCATACACCTTTAATGCTACTGCAAATGTTACGATTACTGCTAACTTTGCTGCAAATGGCTGTACAGGTGTAACTATCGGAACAGGAACATTAACTGCAAATTCATTGCCGGTTAATACATATTATAATCATTCTTATTCTCAACAAATTTATGATGCCTCTGAAATAGGAACCATTACCCCCGGTACGTTCATATCATCCATTGGTTTCAGTTATCAGCATACCGTTGCCACAACGAAAAACCCGTTAACCATTTATTTGGCTAATACTACTAAAAGTGATTTTACCGGTTTAACCGACTGGGTGCCGTTTGCTGATTTGGTACAAGTATTTAAAGGAAGTGTAACTTTTGATAACAGCGCGACTTGGGTAATCATCAATTTTGATGTGCCTTTCAAATATACAGGCGGTAATCTTGTTGTTGCTGTGCTGAATAACAACGGAAGCCAAAATACAGGTTCTACTGCTACTTTCAGATACAACTCAACCTCTCCCACTTATAAGTCCTTACATTATAGAGTGGATGGTTCAACACCCATTGACCCCACAACTCCTCCTACTGCGTACGAAAGAACATATAACAGGGCTCACGCTTTCATAGGCTTCTGTCCCGGCTCTTTGTTTACACAAGTGGATATGGCGGCTACTGCCATTACAGGACCTGCAAAAGTGATTGCCAGCGAACCCCAAAATTATCAAGTAACTGTTGTGAATCAAGGTGTTGTTGATGCTACCGGTTATAAAGTAAGTATTTTGGATGAGGATGATAATGAACTGAATTTTGCGATGGGTTCTACCACTTTATCTTTAGGCGATAAAGCAATTGTAACTATTCCGATTACTTTTGTTGAAGCACAAGTGCCCGGTTTAAAAATTAAAGGTCGTGTGGATATTACCGGCGACGCCAAACCCGCCAACAACGAAACAGCGTTAATGAATGTAGGAATTTTAACAGAATGTACAAGTGGTTTTGGCGACTTACCAATTGGTGCCGGTACAAGCACGTCAAGTACTATGCCGTTCAATTTTAACTGGGGTAACTGTATGGCTCAGGCTATTTACTTAGCAAGTGAAATTGGAATGGCTCCAGGCACAATAATCACTGATATAAGTTATAAATATAATGTCTCCACTGCATTAACGGTTCCAAAAACAATATCTGTTTATATGGCAAATACCACTGTAAACAGCTTTGCAAACACATCATCTTGGATACCTTTTAATCAATTCCAACATGTTTATACCGCTGACGTAACTCTTCCTGTTGGAAATCCTTATGAATTAATAATTACCTTAAACCAACCGTTTATTTATACCGGAGGCAACTTGTGTATTGCAACTTATAAAGAGATGAATACATCAAATTATACCACCCCCGCTGCATATTATACCGTTCAAACACCATCTAACCGTGCAATTGTTTATTACAGCGATGGAACAGTATTTGACATGACATCTCCTCAAACTGCCAGTTCTACTTCAAGTAATATTCCAAATATTAAAATTACCTCTCTTGGAGAAACCCGCGAACTCTCTTTAAATCCGGGCAACATCTTAGGAATAGGCGCAGAAATCACATTACTGCCCACACCGGGATTAAGATGCGGTAACAGCACCGCTTTCTTCACCATAAACGACCCATGCGTTTATATGACAGATGTTATCATTGGTGGCGATTCAAAAGGCGTTATTACCGAGTACGATTTCAGTTATGATATATTAGGAACAAATGTTCTTCCTGTAATTGAAATTGTTACGGAATATTACACCAACGATATTACTGCAACCTACGGACCCAACGGAACGATGACTCCCAACGGCGTAATTGCTGTAAATTGCGGATTTAACAAGACCTTCAATTATGTTGCCGACCCCGGGCATATCATATATCAAGTATTGATTGACGGCGTCAACAATCCCGCAGCCGTTACCGCAGGAACATATACCTTCTATGACGTACAAGAAACCCATACTATCGAAGTAGTCTTCATCGCCGTACATACCATTACTGCCATAGTAGGCGCCAACGGAACACTTACTCCAACCGGAGCAATCACCGTGTTACATGGTTTCGACCAAACCTTCACCTATTATGCCAATGGAGGCTATGTAGTTGATGAAGTGTTGATTGACGGCGTGAACGACCCCGCAGCAGTATTAGCAGGATATTATACATTCACCAATGTAACAGAAAATCATACCATTAAAGTTACATTTAAATACTATCCTTCCTTTACTATCATCGCAGCCGCATGTTTGAATGTAACGATGAGTCCAATCGGAAACGTGATTGTCAACGCAGGCGACAGCAAAACCTTTACTTTTTCCGCTAACCCCGGCTACGAAATAACAGAAGTGTTGATTGACGGTGTAAGCAACCCCGCAGCCCTTGCAGCAGGAACTTATACCTTTACCAACATTTTGGCACCACATACCATCGTAGTAAACTGTCAAGCAGCAGTATTACAACTCTTCACCATCA
>Ga0209628_10001912_pt1 | contig 13855 bp, 3 predicted proteins | sample TergutCu122P4_FD_187285 | JGI IMG/M metagenome (GOLD analysis project Ga0209628, IMG submission 187285) | Cubitermes ugandensis P4 segment gut microbial communities from Kakamega Forest, Kenya - Cu122 P4 (SPAdes) (version 2) | ecosystem: Host-associated > Arthropoda: Insects > Digestive system >...
AAAAAACTGATTTTCATGAAAGTGAGTTTTCTTACATACATTTAGCCTGTAGGTATGAAGATGCTTTCAGATGGATGAAACATTACAGTGATCTGCTTCATGTTGTGTGATGACAGCTGTCATTTTGCATCACAATTACAGTATGTTGGGCAGTTTGTGTGACGATAGTTGTCCTTTCGCATCACACGTGTGTTGGACATTGTCCAATGTGAAGTATATTTAATACACACAATATTTTGGAAGGTGGCCATACTCCCATTGTTGGGTGATTGGATATTATTGTGCTAATAGATTTTTATTGTGTTTACTTCCCCTCTCCAAAATTTAGAGATGGTGATCAGGATGAACCTCAGAACCCATTGAACAGTAAGCTTGTCTGCCAGCTACTACACCACCTTTACCATGGCTCTTATCACTTACCTGGTTATTTGGCTTTGTGAAAGTGCAGCTGAATTTTGATGCTTCTAGGTTCTGGCATGGGATTCCGTCCCATTGGGAGGGGTGCTGGCGGTGCTGGAAAGGAATTTTCAGAAAGTCTTGGAGGAAACAATCCCAGGGAGCAGTTTACCATTGTAATGCTAACATATGAAAGAGAACAGGTTATTATAAACATTGTTATTTCTGTGATTTTATCATCTTCTTGTCTTGATGGATTCAATTGTTTATCAGGTATCAAAATCATCTTTCCAGTGTTTCCTTGGCCTTTATTTCCTCTCCTTACATCTTTTGCTGAAGAACCATCTGTTTTTCTTGCCTTTTGAGATGTAACATGTAAGCAGAATTCAGCCTGCGTTAATTATTGGGTTGCCACAGCCTGATATGATGATGGAGCTATCACTTCAAGGCCTTCAGATTTTCCTGGATATGTCTGGCTGTGACCCATACAGCAAGGTTAGACCTACTTGAGCTGTGCTACCATCAATAGCCTTGTTGTAGAACCCCCCCCCCTTTCTGCCAACCATTGTATAGGTAATGTCTTGTTGTGGAGTCATAACAGCTACAGTGAAGTAACTGTGGTAAGATACTCTTGGTGTTTGATTTAAATTTCCCTTTATTCTTCAAGCTGACATTTGATGAAACTAATAGGTCTGTTTAAATATGTTGTACTTCATTTATCAAAGATAATTCCTGTATAAACTCTTATAGGCTACTAAATTTCTTTTGCATTTTCAAGTTTCATACACCTTTTATCCTTATTTGGAAAATATGTGTACCATGAAAATAACTAACATTCTGTCTGGTAGCAAAACTCAGTTTTAAAAATGGTTAATATAAAAGCCTACAAATGGTCATTACCCTCAGCCAGTTCTGTTCATATCTCATCCTCAGCCTTCCTTTTTAATATTCATCATAATGTTAATTTTCCATCAAAAATTAGTATGCATGTCCTGTTCCCAGTTTTGATTCATAACATTTGTGATTTAATTATCAGACAATACTAGTAGACCTGTATAAATCATCAAGTTCCTTTTGATCTAATATTCTAAGCTGTTCGCTTTATTTATTCTTCTCAAGTCAAAGTAGATTTCTCTGCATTTTATTTTCAAACAACATTAATTTATGATCTTCCCTCAAAATAAGAACATACAAATGTATGAAAAAACTGGCAATTGGCACCTAAATGTTTATGTGAGTCTGACAGAGGGTGTAAAATTACTTGCTCTGTAAGAGGTATTTGTAAAATTTGCAGGTGCTGATCAACTCTTTGAGTAGACTGTATGGACTGCCATACTTGAACAAGGTTGTCGTCATATGGAATTCTCCAAAACCTCCTCTAGAAGATCTGCGTTGGCCTGACATTGGAGTCCCTGTGCATGTGAGTTCAACAAATTGTCTTGTTGTACATATTCAGGGTTACAGATAATGCAACAGTATTTTTCATCTTTGAAAGTACAGTTGTATTTACTATCATAGGTAATATTAATGGGTTGTTCTTTTGATCTGAGGTTATTTCAGTTATAAAGTTAGTATAATGTGGAATGAAGTTAGAAAATTATGATGAATTGTGAGTAGATAGTTAGTTGGAAGTAGATGTTCTTGGTCTATATGAAGTTTTTGTAGAGGCTGAAGAAAACTCCTGGCTTCTTCCTGAATACAAGCCTTGGTCATGACCACTGTGTGAATATGCTTACTGGTTTGCTGGGAGGTATTTCTGGAATCATGCAATTATCTTAGTAAGAACATATGTTATACAGATACTACTTGCTGGCAATAAACTAGTTAAAGTTGTTGTTCTTTACCAACAATTTTCTTAAAATAAACTGTACTGCAGTAATTAAATGACTTATTAAGACAGTCATATAAATGTATGTGTTCCTGTTGACAAGAGAAGGCAATAAAAATGTAAGAGTTGTGATTTGAGACATGTTTTCTCTTATTTTTTACATTGACATCACACAGTCATCACTTTGTGCTTCATGGTGGCATTCACCTAAAAAGTGATTATGATCATGGCAATGAGGTTAAAGTATGCATCCTGCATTGTGAAGTGATGAAAAGCATATCACTTGCCTTACATTTTAACGCTACATTTTTAACCATCCATATTTGGTCAAAGCTGTTAAAAACATTCATCGCCTTAGGTTCTGTGCAGACATTTAATTTTTGTAATAGGAATTCTTATCTCTTTTTGGGAAAATATGAAACTTTATTTTTAATAAATACTTAAGTATAAAATGCATTAAATGAGTGAAGGAGAGTCTAATATTTTATACAGCATGAAAGCATTCAACCTCACTTTTATGAAACTGAGTTAAGAGTCACCTTGTGAAACCAACCTTACATGCACAGGAATATTACACAAAACATATGAGAGTCATTTACTCAATAGCGGGAGAGTGAGGTGAGCTGACTAACTAGCCACATGGTCCAATCCCATTTTGTCAGAGCCAGTAATGACAGGTAGAAAAAAGTTGTATTAAAATGGGTGATCAAAGGTTTGAGTACCAAATATCAGGGTTCATTTTAATTGAGGCTACTGTATTCTAGCAATGGCTGTAGTTTTCAGTTTTAAATGAGCATTGGTTTTTGTCCATATCCTAGTACTGACACTAGTGTGAGTTTTGTGTTTGTGCTAGCATGATACTAATTTGTTCTCCCCCTAAGCAGTGAGTTCTTCCTGTACATAACAGCAGTGTCAATAATTTTTCTGAATTTTCCTTCCAAAAACAAACAACTTTTTAATTTACACCTTTCTGCTAGTATTGTTAGTTTACAATATGTAGGCCAGGATGGGCATATAAATTGTAGTTATAATACACACACACACACACACACACACACACACACACACACATTGTTTACTCCTACTTTGATGCTTATTTATTTCTTTGAAGGTGGTGAAAGCAAGTCGAAACAGCTTGAATAATCGATTTCTCCCATATGATGCCATTGAAACTGAGGCTGTGCTTTCAGTAGATGATGATACGCACCTGCGACATCATGAAATTGTTTTTGGCTTCAGGTCAGTATATTGTTTCTAAGAGTGGTGCCTACAAGCAAAATAACAATTTTAAACTTCATTTGGATGCAGTTTTAACTAGACTTTTCAGCATTCTGTACAAAAAGTGTTTAAAGTAACTGCTGTGTCTGTCCTTCCACATTCTTTATCTCCAAAAACACTGTACAGATCTTGATGATATTACATATTGGAAATCATTATTATAAGATGTTTTGAAGGAACTGTTAAGAATCATGGTTTTTGAGATAAATGTGGTTAATAATGTCACCAAAAATTAAAGTATTCAGTGTCTGTTTCTGTCTTCATTATCATGGTGCTGTTAATTTAACCCTTAGAGCACAAAAATTTGTTACTTTGGCAGCTAAAGACATTGCACCTGCATGTCTATCATATCTGCCATTTTGATGCTATTTTGCCAGTGGAGGAAAGAAATATAAATTTTTCAGACTTGAACAGATGAAATTACAAGAAAAATTTAATTCAACTCAGAATGCAAAAAGTATAATATCACATTTGACACATGTAAATATAAAGTTGGCAAAAGATGGTATGAAAAACAATGCAGCTGGTATAGTTAGGTTAGCCAATGATCTGTATCTTCATTTCAACTTATTTTCAACTGAGATTTTAATTAGTTGTAAAACACTGTTGGCAGGGTATGGCGAGAGCAGCGGGACAGAGTAGTTGGTTTCCCTGGTAGGTTTCATGCTTGGGACCTTAATTATGGTGGGTGGCTGTACAATTCCAATTATTCGTGCGAGCTGTCCATGGTGTTAACAGGTTTGTAGCAGAGCAGCATCCAATGGTTGCTTGTTTCACATTGTGTAATTTTCTCCCGGTTTACCATCTGTTGCAGATACAGGAGTTCTCCGAAAAACAAGATGTGGATATATTGGCATTTTCATTACATGTTACGGTAGACATCGTGGGTAATGAGTACAGCCTGTAATAAAGAGTTTGTTTTAACAAGCACTACAAATATACAAAGGGGCATGTGGTGGTGCAGTTGGTTGAGGCACTGCGCTGCAAGCAGGAAGCAAGTGGGTTTGATTCCCATTGGTGTCACTGGAATTTTTCATTGAAGTAATCCTTCCAGCTGCATTATGGCCCTGGGGTTGACTTAGCCTCTAAACAGAAATGAGTACCAGGAATATTTCCTGGGGGGTAAAGGTGGCTGGTTCATAGGGCTGACCACCTTACCAACTTCATATGACAATTGTCTTGAAATCTGGGACCCTCAACCTCCTAGAACCCTCAGGCCTATAATGGGATTGCTTTACCTTTACCTTGACAAATATACTGAGTACATGTAGTTGGAAACTCAGGTACAGTTGCAGAAACTATCGGGAAAGATGCACAAGTTCATAGAACCGTTATTATTTAAGCATAATAGATTAGGCATACTAGCCCATAAATTTTATTAATCATTTATGAATAGTTGGTTGTCTGACACTTTAGGAGTGAGGTGAAACAATTCTCTTGGTGTGTGACCTCAAAAAAACCTATTGTACCAACGATTGATGGTAGATAAGTGTGGAGTAAAGTGTGGAGTACTGGTGTAATGATATTTGGCAGGGGACCAGTGAAATGTTTGGAAATTATGTTGCTTTGTGCACTCAGGCCTCTGAAGTGAGGTGCTGATGACCGGCCACCTTAACAGTATAGACTTATTTATGATGAGATACCAAAAGACTCTATTTCTCTAAACCCCTGAGATTTTTCATGCTTTTCTGACTGTGCTTATGAAAAGATATAACACTGAGTCTTCATATGCAGGTCTAAAATATTACCAACTTAAGAATATGTACTTTTCTGACGTGTTAACATCCAGATGTTTGTTGTTCTATAACTGACAGGTGCTGCATTCTTTCACAAATATTATATGTACCTCTACTCATACTGGCTGCCACAGGCTGTAAGAGATAAAGTGGATGAGTACATGAACTGTGAAGACATTGCAATGAACTTCCTTGTCTCACACATTACAAGGAAGCCACCTGTCAAGGTAAGTGCAACATGAGATTCATATTTTGTGCAAGAGTATTGACCACTGGTTTGTAAATTGATTGAGAAGAAATTAGGCACTGGAATATAACAAAAGTGATGTAATGGAACCTTAAGTGAGGGACAACCTGAATTTAGAGGCATTAAAGGATAGTTCCCCATACAGTAATTAGAATTAAGGAAAGTATATAACAGTTGTTATAAATTATTGTTGAATATGAATTGTGTAGATTAAGAAGTAATATAAATATGTCACTCCTTTGAAATGTCAGTTTTTATGCACACTTGCAAAATTGTGGAAAGCAATTATTAGCTTCGTCATGTCTGCCCGTCCATTCGTCCGTCTGGTTGTCTGCATTAAACAACTTATCTCCCACTGGATGGATTTTCAAGAAATGTTATATTTGATTATTTTTCAAAAATCTGTCAAGAAAATACAATTTTCGTTACAATCTAAAATGGATAATGGGTACTTACATGAAGATCAGTATACACTTTTGATCATATCTTGTTCAGTTTGTCTTAGAATGAGTAATGTTTCAGTAAAAGTTGTAGAGAAAATCAATAACTTTTGTTTCTAAAATTGTGCCTTTTATGAGACAATGTGGAAAAATACTGTAGACCAGGACAGGTCACAGACGACAATGAAATAAAGCACATGCGCATTGCATGCTGTATACGTAAGGCAAAAGACAGACACTTCGAATATATAATACTTATTGCTTTTCTACTGTAGCAACGGTTACACTAACATGCCACAATTTTATATTATACGTACATTGCCTGTCTTGTTTTCTCTAAGCTTAAAATGCACTACATTTTTTGGGGGACATTTTATCGTCAGATATGAATAAAATATGAATTATCAAATATGAATTTTACAGTTTGGTAAATAGCAGATATGTCTTTTGGTGTGTTTTCCTTTCTTTGGTGATGTACACTCAGTAGAACATTTTTGAATTTATTTACACTTGCATTTTCTATAGACATGCACACTTGCAAGTGCAGTGCAAATTGGTTGCATGTCATACCATTGTCAGCTACCAAATACTGATGCCATGTCTAGATCTTCTGCCATCTGACCAGGACAGTGCTGGTAGAATACCACAAAATAAGCCACAACTGCTGATTTTATGTCCCTTCACACCCATCCATCCATCCATTTGATACTGTATGACCTATGTGTGAGTTTAAAAAGTGTCTTTCAATGAATGAAGACCCACTGAACCATTAGTAAAATGTTGTGCTAAGATAAGTATTTTGCTTGGTCATATTGTGTAACATTTGCAGCACTGCAGTCCCATTGTACATCTTGTTAACAGGGGTGCTGTTTTGAGAAACAAGCCTTTCACACTGGAGAAAAATTAGAATATAATATTCTGGATTGTGGCAGTGTGTAGTCTTATTGGTGACTGTGAGTGTTTTGGAAGACCCTGCTTCCCCCATTGAGGGCTGAAGTAAAGATGATTCTTCCAAACTATTGGTAATCACATACAAGACTAGAGAGTCATTAACCTGAAGACCACATTTTAACAAGAGTACTGAAAATATATGTCACATCTCTTACTACATGAAACTTTAGAACCTTACATTATGTGGTGTTAGTATCATTCTCACTTCAGAAATTCACATGGTCATTGAATTTGCATTATTAGTAATCGGGATGAAAAGTACAAAACTTACTCGCATTGCATAACAAAATTATGTACAGCTGTAGGAATATGGAAAAATGGCCACAAAGTTGGAGCTAGCTTCAGCAAAATTTATGGAGATCAGGGTAAGCAGAAGAAAATATGAACCATTTACATGGTAAAGATTGTATTGCAGCATGTTTTTCGCTTATTTAAGGCAGTGTTTATTTTTGATTTTTTCTTGGTAGGTGACTTCTCGCTGGACCTTTCGCTGTCCAGGGTGCCCAGTTTCCTTGTCTGAGGATGACACGCATTTTCAGGAGAGGCACAAATGTATTAAATTTTTTACACAGGTATGTTAACCATAATACATTTAAAATTATTTACCATCAACTCTCCCACTCTGAAAGGCATTCAGATCCTGGTGATTGTAAATATTTTCACATTTGATTGCACACTACTATTTTACAAAAATAAACTTTGAAACAAGAACTAGAATCTTTAAAACAGTGTTTCATTATTCATGTGTATCCACTGCCTTCACAGGTCTGATGGATTTTTCAGAAGTGTTTTTCAAGTCCGACAAAACTACAAAGACTGTAATTTTTTTCAACACAGAGGTATCAAATTGACTTTAATTTATGGGGTTTGTGGGTTTGCGGGTTTGCTAACATTCCATTCTTCTGGAATGTTACACCATGCTGATTGGTAAATAGTTACCAATATTCTAAAGGCACTATGATCCTTCAAAATGTCATATAAGCACAGCAGAATCCTTTATTTAGGCCTTTATTAATTTAAGAGTTTTCTGCATTTTAGGTTCATTTTTTATTTCAGGTTTATTGATTTTAGGTTTTTTCCCCTCACACAAGACACAAAAATTCAACCCTTACACCATTTTGGAGCCTCAATTTAGGGTCCATGTTTACAACTTTGGAATTTTGGTTGTGTAAATAATGCAATGATTAAGTGCAATGGAAGTTAAGCAGTGTCATAATAGATTGTGAGCTAATACAGCAGTTTAACATCAATTTTCAAGCATCAGCATTATTGTGATTGATCAAAAAGCCTGTGGCAGGAGCCATTCACTTACAAGGGCATTTCTAACTGAGCACTGTTATTTGTTGATGTTGAATCATGGATTATGATTGGTCATCGTACACTGTGCTGATAAAAGAATTGACCCATAGAATGTGTACCCTAGTTTGAGTGTATTTTTCAAGTTTTTATTTTGTGTCCAAAAAATAAATATAAGAAATGGCTATAAAGTTAGTTAAAGGAAAACACCATTAGGTTTAAGTTTTGAGTGAATGTAATGCTTTTGTAGCAACAGTAACATATATATATATTTTTATGCATCTCCCATTTACAATTTTTCTCAGTTTGAGGTATGAGAAGCTTGTCTCCCAGTTGAGCCTTAAAGGAAGGTTCTGCTATACCTACCAGTCTGCATGGGGTTACATTCCAGAAGACTTGAGTCTTCAATTTTAAATTTTTCAAATCAAACCATTAGGTACTTCGAAGTCAGTCATATGCTATGAAAAACTATTGCAGAGTAAGTCACTGAATATTTCTGTTTAACCATTCACAAGTTGTCATGTGGAAAAGAGAATTTTGTATCAGCAGTTTGTGTTATATAGACATTTTACTGTGTGTTGGATTCTGTTAATATCAGTTCACATTTCCAGGTGTTCGGGTACACTCCTCTACTGAACACTCAGTTTAGAGCAGATTCAATACTCTTCAAGACCAGAATACCTCATGACAAACAAAAGTGCTTCAAATTCATATGATCTTATTTGTGTCACAAGACATCAAGGGCCCTGTATCAGTCTCATTTTAGTATGTATTTTAAATTCCTGTCTTGAAATGGAATACAGATGTAGCTTATAGCCAGTATAACAGAATCACATACTGAAAATATGTGACCAGACCAAATTGATGTGTACATAAATTACGTTTCAGTGAATCAGAACAGTTTATGTGGTCAGAGATGGTTCTTTTCATCTCTGCTGTAGTTGTGGTGCCATATATTGGATTTTAAAATTTTTAAGAGTATTAAGACATATTCGTTGTGATGCATGTAAGTAACGCATTTTAGAAATATTTTTCTTATGTAACAGTGAATCATGTTTTTTATATTTTTATGTTATTTTGTTTTATCTACATAAAGTGTGTTGGCATAACAAACCAAACTGTCATTGCTGAAATACTGATGTAGGGGTATTTTATACTGCACAAGATTATACATGTGAAATGAATCACAACCCATTCATTTCCACCACATCATAATCATAGCCAAAATAATTGTGTCACTTGCAAAATTGTTGAGGCCATGCACACAATGTTGCATGTAGACTTGTCTAGTCTTGTACTTGGTAGCTTGTCTTTCCATCTGCATATATTTCCAATCCAGTAAATCCTGCTGAGAATGGAATCGCAAATGATCTGATCATGTTTTCCATTTGACACATGTGTTACTGTATAATCTTAAAGTTATTCATGTCAGTGTGTTTATAAATAATTCACACAATAAAACCAAGTAATGCACTAATGTTAAAATTATATTTTTACATCCAGTATGTCTTAACTTTGACATATTTCAATCTGTCTTGATCATCCTCAGGAAGTTACAGAACCTCAATACAGCATATAGCAAAACATAGGTGGATTGTTAAATACATTAACATTTGTGCATAAAATGTTTGCTGATGTTACAAAATTCATTTGTAGCCATGCAGAACTGGTTTGTAAGATGATGAGGTTGTAGTTTTATAGGCTTTTTTTTAAATTATGGTTCATATCAGGAGGATGTCAAGTTTATGTTTTGGTAGCCAACACAGACATGTATAACTTTAAGAATGTTAATGTCCAACAGACCAAGGGTTATAAAAACAACAAGGAAAAGCAATATAAACAAACACCTTCATTTGGTCTAACAAAATTTACAGAGTACCATTTTGGCTACCAAAACATAAATTTGACAACCTTCTGATATGAACCATTGTCAAAACCTAGAAAACTACAATCTCCGCATCCTATGAACCAGTTCTATACTGCTACCAACGGATCTTATAATATCTGCAGACATTTTATACACAAATTTCAAAGTATTTAATAATCCATCTGTGTTTTTATATGTGCTTTAATGATGTTCAGCAGATCCCTGAAGATGATCAAGATAGGTCAAAACATGTTGGAGTCATGACAGATTGTGTTTAAAAAATATAATTTTATCATTAGTGAATATGTTGATTTTATTGTGTGAATTGTTACTATATAGTTTGGTTTTGTGAACAAATTGGCCTGTGCTTCTGAATTGTATTCATGGTGTACCAAGTTTGAATTTTTGTCAGGGCACCATCTATCCTGACAGACATTTTCTGTTTTTCCTCAGTCCTCATTTAAATTCCAGGATAGTACCTTAAATTAGTCCATCTATGCTTCCTTGTGCATCCTTTCTAAGTTATTGTTTATTATCATCCCATTGTTTGATGCTCTTCTAAGCTGCATTTGCACACTCATTACAAGCACCTATTAGCTTTGACATGTCTGTCCACCTGTATCACCTCAGCTTCTACTCAACAGATTTTATGATACGTGATGTTGGAGATCTTTATGAAAATCTGTCAAGAAAACCCACACTTAGGTAAAATCAAATAAAAATACCGGGCACTTTACATGCAGACCTAAGCATTTTTACTGTAGTCGGTAACATAAAATCATAAACCTGTATTACAATAATGCAAAAGTTATGCATTATTGCATTTCCATTGTTTAAAGTGACATGTCAGTAATACTAAGAGAATGGATTGTTGCTGCAGAAGTTACCTTATTTACCTAAATGCAAGACAACTCTAATCTAAGATGATCCCCTCAAATAAAACACATCTGCCAAATACGCCCCCAAAAAATGAAACGTCTGCTAAGAAAAAAATTTCACTATTAATTTTAAACACTTAATACACACAGCATGTCAGATTCTATCTACCTTGACCAGTCAGTGTCACTGTCTCCATCTTCATAGGCAGTGCCTTCAGCTTCTTCACATTATCTCTTAACATTCCCATCTTCTTCACTGCCGTTCCACAACATATCATCATCAGTCCCATCCATTATGTTGGATGAACACCACGTCTTAAAACCCTTCACAGTCACTTCTGGTGAGATGCACTGTCCTGCTGTTATGATCCACAGTGACTGAATAATACATTTATATTTGTTTGGTTTTTAAACTTACTTGAACCTGTGAAAAAGATTCACAATTTTCTCCAAAGATTGTGTTTGTGGCAATGTTGAGAATTTTAAATACATGTGTTCTGGAGTTTTGTGTTTTGTCTATGGTGTTGTTAATGTGAGTTCATGGCTGTTTTTATGGGTTTTAATTTGTGGATTGGGCCAGGTTTTATTTTTGAGCCTTGTAGTTAATTTTTAATTTTCCAATAGCCATTTGCTTGTTATGACCCTTGGACTGGATTTGTTCTCAGGTGCATATCTTAATAAGTTACTGTTTGTGTGGTGCATAATGATTGAGAATAGCTTAATCTAAGGGGTACACCAGGTTAGGTGCTTCTTTGCCTGAAAACGAAAACAGAGACGGCTTCCAAAATGTCACGCTTCTTTAAACAATTAGCTGATGGGCTTGTGCCAAAAAAGAAAGATTGTGTCGGTTAATGTCAGTCACGCTCTTTTCTGCCTTTTTGATTTATGGACCTTTGAAGATGGGACCAATAGGTTGTCCTGAAGCGTCGGTAAAGAATTACCACTCTACACTGCTTAGTATTGCAGAAAAGCACAGACCTCACTTGACAATTTGGTGATGCAGGCCTTGGTTTGGCTGTGTATGGTCTGGTAAGAGTGATCTGGTTTGGCACAGTCTGGTTGAGCACTTTGTATGCAAATTTAGGATGACCTCACATATTTAAAAGTATATATAAATATTTATTTATGTCTATACACAACAATATTCCACAATAGTAACTACTCACTGTTTTGGAATACTGTTGTGTATAGACGTAAATAAATATTTATATATATTTCTATTACGTCACACAACAGGATGGCCTCCATTAAGTTCACATATTTAAGCACTAAATTTCAGGAAAAAAAACCTCATCTTGCATTCAAATAAATACAGTATTTATAACAGGAACCCTCTATAGTGGAGGTAATATGTCCACGTTTGTGCATTCAACTAGTTATGCAAACATGCCACAGTGTTACATTATACATACCTTATCTGCCTTCTTTGTGTGAGTTACTGACAGTATCATTAAATAAACTACAAGTAAGTAAATAAATTTAATTATCATTTAATTTATGTAAGTACTCATGCTATACTCCAGTTGGTTTCTTGCAAAACACTTTCTTCTCCATTCCAAAATTAACTTGTAACTGGCCTTTAAAAATACAGTTTTTAACAGAATAAATTATTGGAAGATCACTTTACTTTTTGATAAGTATAGGACTAATGGCATGTTCCAAAAGGTTAAAATTACATTGTTAGGGACACAATTTCTGCAGGTAGAAATTGAGGACAGAAGAAAGCCAGCACAATTTCTGATTTGAAATGTAATTCTTAAAATTTAAGCATGCTTTAATAAGTGTGCTGAAAGTTTTTGAACTGCAATACCATATATTATTATTGGTTCATCAAAACTTTTAAAGTTTTGTGCAAGAAAATTGAATAGTTCCTTTACAAGTGATACACAAATGCTCAGTTTGTGTTTGAGGCAGGGAGCAAAAAACCCATAAAGGGACATGGAAACACTGTTGATGGCTTCATTTAATCAGCTGAAGCTGTGTGTCATTTTCATAATTTATGGGGTAGTGTTAAGTACGTTTGTATTAAAATTTTTGGTAATACTGAGAAGTGCAGTGATATTGAAGAGTTAGTTTAGGAAAGGTTCGTCACTGTATAGGTGTAAGTGTGATGTGTGAAGGTAGAAGGAATTGTTATAAATGAAATTAAATAAATGAAATAAAGCCTGATACACAGAGTGTAATGAAATAAATTATGTATGAGAAATTAAAGGGAGTAACATGTTGTTATATATAAATCTATTCAGTTATTTGAACATCTAAAATGAAAAAGCCATCTATTATTATTATTATTATCATCATCATCATCATCATCGTCTCCTTTATGCAGGGTATCCATACGCATATTCCCGAGACAAACCATATCCCTAGGGGATACATTGTTGCAGCTATTCTGTCTTTGTTGTTTATGGTGCTTCTATGTCTAGTTCCTTTGTTGGCTGTTTTGTTCTTTTACGTTAGCACTTTCGGAAGTATGTGTGCAGTGCCCAATATGGCTGTTTTTGTAGCTCCTTAACGTCATGGTTCTGGTATGTCGCTCACGTATTTTCTGAATGATTTGGAAATGGTCCCAGTCACTCCAATTATTACTGGTATCGCCCTTGTTTTTACATTCCACATGGACTGTATGAGGTTTGTTCAAAAAAAGACCAAACGTTTGCTATAAAAACTTTATTGCTCATTTTACAACATTTTAAGCACTGTCCCCCTCAAAGTAGTCCCCTCTACTGGCAATACACCGTTTCCAACATTTCTTCCATTTTTTGAATGCCTCCTGGAACGCACTTTCTGTGATGGCGCGTAGTTCTCTTGTCGCATTTTCCTGAATCTCCTGTATGGTTTGGAAACGACGTACTTTCAAAGTGGTTTTAAGCTTGGGAAACAGGAAAAAGTCTGCTGGGGCTAGGTCAGGAGAATAGGGTGGATGGGGCACAACGGG
>Ga0209628_10001914_pt1 | contig 13849 bp, 10 predicted proteins | sample TergutCu122P4_FD_187285 | JGI IMG/M metagenome (GOLD analysis project Ga0209628, IMG submission 187285) | Cubitermes ugandensis P4 segment gut microbial communities from Kakamega Forest, Kenya - Cu122 P4 (SPAdes) (version 2) | ecosystem: Host-associated > Arthropoda: Insects > Digestive system...
TTCCGATCTGCTAGTATTTTTAAAAGGAGACTTAAAGCACCTAATGTTCAAATATCAATGTAAATCAATACAATGTGGCTTGTGGCTAAGTGATGGTGTTACAAATGAAGAGATAAGAAATGTATGTACAGAAACACTCTAAAGGCCATGATAAAGAAACACTTTGCAGAGACAGCCTGGGTGTGTGGAAGAAGAATGCCAAGGTTAATTCAGATGGAACACTTGGGCTGCACTGAGTATGAGTTGACCAAATGTAGAGGTGAGATTGATTGGGTGCAGGTAGTTTGCATAGCCCACTGGTCTTGTTTCTTATACAGTTCTGCTGAGCCACAATTCATACTCTGTTGACTTGTGTCAACATTATATGGATGTGTGAACATAAGTTTCATGTCTCTTTTAAAAATATTAGCACACACACATGCGCGCGCGTGCACACATACACACATAGTGTACTATATGCTGTCGATATAGTAATTGTGTGTAATGCTCCCACATGAAAGTTAACTTGTTTATTATGAAAATATCTACAATTAACATTTGAACCCATCTTAGTTTACAAATTCTGACACACTAGATATTGTAATTGTTGTAGTGAATCCACATATTTTAAACATTTTAGATTAAAATTTTCATTGTATATTACATCATTGTATATTTTACTTCCTGTCGTGTGTTTTGTAAACCTGTGTACAGCCCACTAATATCTTAAGTGATCTCCCTGAGGATGACCATGTAGGTTGAAACATGTTGGATGGTAATAAAAGAGGGTTGTGATGTACAAAGAATTGAAAATACTTAGATACCTTCGGTTAACGTTTTTGTGTACTGACAGTGGTTCCCTATGGTGATCAGTTTTTTAATTAAAACCTGTTGGGAAGTGTAATATGAAATATATAGTTTAATGTCACTTACTGCATTATTATGATATTTATTGAAGAAGTTACAATTCTGGTACATGGTATAATATGAATAATTTTAAAAGGGCATAAGGAGTTATATTTCAGTTTTTCTTTGGGCATGAATGTTTTTGTGCAGATTTGTTTTTTCATGATTATGTGTTACATCTCAGTTTCCACTTGTCTGTTAGGTGAACTGAAAGTCTAGCAGTTGTTACTTTAAGTCATTCTTGGCTGTTTGTTTAGGGTTATCATGATGTGGCAGTAACTTTCCTCTTAGTAGCTGGGGAAGCAGTTGCATTCCAAATCATGGAAAAATTGTCCACTGAACACCTGAAGGATTGTATGGAGCCTACTATGGACAAGACATCCCGTTTGCTCAATTACATTTACCCACTTATATGCAGAGTACATCCAGAATTGCATGAATATATGGAAAGGTAAGAAAATGTGTTCAGAATAGGAAGGGCATTAGAAATATATTTTTGTGCTTATGTTATGTTCATGGATATGCTTTTACCACCCTTGCTCTTTAGCATCTGTTTAGAGTGCCATGAAAATGTCCATAGAAATGTGAAGGTTGTAGTTGAATGAAGTAATATTGTATGATGCTAATGACGTGTCTGTAACGGATGAAAGTTATAAAGCAGAACACAGGAACTCTGGTGAAGGGGTTGGTGTCAAAATGTAGAGAAAAGTCTTGGAGAATCTGGTTGCAGCTCACTGAGAAAATTATATCATATGTGTAATGAGAATGTTAGTTACCATTATACATGATGCCCCACCACTGGCATCTGTTCTGAGCCAGTTGAATCAATTTCACACTCCTTGGTTTGATCAAAGTAATGATGTTTGGTGAGGGGTATTAATTATGAAGTTCCTCATGTAGTTTTTAGCATCCTCTTGTTACTGCCTTTCTCAGATGTGGATATTATTTGCAGCACTTTATTCTCACATTAACCCTTTGGTACCGAGTTTTAAATACCAACTGTCTGACTTCATGTACAACATTCTTTTTTGCTAGCCATTTAAATTTCTGTGCATGATTTACAAAATATTTTAATACGGTATGAACCATACAGGTTTAAACAATGTAAAACCTGCATTGTGTAGGAAATAATGTGGAGGTATTTAATCATTTCATAAATAGTGCAGTATGTATTGCTAGTTTGTAAGTACACAAAATTAATTTCTAGAAGATGCAAAACTTTCATTATCTTTTACTGTTTGGTTTGAGTCCCTGGTGTTGCTTATGGTGGTTGCATATAATGTGTTCTTACAATGGCTATCCTGACAACATGCCTGTAAAGCAGTTATAGCTCATATCTTTGTCAAGCCCATACATCTGATCTTCTCAGTAAAGAAGCAGACTCAGTGCAAGACAGTCCTAACTCAGTTAGCATGCCAATAAAATGTTGTCCCATTTTGGAACATTAAGAAAGGGTCAGGAAACAAACAGAAGTCCTCACCATTAAAAAATAATTGAAGAAGGAATTTATGATCGAGAAATATAAGACAAACAACATTTAAAATTAGTGTAAAAGGATTTACATTTATTATTATTATTATTATTATTATTATTGTTGTTGTTGTTGTTGTTGTTGTTGTTGATTTCATTGCTGTTGCTGTTGTTTTTGGTGTTGTTGTATATCGGAATAAAGAAATTTTGGGTTAGGTCATTGTAACTCCAATCTTCCAGCTGTGGTGCAGGGAGATTAAGTATGCACAAAAGATAACCACTAGTGACACTAGTACCCTTGGCTCAGTCTAAACACTACATGCTTTGTGTGAGGAATTTCCTAATCAGCTGGCTGCACTGCAGACATTGTACAGAATGAGTCAGAGGTCACTGTGTACCTACTACAGACTGGGCATATTCAGAGAGCTATAATACAATAAATTTCGCATACTTACTCTAGTTATTACATATGTTAGAAATAGCCTTTCACATGCTTGTTGGGATGCTTTTACATGCCTGACCTTGTATGCAAGCACATGTAACAGTTTAGTCTGAGGGGTGTTCCTAACAAACGCAGTATATGTGTAAAATGAGTTGTGTTTCACTTTGTATATTGTAGCCTCACATTGCACAACAAACCTGCTATTTATACACCATCAGTAGGACTCTGAAATGGAAGCCACATTGCAATCATTCATGCTTTTCTGTGCTTATTGCCAGAATCAATACTTAGAAAACAATTCAGCTTCTGTCGGTCATACTTTCATACTTAGCACTACAGCTGGCAGTAGAATACTTGCCAGAATATCCTGAGCGATAATAAATTATGAATACAGCATAATCACATTGTCCTAAGTGGCTCTAGAGACCACACAGTTTCTTGTTCAGTGGGTATATGGGGTTTTTCTGGGGGTATAGAGGCTGAAACATGAAGCTGACCAAAAATACTATCTACTGCAGGTTAAGAATGAGTGAAGCTATACGTTACTCCCCTATATGTTTTTGTGGCGTTGACAGTGAAATATTTAAATGATCTGGGATCTAGATATAGGTCCCTCAAGCCAGAAAGGATTTTAAATGCTGTCCTGTATATATCCTAATGGTTAATACAGGAGTCTCAGTTCAGAGTCAGTAATCTTATTGGTTTACATACTGTATTTATCTGAATATAAGATGAGAATTTGTTCTAGTTCATCATATGAAAAATAATTGTATACGGCTGTTGAAATGTATACAGTTATTGTAAGTGAATGACATAAAGTGACTTCATTCCATTACTCTCTACAATGAATTTGAGATTTCAAGGAAAGTAGAACAATTGGGAAACTGCACTGCATCTAGAAAGTTTAATTTGAGTGAAAGCTGCAGCTAAGACTGGATCAGAAACAAAAAAAATTTCTTCAAAGTAGTCACTGATGGGTTTTCCATAGTAAAAAAGAAAATTTGCAGAAATGTAAGAAATTCTTCATATCTGAATGAGATGCAGCAGTGTGGTTATGGAGTTTCCAGTGAAATGTCACATAAAGGCACTAGAAGGTGCAAGCAAAATTTTAATATAGAGCTTCAGTGCAAGCTGAAGTTGGTTGTAGAAATGTTTGAAATTAGTTTTTTTGTATGCAAGATGGAAAACAAATATTGCACAAAGGATTTTTGAAGAAGCAGTGTCGTCATTTTCAATGATGATGAAGAGATCAGTTCATATGCCAGCAATGAAGCATAACTGTCACAAAATCAACTTTTTATTAATTTTTATGTTCTTATGTTTTCATGAGTCATTTTGCATGCCTGTGTTGATATGCAGAATGAGATTGGCCACATTAATTTCTTTTGTATTCAGATTTGGTCTTTTAGTATTAAATCTTTTAATAGAACATTTTTTTTTCTTAAAATCAATGAAAAATTGCAGTGTATGTCTTATTTAGGTGCATGTGGTATGTGGTATTAATATACTGTTATTGCTGCTCGTTGTTGTTTTTGTGAAGAATGTTTTATATCTAATCTGTCAGCTATGACTGCAAAATTTCAGTCTTTGCCTTGTTTGTACACCAGGCCCTTGTTTTTTGCCCTAGTTGTGTTCCTGAAAAAGTGGGCAAGAATCAAAAATGATATTCCCATAAATAATGGAATATGTGGGGTTTAACATAATAGAGCCCAATGGCCCAAGGACGTTAAACTGAACGTGAGAGGGCATAAATTATGTGTTGGTATAAATAGGCAAGGGCAATTAAAGCCAAACGGTGTAAAAGAAGTGGGACTTAAACAGGGTCTCAGTGTAATTGTTTTAGTGCACTCTGTGTTGCGTACATGTATGTTTATGATGTCTTACTATACCAGATTTCACATGCCAAGCTCTGTTGGTTAATTGGTTACCTCGAGGAACTGGAAAGCTAAAGAAAATGTTTACGTGCTGACCATGATGTTTTGTTGTTACATTCTAAAATAGTATTATCTTAATAAAAGTTGTAAATTTTTCTATGGTCTGCTACCATAATTTCAGGGTTCTAATTCAAGTGACGCTGGTCCCAGTGGCCACGTGGTCTAAGGTGTAGGTCTGTGGCTGCTCACCTGCTGAGATTGTGGGTTCGAATTCCAGAGGGGGCAGGGATGTTCATCTGTTGTGAGTTGTCAGGTAGAGGGCTCTGTGATGAGCTGATCACTCATCCAGAGGAGTTATACCGACTGTCATGTTTCATTATGGGTGATTTAGAAACTTCAAGAATGAGGAGGCCATGACCTGCATTGAGCCACACTGCCACAGAAATAAAAAAAGTGACACTGGTGTTGTCTCTGCCTCACAAGGTCATACCCACCATGTGCTTCTGACTGTCTAAATTGAAAGTGTAGTGGGGTAGCATCCAGTGATGTGATATTCATACTAAGTTTTGTGAAAATTGATCATATGGTTCAGCTGAAATGGATTCCTCTCTTCCACCCACCCACATGCTATAGGCAGGATGATATTTTAGCCTTTTAGAAATGTGATAGAACATTTCTGTTATACACCTGTTTAGTTGTGTAATTTTTCATTTACAGTATTTAATTTTTAAGTATAATTTTGCCTGTTGTTTTGTATGGGTGTGAAACTTGGTTGCTCACGTTGAGGGAGGAACGTATGCTGAGGGTTTTTGAGAATAGGGTGTTAAGGAGAATATTTGGACCTAAGAGGGACAAAGTAACAGGAGAGTAAAGAAAGCAACATAACGAGGAGCTTAGTGTTCTGTACTCTTCACCCAATATTGTTCAGGTGATAAAATGAAGAAGAATGAGATTGGTGGGGCATGTAGCATGTATGGGGTGAGAAGAGGTGTATACAGGGTTTTGATGAGGAAACCTGAGGGAAAGAGACCACTTGGAGGATAATATTAAGATGGATATTCAGGAAGTGGGATGGGGGGGGGGCTTGGACTGGATTGATCTGGCTGAGGACAGGGACAGGTTGTGGGCACTTGTCAATACAGTAATGAACCTCCAATTTCCATGAAATGCGGGGAATTTCTTGACTGGCTGAGAACCCGTTAGCTTCTCAAGAAGGACTCTGCTGCATGGAGTAAGTAAGTATTTCATTTTAGGGTGTAAGGACCACCACATATTGTCCTAATTGAGTCTTTTGATGGATTTTAATGAAAATTGATGGCATTTGTATTTTATGTTTCTTGTTATGTACAACTTTCATTCACATTTATTAAGTTTAACAGTTGCTTTACTTAATGGCATAGATGAGGCTTTATGTATTTGTTTTGATCCTGTGATGGTTTTGGTGAAAGTTTGAAGTAACAGTGCTCTAGTCATACAAGATTATTGTGTAGAAGTGTCATTCACGTAACATATTCATTTTAATGAACTGATATGCACGTTGTTTTCGTTCTTTTGACAGGTTCTGATGAAAGTTGATGTACTGTACAAGTATTATGTATGTGAGATTAATTCACTTCAGTCAGCAGACAGCAGCCTGATACCATGCATGAATGAAACACACCTTTCTTTACCAAGGGTACATTTGCCCCATTCTTGTTTCTGGTTATTGCTGTGACAGGATGCCTTTATATTTTAGGTTTCATTTCATGGTGGAATGTTACTTGGCTAACTTCAGAATGTGTTTGCATGTAAGAATTTGTTTTTAATTTAGGCATTTTGTGTTAAATTTTTTTTTATCTGCTTGTCTTCCCCCAAACACTTGCATTTGTGTACTTTGTTACTACAGGCAGTGGAATGCCTCTCTGCTATAGACTTGCATTCCAAGTGATCAATGTAATCACTGTTATAATTCAGAGAAAATCAGACACCTGCTAACTTGCTTGTAAAATTAAGCACATACATATTAGATAGAAGCAGGAATTTGGGGTTTTCTTCTTGGACCATATTGACTTACACTTTTGCAATAATTTAGGCAGAATATCAGGGATATCAGAGTGTATGTGCTCTTTCATTTGTAAAAAAAACTTTTGTTGTACTAGATCTGGTGTTGGTACAATGTTCTGTCTGCCATGGGTCCTAACATGGTATGGCCATAGTCTGAACCAGTACAGGGATGTGGTAAGGCTGTATGACTACTTCCTAGCATCTCCACCTTTAATGCCACTTTACGTAGCTGCTGCCCTTGTGGTCCACCGATGTGATGAAATTTTTAGTGTGGATTGTGATATGGCCAGCATTCACTCCTTGCTTTCGCAGGTAAGTTCCAGGTATTAACTTTCATCGAACTTACAGTCCTTCGTTTGATGTTCTGATGACATGATCAATGATGACAAAATAGAAATTCTGCTGCAAAATACAGTTAATTGTTTCATTCAAAATAATAAAGCTCATATGACATTAGAGGTTGAAACATTGGGGAAGATTCAAATTGTAGTCTTCTGCATTATATTGCTGGGTACTTAGTATGCACCTACCATGTCACATGTCTGCATATCCCAAGAGACTAAAATAAAAATAAAACTTCTACAGAATATACTCTTCAGATCCTGTTCTTATATCTATTTGCATTGTTTTCAATGACTGCTGTGAAGCCTCACAACTGAACTTGGAACATTGTCATTTGTGCTGTCATGTTGTTGTCTTTGTCATAAACTCATGGCTCTGAAGAATTGCAGCTCTTTGCTACAGACTCCCTACATGTATCAGCTGGCACTCATTGTAGGGAGTGGCACTACTGCCACTTTATTCCTTGTCATGGCTGCTGTTGTTTTTATAGCATTCTTCATTTTAGAACAGTGTCCATGCATATTCTGCATGTCTTCCAAGTAAGTTTTGAGTGTGCCTGATCTCCATTAGACATTGTAGAAAAGGTGATATACATTGAAGAATGTCCCAGTACCCTACCTTTCAGGTCCCTACCATTAGCAGTACCAACACAGTGGGCACATGAATCTCTGATTTGGGAACGTTTATTATATGATCTTGAAATTTTATGTTACGTGTCTTTTGTAAAGTGTCCAACTCTTATTGGAATATGTGGCAGCAGCAGTAGATTGCTTTGGCTACATATCGACAAACTTTATTACTTCATATGTTGAAGTTAGTTATTTGTAGGTGAATCAGGTCAGCAGTGTGCTCATGGTAGATTACATTTGTAAGAGATAAGTAATGTGATGTTGATGTAAGTTTTTTGGATATTAAGAAAGGTGTAGAAGAAACTGTGCTATGCATACACGTGGTCTGTCAAAATAGTTCGTGAACTCATTGCGGTAAAAGTGCTACACCTCATTGCTGAATACCACTGTGGTCGCCTTCAAAGTTCTCCCTTTGGGAAGCTATGCACCAATGCCAGCGCCTAGTCCACCCTTTGAAACAATTTTGGAACTGGTTTTGTGGAATGGCCTTCAGAGCTGCTGTTCTATTACTCCTGATGCCATCAATGTCATCAAAATACCTTCCTTTCAATATTTCCTTTACCTTTTGGAACAGAAAAAATCATTGGGGGCTAGATCCGGTGAATAGGCAGGGTGTTCCAACACAGTTATTTGTTTAGTAGCAAAAAACTCCCTCACAGACAGTGCCATGTGAGCAGATGCATTGTCGTGATGCAAGATCAATGAGTTGTTGGCAAAAAGTTTGGGTCGTTTCCGTGTAACTTTCTCACGCAGCCTTTCCAGTACTTCCAAATAGTAAACTTGGTTGACTGTTTGTCCATTTGGTACAAATTCATAATGAACAATTCCTCTGATATCAAAAAAAGTCAGCAACATTGTTTTGACTCTTGATTTGGACTGACAGAAATTTTTGGTTGTGGGAAATTGGCAGTCTTCCATTGTGCACTTTGCCGCTCATTTCAGGGTCATATTGGTAGACCCATGTTTCATCACCTGTGGTGACACGGCCCAAAATGTCATCTTGCCTCTCCAAAAGGTCTTGGCAAATTTTGCCTCTTCTTTGCTTTTGTTCTTCGGTGAGCTCCTTTGGGACCATTTTTGCACACACCTTCCTCATGTCAAGATCTTCAGTTAAGATTTTCCTAACTGTTTCTCTGTTGATGTTCACTTGCTCTGCTATGCTCCTGACAGTCAGCCGACAATTTTCACGCACAATTTGACAATCTTTTGCAATGTTTTCTTCAATTCTGCTTGTTACTGGCTGTCCAGATCTCACTTCATCGGTGACACTTTCTCTTCCTTCAGAAAAACGTTTCACCCACTTGTAAACTGCTGTTGTCTTCATAGCATTATCACCGTAAACTTGCACTAACATCTCACTGATTTCGTTTCCACTCTTTCCAAGTTTAACAAGAAATTTAATGTTCATTCGTTGCTCTAATTCAAGCTCCAACATTCTCATGGCGGCACACCAAAACACACGCAGACAGTAATAGATGCCACTCAGAATGACTGCCATAGTTCAACAACAACACAGCTGTGAAACACTGATATGTCAACGTCATCAAACCATACTAAAGTTTTTGTCCAGTGCTGCCACGGCAAGCACACGGTGGTGAGTTCACGAACTTTATTGTCCGACCATGTATGCATATCATTTATCCAGCATTTAGAATGGAGTCAAAATATGTAGTTATGACAGATAAGATGAAAATGTGTCAGAGTTCTGGTGTCTTATAAAACCATTAATATATATAGATTGTATTCATGATGAAACTAAAAAGAGAATGAACTAAAAAAATGTGCACTATTCATTTCACATACTGGATCATTTTATGTATATGTATAGTGACAAGAAATTCATGCACAGACTCTTCACAGTGTTATTTCTTGTTAAAAAAACAAGTCAAAAATGTTATGCAGCATACATTCCAAGACATTAGTTTTTGTAATATGCATCACTGTCAAAATCTACAAGGTACCATATGATCAAACTGTGGGCACCTTGCAGTTACATGTACAATAGGTGTAGAGGACAGTCATCTAGGTACAGACATGTTTTCTGTGAGAAGTGTTATGGACCCCAATTGATCATGAAGACATGCTTCAAGTACCCTGGTTTGGGGCAGCCCCAATTCTCATGTGATGTGTGATCACCTTGGCTGTCATAACACAGCTGCGTTTGTGGCACCTCTATTTGCGGGTCACTGCGCTCTCTGTGGGTGACTTGCCTTCACATGGTGTTACATTTCCTGTCCCACAGTTGCCACTTCATTGTTGCAACATTAGCATCTTGATGATACCAACCAGAATAACATAGTGCATTTTCCCCCTTGCATCAATATCAGTTCAACATGTCACAGTATTCATCATGCTTTGTGTGTGTGTGTGTGTGTGTGTGTGTGTGTGTTTGTGTGTGAGAGAGAGAGAGAGAGAGAGATTGGGGGATAGAGTTCCATGATCATTCCATCACGGTGTCTCGAGTACACCCAACAACATGCTTCTCATTGCAACAACACTGCTGAGAGATTTGTTGCCCCATTTGCTGGAGACATGCATCTACAAAAGTAAATGTCTCAGGACATACAATGTATAACACTTTTGACTTGTTTTTGTAGCAAGAGCCTGTGTGCATGTGGGGTGGGTAGCAGTGCATAACTAAATCTGTTTCCTTCCTTCATTCCTTGGGCACATGGTTGTTCACATATTTCCCAGAAGAGTGTGACAGACAGTACAGCATTTGTTACTGACCCATCAGCGTCGATGGTTCTGTCATCACTACAATGATTGGTGGTCCTGCAACACAGCAGAATGTGTCTCCTTGGCGTAGACCTGCCAGTGTCAAGGGCTCTGTTGTCAGTATGGTGGGGTTTAGTCCCCGAAGAGAAGGGAGTGTGTTTTATGGATGTATTACATGGTTGTTTTTTTGGTGGTTCATGAAAACAACTGATAATTTTGAAATATCTTAGTGTCAGTAAATTTTAAATGTCATTGAATTGTTCTTTTTCCCTAATGGGCTTAAGTGAAAGTTTCTGGTGAAAGTTGTGCATGCAGGTGCAAGCTGTTCTTTACGGTCCTTAGCATATGTTTTAGAGAACAAAGCAAAATGCTGTTATCTCTGACAAAGTGTTGAACACATAAATAATAATTGGGAATTATTTTCAGTTGCCGTCAGTGTTTGTGTCATTCCTTATTATTACAAGGGAGGGTTATATTTCAAAAGGTAGCATATTTGGTACAGAGGTGTCCCATGTGTGTTGGTGGGTCGTCTAATATTTCAGTATTGTTTATTAAAAAAAAAGGCCTAGGCACACTGTGTGTGTGTGTGTGTCCATGTGTGTGCATGCATGCACATGTACTTGGGCGTGTTTATTTAGGTGTAAAACTTGGTTTCTTGGACTCAAGTGTAACTGATTTATCACCCTGTTTTATGTTGTGTTGGCAACATTACAAAATCCCCAGGAAAAAGATGAAAAGTTATGTGTTTTTCTTGTCTTGGTCTCAAGCATCTTATTCTCCAAATCAGGTTCAAGTCTTTATACTGAGTGTAATGATCTAATGAACTAATAGATTCCAGATGATCTACCATTTGAAAGCCTTCTAAAGCAAGCAACTCGGTTACATGAAGATTACCCACCAGTTAGCTTAGAAGCTGAAGTACAGGAGAGATTTACAAGAGAGTGAGTAATTTTTTAGTAATTAACAGTTAAGTGAACCAACAGTCTGAGCAGAAAGATATCCGTACTTGCTGTTGGAAACTTCATTTGTAAGTAATCTTGCTCACTGTCAGTAATTTGTGATGATGTTCAGCATTTATTCTTGTGATTTATGCTTCATTAAGAAACATTCTTTCAGTACACTGTGAATACAAACCAGTTCAGGGAATATAGAAGTTAAATGAACACTGATGTTGAAATTGTGTTCTGAAAGTTCGGCTTTTTGATAAAATAGCTGGCTTTAGGGATAGTCTGACAGTTTTTTTCCTTGTATCTGAATACCATACAAAGCCTTTGCTTCCCAACTGACCTTCTCTCCAGACATAGACATTGTACAGCATGTAACATTTATCATCTGGGAATGGATTTTAATTCCCTCAGAATTATGGTGGGGGGGGGGGTTGTGCACCCATATTTAAACTCCATGTAGCAGTTATCATCTGGGTATAGGTGATTTTAAATATTGCATTTCTGAAGGTCTAATGGCCATATTTTATGCGGCAAGGGAGGTATTAGCTGGACCATGCAACCATCACAGTAATGTGACACATGTTCCATAGCAGTTAAAAGTTTCTCACACTGAGGCAAGGTCCTGATGTTTTCCTACAGATCATACAAATGATTGACTGGAATTGCATATTCCCATATGTCATGCAAAACCACACCACAGAGCAAGGAAAAAATTTGTATATAGGACAATAAATTGCACAGTAATAATTAAATATGATCAGGTTAAATATATACTCATGGAGTTGAAGACTGTGAGGTGAATGTTTTAAACTAATTCTGTACAATCACAACCTGAGCATCTCCCCAACCCCCACCCAGTGTGTACTATGGAGACTTATGAAGCTGAACCTGAAGCAAAAAAATATAGGCCTAATACATGATCAGCACTAGGCATCATATTCATGCAGCACACTATATACATATGAGCATTGTGTATTTATGAGGTCCACTTTGGGGTTTGATTGTCTTTAGGTCCACAAATAATGTGCTGTTGAAGAATGTGTTGTATTTTAACAATGTATTGATTGTTTTACTTGTAAGAATTGCATGAAAATATTGTAAGTAATGAAGAAAGCAGTATGTTGTGTGCTGCTTAAGAAAGCCTTCCTAGTTGTAACCCTGTGTCAGTTTTCTTCCATCCTGGCTTAAAGGAGTTTCAAAAATAATACAACAGACACTGTTACATCTTTTATTCTGACTTCAGTGTAAATGACACAGGGGTGGCAGATGGTACATATCAGACTGCCATGTGGCCACCATTGACATTTAATCATGTGTCTTGTCATGGCACCAAGGCTGGTATCCTGTCATAGAAGAAATCACTGTTAAGTAGGTGTAGTCAGAAGACAACAGAATTCTTCAGGCCAACATCTGTTGCAAATCGCTTGCCAGCCATATGCTTCTTGCAAGGTCCTAAGAGGTTGAAGTCACTGGGTTTGAGATTGGGACTGTAGGGAGGGTGCTGTTAACCTCCCAGCCATAGCACCATAACCAGTTGCAAGTCTGGTTGGTAGTATGGAGCCTGGAGTTACTGTGTAAAGTGATTATGTCATAGCACAGAAACCCAGACCTTGAATGGTGAAAAGCTTGCTGTAACCTTTCAAGTGTACCACAGTACTCAACTGTTACAGTGTCACCATGGTCAAGGACATTTTCCAACCACGTTCTACAGAACATTCATTATGGGTTCCATGAACAATCATGGAATAAAAACAGAAAAATTTTGTTGTACCGTATTTCCCGGCCCATAAGACGCACCGTGATTTTTTTGTTAGAAATTTTAGAAAAAAATAATAATGAATGTATTTTAATTTTAGTAATTTGTTGGAAGAAAACAGGATTGTTACATAACAAAATTAACAACCATAATATTATTTATTCATCATAGAAACCCAGAAAATCGTCGTCACTGCCATTAAAATCATCTTCATGATTGTTTCACTCGATGCGTCACTTCATATAAAATGTCATCTTCACTTCCATCTGGTGCATTGCTAATGCCACATTTTTTTAAAGACTTTACAATAGTCTCACTTTTAACTCATGGCCAGGAATTTTTCACCCACTCGCAAACATTAGAAATCGAAGGCCATTTCACTCTTCCTGCTGGTGTAACGTGATGAGTTGGTGCCTCAATCCACTTTGCCCATTTCTCATGCATAAATCCCTTGAACGATTTATTAACTGAAACGTCCAGAGGCTGTAATTGACTAGTTAATCCACCAGGAATTACTGCGAGATGCGCCTTCAGTTTAGTGGCAAGCCTTTTTGTTGATTCATTCTGTTACATGTGCCTTGAACTGATCACACACTAATAAAGATGGTTTTTTAAGACCACCACCTGGACGCTTGGACCACACTTTCTCTAACCACAGCTTCATTCCTTCTCCATCCATCCATCCTTTAGAATGAACATGAACATAAATCCCATGTGGAATTACATCTTCAGGCAGCGTTTTT
>Ga0209628_10001915_pt1 | contig 13848 bp, 7 predicted proteins | sample TergutCu122P4_FD_187285 | JGI IMG/M metagenome (GOLD analysis project Ga0209628, IMG submission 187285) | Cubitermes ugandensis P4 segment gut microbial communities from Kakamega Forest, Kenya - Cu122 P4 (SPAdes) (version 2) | ecosystem: Host-associated > Arthropoda: Insects > Digestive system >...
TAAATTCATATCCAACTCCCAATTCAAACCTTGAGTCTTTGCCCTTCCATATATCTACAGTTTTTACCTGCAAAATATCATTACCATTTATTGGATTTCGCATCCATTCGGCATCATCTCTAACAAAACTGCGGTCTGTAAAATTATTTATATTTATACCAAAACGCATACGCAAAGCCTGATTATCGGTTATAAAATATTTTCCAAAAAAATCATCACTAAACGCTACCACAGGATTACCGCTTGCAGCATTGGTAATACTATTGGTAATAGACTTAACAAGGCTTGCCATGTCTAAACCAAGTGCAAAATCTCCCGCTTTTGGAAGTTTATACGAAAAATCTTTTCTAACTCTGTCCTTTTTGTGTTCTCCTTGTTTGCTTTCACTTTGAGCAAAAACATTGCTTACAACGAAGATAAAACCTATACATATAATTCCTACTCTTCTCATTTGTAAAAAATTTATAAAAACTTCTATATAAAAAACTGACCGTGCAAAGATATAATTTTTTTTAATATGTTTTGCATTTTTTTTTATTATTTCTGTTTTTTTTGTAAAAACGTGAAATGTGATATTTCGACACTTCGACTATACTCAGTGACCGCAGGCTCAATATCCGAGTGAAAAGAAAAAAGACCGCCCGTTTCTGAGCAGCCTTTTATTTTCTTGTCTGTACACGATTTTCAAGATTATAACAACTAATCTCTAAACTCTAAACTCTACTCACTACTCTTTTATCACTTTAAACACCTTCCCATCCACCTTCAAAAAATACAACCCCGCTGCTAAATGGCTTATGTCTATTTCAATATGTGAATTGTGAAACGTGAATTGTGAAACGAGTTTTTTACCCACAACATCATAAATTTCAATAACCGTATTTTCTCGTAATTCGTAATTCGTAATTTGTAATTGATTTGTTGTTGGATTAGGGTATATTTGTATTGGGCAAATGTTATTCGCTTCTACGATGCCTACATTTGTGGCAAAAAAATCTTTACCTTCAAGGTTGGTCGTAACATTTGAACACAAAATTGACGGCGGACTAAAACTATATCCCTCCAGACTCGGCATTAACGATACATTGGAAAAAGTACAAACCGTTACTGTGTATTCTCCTTGTATATTGGTAGTTGCCGATGCAAAAGGCGTACACGATACAACTACCCCCGCAAGTGGTGCACCGCCAACAAACGTAACCTTACCGCTTATTTTATGCTCGTTATACGTACTAAACTCTACTGTGTCCCCGTAGCGTTCCGAAGACTCGGTAGCAAGTTTCATATAAGCACAATATTCGTATGCAGTATTTTTGGTTAAACCTGACAACAAATTAGAAATAGTAAAAGTTGTGTCTGGTACAGAAACTTTTTTCCAGTTGTTTGTTCCTTTTTGTTGCCAATAAAAACCACGTTCTACTATAATATCCTCGCCCTCTGCATAAGTTAAACCTTGTAATGTTGCAGATGTTAGATTTATATTAGTAGGATGATAGGTGCTTACATAAAAACGGCGTTGCATCCAACCCAAAATAGGATAGCCTTTATTTATAGGATAAGTTGTATAATCTGCCTTCCAAGCCGCATTGCCGTTATAGTTTAGACTAACATCTGGCGTGTTTGTAGAGGCAACCATATTTGCATGTTTCAACTCTGTATCGCTTTTACCTACCCCTATTGTTGGCGTAATTCCCAATTTTGTGTCTGTTTTATAATAACAGTTGCTAAGTGCTAAATTAGGATAATACATATATACAAAAGGATTATCGTAAGTATAGATGTTATCAAGACATATAAACTCGCAAGCATCATAACAATTGGAAACAGGCAGCGGTGGTGGTGGTATTTCACTTGGCTGTGTCCCTATAAGATGAGCAAAGCCTGATGAATTATTATTACCGTAACTATCTGTTGAAGCCTGCTCTCTTATCAACAACGACTGTACACCACAATTGTTAATTTCGCCCAATAGAGCCGAACCAATAAACCCATAAACTCTACCATTACCACCGTTTATAGAAAGAATACAATTGGAAACATAACATTCAGACAAGGTATCTCCATAAAAATAACTCATAAAACCACATGCTGAAGATGTACTTGTAAGTGTAGAATTGACAACAGATGATTTAGTAACTCGACCACCCATGTTGCAAAAACCGTCAACCAGACCACCTTCTATTGTTGTGTTGATAACATGACAGTTATTGAAGCGTCCACTGACGTTGGCAGAAGAACCTCTAATAAACCCTGCTACACCATTTCCTTTCAAAGTACTATTTAGTACAATGCAATTATCCACATGCAAGGAATCGGTAATATCTCCGATAAAAGCAGACACTTGTCCTCCAAATTTGTAAACAGAAGTAAAAGATGCCTTATCAAGTATGATGTTGGAAATACTTGCTCCCCTCACTTTTCCAAACAGAGCAATTGTTGACAAAGAATCTACAATAGTTAGATTTTTGATAGCAAAGCCTTTGCCGTCAAAATTACCGTAAAAATAATAATTTGTCCAATTAGGGGTAGTTATTCCTATCGGAACAAAGTTTGAAATATTTGCCATATCTATGTTATTGGTCATAACAAAGTATTTTCCAATCGTGGCAACGCCTTTATCTACATTGGTAAAGTTAGATAATTCCACCAAATCGGCAGGGGTGGAAATTTTGTACGGGTCGGCTTGCGTACCGCTGCCGCCGCTAAAGGTCTGCGAATAAACGCTTGAACTAAACACAAACAGTTGAAAACATACAACTGCAACACATACTACGGGTCTAAACCCCGTCCTTCTCAAAATGATACTTTTATCTCTCATGATTTGTTATTTTTTATTTAAAACGCAAAGATACAATAATTTTTATTTATAATTTGTCTGAACCAAAATTTATTCGATTTAATGATGGTAACTCCTAAAATTTTTTCGTCATGCTGAACCTGTTTCAGCATCCCCTTGTTAAAAGCACATTCGCAGGGGATTGCGGGTCAAGCCCGCAATGATGGGTTGGATTTTTAGGCGTTACCTGATTTTTTTCAGTGTCTCTGCGCCGAGAAAAAATTATATCTCATACAAAAAATTTTTACACAATTTTTATATTCATTTTCACGTTGTTGCAACAATATGATACAACACATATTCATTGAAAATTACACGCTTATAGAGCATCTTTCCATTGATTTTGAGGAAGGATTTGCCGTTATTACGGGCGAAACAGGGGCGGGAAAATCAATTTTGATTGAGGCGTTGTCGTTGTTGTTGGGTCAGCGGGCGGATACGAGCGTGTTGTTTAATAAAAATAAAAAAACGATTGTCGAGGCGACTTTTGATATAAAAAACCAACATTTATCTCCCATTTTTGAAGAGGAAGATATTGATTATGAGGAGATTTGCATCATTCGTAGGGAAATTACTCCGCAGGGAAAATCGCGGGCGTTTGTCAATGATACGCCTGTAAATATCGCAACGCTGAAAAATATAGGTGAAAAATTGGTTGATATTCATTCTCAACATAGTAATTTATTATTACAAAACAGTGATTTTCAATTACTTATACTTGACCAATATGCTCAACTTGACGAAGAAATTAAAACCTATAAAACTGTTTTCCGAAAATTTCAATCGCTAAAAAAACAGTTACAAGAATTGCTGGAACAGTCTGGTAATCAAGACAAAGAGTATTTAGAATTTTTATTTAATGAATTGGAAGAAGTCCAACTCAAAGAGGGCGAGCAAACCGATTTGGAAGAACAGTTGCAACTGCTTTCTCACGCCGAAGAAATTAAGCAAAAATTGAGCGAAATTGTCAATATAACGGACTCTGACGAGATAAATAGTTTGCAATTATTGCAGGAATGCAGGCAACGCTTATCTTCTTTGGCAAAACATTCTCAAAAGTTGGAAATTTTGTCTAATCGCCTCAATTCCATATACATAGACTTAAAAGATGTTGCAAAGGAAATCTCCGATGTTGCCGAAAATACGGTTTACGACCCGCAGGAAATTGAACGCATATCTGCCCGATTAAGCACCTTGTATCGCTTGGAGCAAAAGCATAAAGTCGCCAATGAAATGGACTTAATTGCTGTTCAGAAGCGGTTGCAGGAGCAGTTGCAAACAATTTACAATTCGGAAACGTCTGTGTCTGATTTACAGGAAATTATCTCAAAAACGGAGAAAGAATTGTATGTTCTCGCAGAAAATTTATCTCAAAAACGAGCCAACGTAATTCCCAATATCGAGCAGGCGTTGATAGATAAGTTGCAGTCAATGAATATGTTACAGGCGGCGATTAAAATTGATTTGGGAAAACACGACCACCTCACTGAAAACGGCATAGACAAGCCTGTATTCCTTTTCAACGCCAATCGCGGAACGGATATGCAAGCAATGTCGAAAGTTGCATCGGGTGGAGAATTATCTCGTTTAATGCTGGCTATCAAGTCGTTAATACTGCAAAAAAATGTACTTCCGACCATTATTTTTGACGAAATAGATGCAGGCGTTTCGGGCGAAGTCTCTGCAAAAATGGGCAAAGTGATGCAAGAAATTGCCCGTTTTACCCAAGTGATTGCCATTACGCACCTTCCGCAAATTGCAAGCAAGGCAGATGCACATTATCTCGTTTATAAACAAGACGATAAGGAAAAAACTTATTCCGAAATCAAGCGTCTAACCCAAGAAGAACGCATCGTTGAAATCGCCAAAATGATAAGCAATGAAGAGGTGTCGGAATCTACTTTGCAGGCGGCAAAGGTGTTGTTGGGAACTTGATTTTTTTGTTTTTATTTAAAAATATATACCTCTGCTGCTTGAAAATCTTTCGTACAAAATTATTGAGAATTTTGAAGTAAAAATTTATCTGACCGTTTGTTCCCAAAAAAGCAACCTACTCATCGAAGAAAAAATCCTTTATTGCAAAATATTTTTTCAATAAATACGTTTTCTTTTCAAAATAAAATAATTTAATCATAAAAAATACAATCGTATGAAGAATTTTTTCGTAACGCTTTTAGCTGTTATTTTGGGTTTTTTTATAACATTCGTGTTAGTAACGTTGCTGTTCTTTGCTATCGGAATAGGAATATTGGCATCGAAAGATGTTGCTCCTAAAATATCTTCCGAATCGGTATTGCAGATTGATTTAAACTGCACTGTTATAGAGCGGACTATTGATAATCCTTTTGAAAAATTTAATTCTCCCATTTTTGAGCAAGAAAAAACGATGGGCTTAAATACATTGTCTGCAATAGTAAAACAAGCAAAAGAAGATGATAATATCAAAGGTATTTATTTAGATATTTCTTCTGTTTCGGCATCGCTTGCTACTGTGGAAGAAATACGAAATTGTTTGCTGGATTTTAAAGAATCGGGGAAGTTTATTTATTGTTATTCAGAGTCTTTGAGCCAGATGTCTTATTATTTGGCATCTGTTTCTGATAAAATTTTTCTACACCCTCAGGGGGTAATAGATTTGCGAGGACTGGCTTCTCAAGTACTTTTTTTCAAAAAAATGTTTGAAAAAATAGAATTAGATATGCAAATTGTTCGACACGGAACCTATAAAAGTGCCGTTGAGCCGTTTATGCTTGATAAAATGAGCGAAGCAAATAGAGAACAGTTTCAAACTTGTTTAAATTCTATGTGGAATGATATGGTTGCCAATATGAGTAAAAACCGCTCTATTGCTGTAAAAACTATTCAAAATACTTGTGATAGTTTGCTAATTCTTACCGATGTTAAAACTGCTTTAGATAGAGGATTTATTGACCAACTAATGTACAAAGATGAATTTTTGGCGTTTGTTAGTTCCGAATTAGGCTTGGATTCATCGAAAAAAATTAACTTTGTTTCAGCAAAAGATTATAAAAAAACACTTTCTGCCAATGATATAATGAAAAAAGATAAAATTGCAGTGATTTATGCCGTGGGAAATATTGCCGATGAAAAAGGTAATAATCAAATAATTGGCTCGTCCACAGCGGAAGAAATTGCAAAGGCAAGAAAAGACAAAAATGTAAAGGCTATCGTGTTTAGAATAAATTCGGGCGGCGGAAGTGATTTAATGTCAGAAACTATCTGGCGAGAAGTTGAATTAGCTCGTCAAGAAAAACCAATTGTTGTTTCTATGGGAGACCTTGCCGCTTCGGGAGGTTATTATATCGCTTGTGCGAGTAGTTATATTGTTGCTCAACCTAACACAATTACAGGTTCGATAGGCGTGTTTGGGGTTATTCCAAACGCAGAAAAATTATTAGCAAACAAATTGGGAATTACAGTAGATAGAGTAAAAACAAACCAACACTCTGATGCACTTACCATAAGCAGACCAATGGATAATTATGAACGATCCGTCCTTCAAAAACACGTAGAAAACGTCTATTCCGTTTTTGTAAAACGCGTAGCAGATGGACGACAATTAAATTTTTCTTTTGTTAATTCTATTGGTGAAGGACGTATTTGGTCGGGAATTGATGCTTTGCGTTTGAATTTGGTTGATACGCTCGGAGGAATAGACATTGCCATTAAAAAAGCAGCAGAACTCGCTGATATTTCAAACTATGCTATTAGCGAGCGACCTATAATGAAAGATTTTTTCCAAGAATTTTTAGAATCTTTTATGGATAACAGCATTTCTGTGAAAATGAAAAAAACGCCATTGTGTCAAACTTATACTTATTTTCAATTTGTTGAATCTGCATTGGAATTGAAAGGGATACAAGCACGGATACCATATATTATAGAGGTATATTGATAATAGGTAAAATAGATTAAACAATAAAAAAGAAGTATATAAAGGTAGATAGGCAGAAATCCTTACAACCGATGGCGTAGAGTTGTTTCCACGAGAGAAAAAAATCAGAATAGGCTGTTTTTTTTCAAAAATAAACCTTCACGCCTGCGATGGGCGTAAAACCATAGTGGTAATAGTAAATTTCTTTTTGTTCTTTTATATCGTAGTGTTGCCGCCAGATGTTTTTGTGATTGGTGATGTTTGCTAACTCTACAAAAAATTCAAGCGACCATTTTTGAAAATTCATTTTTAGGTTCAGGTTAATATCCCAACGGAAATAGGCAGAATATTGCTTTACGTATGCTTGTGAATAATCATTTTCTACTCGCATACCGAAATTATCTGTTACTAATAGGTAGGGAAGTTTCCGTTTTCCGCCCATGAAACCGACTTTTGTATTTGCTAACAACAAAATATTTTTCCCCAATTTCCATTCGTAACCGCCCAGAACATTTAGCGTATAATTTCCGTTAAATTTGGTATTTCGTTCCATTTTATCGTAGCCTTTGTATTTAGATTGATATAAAGATGAGGTAATTAAGAAATAAAATTGCTTTGTAAGAAATTTTTCAACGGTTAATTCGATGCCGTAGTTTTGACCCGTTCCTTTGTTTACAAACGGAATAAACCAATTAAAATCTTCGTCAAAATTGAGAATAGATTCTTGCGGAATGCTCTCAATTACAGGCACTTTGTACAAATATTGATAATAAATTTCGGTTTTAATTCGATACGATTTGGCAAATTTCCAACTAAATCCTGCGACTGCCTGCCAACTGTCTGTAAATTTAAGCGATTTATTCGGAAGTTGTTCATTTTCATCTTGATAGAAATAAACCAGTCGCGGTTGCACTTGCGAATACAAACCTGTTCCCAAGTTAATAGCCGTATTTGCCGATGTTTTCCACTGCATTCCAATTCGCGGCTCGAATGAAAAATTGTTTGTAAGCATATAATAATGCGTGTAAAAGCCCGGCGTTATCATTATTTTATCATTAAAACGATGTTGCCATTGAGCGTAAAGTTTTAATAATGAGGAGTTTTTATCTATATCGTGTAGGGGAGTTGAATTTCCTGTGCTGTCGTAATATTTATTATGCAGACTTGTCATAAAAAAATCGGCACCTATTCCAGCCTCCAAAAAATTGCGGGAATTAAGCCGATGAAACAGCGAAGAAACCCAGCCTGCACGACCTTCATTCATTGTATTCCGATGCTCTTTCCAACACTTAACGTTCTGAAATTCAACGGCATCAACTTTGCGTTTTGATTCATAAAACTGATACGACAAACGGTTTTCCAAGCGTGTATTTGGGTTGAAACGATGCGTATAATTCGCCCCAAAAAAGAGTTGATAATCTTTTTCTTCAATCTTTTTGCCTACATCGCCCGATTTCCACTTCTCTTCATCGCTCATATCGTCTTCCATTTTTATTTTATTTGCTCCTAAAAGTGTTATAAATGAGAAGTTTCCCGTTTTAAGCGGAACATTTATTTTAGCAGACATATCTCTGTATTTGGGAATGCCTCCGTTTGTACCAAAATCCATTCCAAACCAATTATACAGCACTTCCAAAAACGAATATCGCCCATTTATAAGGTAAGATGCGTTTGATTTTTTAGAGAAATAGCCTTCCGCTCCGAGTTCTACGCCATTTAGTCCGATGGAGGCTAAAAATTCTTGTTTTTTATTGTTTCCATTTCGCATTTTTAGGTCGAAAACTCCCGAAATTGCATTCCCAAATTCAGCAGGAAAAGCACCCGTATAAAAGTCAGAATTAGCCAATTGGTTGCTGTTAATCATACTAATAGCCCCGCCTGAACTGCCTGTTATGCTAAAATGATTGGGATTTGGAATATCAAAACCGTCCAATCGCCAGAGCAAGCCCAAAGGCGAATTTCCACGAATAATAATATCATTTCGGGAGTCGTTTGCTGCCGATACTCCCGCAAAATTGGCAGCCATACGAGCAGGGTCGCCCCACGCACCCGCATAACGATTTGCCTCCTCAGTGCTAAACATACGCACGCTAACGGTAGCCATATTATTCAAAGGTAAATCTTTATCCGCAGACGCTTTAACAACAATTCCTTCCAAAACGGTAATTTTTTCAATCATAGCAATTTCCAAAACCGTTTCACGACCTGAATAAACGAGTACATTGCTTACTACAAAATCCTCATAACCAAGTAGTTTCGCATACACTTCCCACCTGCCGACAGGTACTTTTTCAATAAGAAAATTACCCAGACTATCGGTTACCGTTCCCATAACTTGCTCATTAACAACAGTCCAAACGTGAGCATACGAAATAGGCGATTGTGTGTTTTTTTCAACAACTTTTCCCCTGATGTTTTGCTTGCTTTGTCCCAAAGCAACTCCAAACAAAGTGGAAAAGAGAATAAAAAATAAAAATTTTTGTTTTATGTATTTCATTATTTTTTTACAATGATTACCAAATGAAAAACCATTAATTAACGTTTAATTTTTTGATTTATTTTTAACCAATTTTTATTAGTCTGTGTGTGATTGGAAAATTTTATGTACATTTGCAAAAGTGTAAAAATTTATCGTATAAATTTATGAAAAATAAATATAATAGTATGTTGCGGAAAGTTAGTTGTGTCGTTTTTTTGATGACAGTGAGTATGAGTATCGTTTTTTCTCAAACAGAGAAAAGTGAGAAGACGATTGTTAAAGATAATAAATTGTTTTATATCCACGAAGTAGAAAAAGGACAAACGCTGTACAGATTGTCTAAAATGTATCAAGTTAGTGTTGAGGAAATTACGGCATATAATCCGACTACTAAAGAAGGACTTAAAATAGGAGAAATTGTGTATATTCCTGCGTCAAAACAGGCGGTAGAGCCGAAAACTGTGAAAATTGATTCTGTATTTCATACTGTCGAAAAAGGGGAAACGTTCTACGGTATTGCAAGAAAATATGAAATAAATATAGAAACAATTAAAAAAGCAAACCCCAGTATCAGCGAGACCTTAACGATAGGAGAACGTATTTATATTCCTGTTACAAAGGGAGTTACAACTGAAAAAAATGATATTTCTTCTCCCATTTTATATCAGGGAGTAAAAAAGAGCAGTTATACGGTTTATTTACTAATGCCTTTGCGTTTGTCGGAAGCGGCAACTATTGAGCCGTTGAGAATCAAGTCTTTATACGATTATAATACGGTAAAACCTTTTGCATTTATTCAATTTTACGAGGCAATGTTGCTGGCGGCAGAAGATATTTCCAAAAAGTATTCGCAGACCAAAATATATTTATATGTAGAAGATGTGGAAACTTCGACACAAATTTCCGAGTTGATAAAATCGGGAAAATTAGACAATGCCGATATGATAATAGGACCTTTTCAGGGAAAAGAATTTTCTATATTGTGCCAATATGCAAAAAATAATGATATTTTATTGGTAAATCCTTTTTCCTCCACTTTCGACTCGTATAATGCCTTAACATACAAATCTACAACGACAAACACCTATTTTGGAGAGGCTTTTGCCAACTATCTTGTAGAAAAATATCCAACAAATGTGAATATTATATTTGCAAATAATCAATCGGCGGAGGAAAGCAGACAAATTGAAGCATATCGTGCAGGTATGCAAAAAATAATTGATAAATCGGGTAAACGTATTACTATTCAGGAAGTTAATATAAAAAACGGCGGTATTTCTGCCATTAAATCGGCGATGAATAATGTGGAAGAAAATTTTTTATTTACCTTTTTTGAGGGCGAATTGATGGTTACCAATTTTATACAGAATTTGTATTCCGCCAAAACAGAAAATCTGACTTTGGTAGCCCCCGAAAAATGGTTAGACTACGATAATATTGAAACCGAATATTTTATGAAACTAAATACACACTATATTTCGCAATATTTTGTAAATTACAGCAACCCAAAAGTCATTCGGTTTATTGATGCCTTCCGAAACGCTTACGATATTGAACCGACTTTGCCCTTGTATGCCTTTCAGGGTTACGATTTTACCTATTATTTTTTAAGTAAATTATGCGAAACAGGAACAATTTTGGAGTCGTTTGACAACAACGAACATTTATTATCTACAAAATTCAAATTTGTTTTATCGCCGACTAATAAAAATATGTTGGAAAATACGTATGTTCACATATTTAAAATTAAAAATTACAAATTTATTGACGCATTTTCCGATAACGAACTTTCACCACCAAAAAATAATCCGAAACCGAGAAGGTAAATATAAAAAATAGTAACGATGTTAAAAATTGGCATTACAGGAAACATAGGTTCGGGGAAAACGACTGTTTGTCGTGTCTTTGAGCATCTTGGGGTTCCCGTTTTTTATAGCGACAAGGAAGCAAAAAAATGTTATAACCGTCAAGATGTTAAAGATAAATTGCAGACATTTTTCGGTAAAGAAATTTTTACGGAAACTAATGATGTTGATACAAAAAAATTAGCACAAATTGTTTTCAATCACCCCGATTTGTTGCAAAAATTGAATAAACTTATTCACCCCCTTGTGCTTGAAGATTTTAAACAATGGAGTAAAAAACACGAAAGTTGTGCATATATTTTACTTGAATCTGCTATTATATATTCTTGTAAATTAACACATTGGTTTGATAAAATTATTTTTGTGGACGCACCATTTTCACTCCTTACCGAGCGTGTGATGCAAAGAGACAAAATAGATTACGATGAAATAAAGAACAAATTTGATATACAATCATTTACAAATATTAAATGTATGAAACCCGATTATGTCATTCTTAACGATGAAAAAAAATTAATTCTCCCGCAAATTATGAGCATACACAAAGATTTGATTTTAATAGATAGAAAACAACAAAATTTATAGTTTATTTATTTATACGTAAATTTTAAAAAATTATATGGTTTTAAGTCCACGTGGCTAACAATCATTCATCATTGTTTTTTTTATATCATTTACTAAGCGGTCAATATCTCCTGCACCCATTGTGATAAGCACTTCGGGGTTTATAATTTTCAGATAATCAATAAGTTGTTCTTTTTTTAGTATAGTTTTTTCAGATTTGTTTATTTTGTTGAGCAATAGTTCAGAAGTTATGCCTTCTATGGGCAATTCTCTTGCAGGATAGATGTCGAGAAGAATAATATGGTCTAATTTTTCGAGACTTTTAGCAAATTCGTCTGCAAAGTCTCGTGTTCTGCTGTAAAGGTGTGGTTGGAATATTCCGCATATTTTTTTATTTGGGTGCAACATTTTTGCAGATGCAATACACACATCAATTTCCTGCGGGTGATGTGCATAATCATCAATATAAATGCGTTGTTTTGTACGGACAATGTATTCAAACCTGCGTTTTACGCCTTTGTAAGAGGTTAATTGATGTTTTATTGTCTGATGACTTACCCCAGCGATGTCGGCAATAGCGGCAGCGGCTACGGCATTTTCGATATTATGTAATCCACCCACAGCAAATGGAATTTTTTCTATTTTTCCCAATGGAGTTACAATGTCGAAATACTGTTTTCCATTTTTGATGCGAATATTAGAGGCATAATAATCCGATTTATTAGAATTTATACCGTAAGTTCTGATGTTTACATCTGTGCGAATATGTTCCAACAACGTTTTTTTTGTAATGAGTGTCCCACCTTTTTTGATGTTTCCTGCAAAATTATTGAATGATTTTACCAATCCATTTTTATCACTATACACATCTAAATGGTCGGCGTCCATCGCTGTAATTACCGCAATATCAGGAGAAAGCGTTAAAAATGAGCGGTCATACTCATCGGCTTCAACCAATATGATGTCAGAAAATTTGTTGTAAATCAAATTGGAATTACAATTGGTAGATATTCCTCCGATGAATGCTGTTATCATCATCTCTTTGTGCAAGATATGGGCGGCTGTTGCGGTAGTAGAAGTTTTTCCATGCGTTCCTGCTACGGCAAAGGTTGTTTTATCTTTTGTAAGCAATCCTAACAATTGCGAGCGTTTCAAAAAAAGAATGCCCGATTTTTCCAAAAACCGATATTCTGCATTTTCTTTCGGAACGGCGGGCGTATATACCACCATAGATAGATTTTTGGGAATAAACGAAATATTATCTTCAAAATGAATTTGTATTCCTTCATTTATCAGTTTATCGGTCAACGAAGAAGGCGTTTTGTCGTATCCAAACACAGCATATCCTTGCTTATGAAAATAGCGAGCAAGGGCACTCATACCAATTCCTCCAATCCCTAAAAAGTAAATATTTGTCATTTTAGATGAATTTTTTTTGATAGAAAAATCTCTGCCTGCAAAGGTACAATTTTTCGGTTAAATAATTTTTTCATTTTATATTAAAAAAAATTGTACCTTTGCAAAAAAAATTTTAAATCAAACAAAATATATAATAAAAGATGAAAGTAGTTAAATTTTTAGGTGTTTCAATGGGAATAATTATGTGTAGTAGTGGACTTAATGGTCAAGACCTTAAAACAACGTTGGATTCTGCGGCTTATATGCAAGGATTTCAGATGGGCGAATGGTTTTTTATAAACCAAATAGACCTTAATGTGGACGCATTTTATGCGGGTGCGAAAGATGGAATTACGGGCAAAAGTGCAAAAATGCAAGAACCGCAAAGAACCGAAGTAATGAATGCTTTTAATGAATATGTGCAGAAAAAGCAACAAGAAAAAGTCGAAAGAGAGGCAAATTTCAACGCGCTAGTAGCAAAAAGCATCTTTGAACAAAACCGTAAGAATAAAGACATTAAAGAAACAGCAAGCGGTTTGCAATATCAAGTGCTAAAAGAGGGGAAAGGTCCAAAACCGGTAGCCACAGACATGGTAAAAGTACATTATGAAGGAACGTTTTACGATGGACGTGTGTTTGATTCTTCCGTACAACGAGGTGAACCTGCCGTTTTTCCCCTAGGTAATGTAATTAAAGGATGGATAGAAGGGGTTCAACTCATGTCGGTAGGCAGTAAATACAAGTTTTGGATACCAGCGGAACTTGCTTATGGAAATAATCCTATCGGAAATATCCCCAATAGCGCAGGGGC
>Ga0209628_10001916_pt1 | contig 13841 bp, 13 predicted proteins | sample TergutCu122P4_FD_187285 | JGI IMG/M metagenome (GOLD analysis project Ga0209628, IMG submission 187285) | Cubitermes ugandensis P4 segment gut microbial communities from Kakamega Forest, Kenya - Cu122 P4 (SPAdes) (version 2) | ecosystem: Host-associated > Arthropoda: Insects > Digestive system...
GCCCGGATTGCCACCGCTCGCAATACGGCTATCCTTTCCGCGTCTCCTTGCAGCTTGCTCTCGAAAACCCGCACCGCGCAGTGACGCTGGTCAGCCTGGCCTGCACCGGGTCTGAAGTGACGGAAGGACTCTTCCTGGAAAAGAAGGCGCGTGAAGGTACGGCCAATTCCGTGGTTCGTCCCCAACTCGACCAGCTGGCCGACCTGATTTGCCGCGGCCCCCGCACAATGCATGCAAACTATCAACTGCCGATATATTCGAGCGGCAGCACCCACGTTCAGCTGCGCGCGGTGGATAAGGCCTGGTGTGCACCGAACCAGCGCAAGCGCCCCATCGACACCGTGCTGCTTTCGATCGGTGGCAACGATGTCGGCTTCTCCGCTTTGATGCTGTACGCAATGACCGAAAGCGCTGGCGATCTTGCGCCGATCGCAAACGTGATCGGCAATCAAATCCGCTTCTCGCCCCAGGTCTCGCGAGTTTACCTGGAGCGGCTGCCGGAGCGCATGAGGGCCTTGCGCGACGCCTTGCGCGACGGGTTTGGTGTGCCGCCCAATCACGTGCTTCAGACAGCCTATGAACCAATCCAGTTCGACGAGAACGGCGGGATCTGCGGCGCCCAACCCACCCTCGGGCTGGACGTAAATCCGAAGCTCATGCTGTCGCACGAACGGCTGCAAGAAACCGTCAGCTTCCTGAACGATTTCTTCGCCCGTATGGCCTGCATCAACAATGGTCGGGCGCCGAATTGCCCGACCATGGCGACGGGCGCCGGCACCGGATTCCAGTTGATCACCGACCACCAGCCTGCGTTCACCAAGCGGGGCATCTGTGCTCGTGATCCCAGGAATGCGCAGGCCGATGGTGCGCTGATGGCCATCCCGCGTCGCGTTGGCAGCGGGGATTTCACACCTTATTCGCCGGCAGCATTCCTTCCGTATCAGCACCGCTGGCGACTGTTCCGGACACCGAACGACGCCTTCATGACGGCCAATGTGCATACAAGCGGCTTATCGTTGTTCGATATTCTGCAGCCGGTTTATGCGGCCATGTACAGCGGAGCAGTGCACCCGACCGCAGAGGCGCATGCGATCGTTGCCGACCACGTCGTGCGGCATGTGCGGAAGCTGGTGGACACACCGGCCACCAGGGATGCGGGGTTGCAGTAGGGGAGAGTTGATTGATTCAGCCGATCTTCCAATCGCTCAAGGGCTTTGGCCAATAGTTCGGTCGCGACCGAAACGTCACTCTGATGAGGGGAATATGATGCAACTCACATAGGAGAGTTGCGATGTCCCTTAATGCCGAATTGCTTGCCGTAACTCAGCCCAACGACGAACACCTCGAAATTATCCCGACGGTCCTCTATGTCGGCACGCCTGTTGCGCTGATAACGAGTCTCAACCTTGATGGCACGACGAATATTTCGCCTATGTCCTCGGCTTGGGCGCTTGCCGATCGCGTCATCGTGGGGATGTCATCAACGAGCAAAGGTCGGGAGAACGCCGTGCGCGAGCGGCAGATGGTGCTGAATTTTCCCTCTCCGGATCTCTGGCCGAAGGTTGAGGCAATCGCCCGCATGACCGGCCGCGATCCCGTTCCCGCCCACAAGAAGAAGATCGGTTACAAATACGAGCCCTCCAAGTTCGAGGTCTCTGGCTTCACTCCTCAGGCCTCCAGTGTAGTTCGGCCGCTGCGGATCGCGGAATGTCCAATCCAGTTCGAGACCGAGGTTGTCGCATGGCACGATCCTGGGGGGATTGGCCTCAAGAACGGCCGGAAGCTTTCCAGATCGTCGAGGCAAAAGTTGTCCGGGTTCACGCCCATCGAAACATCGTCGTGCCCGGCACTAACCATATAGACACCTCCAAATGGGCCCCATTGCTCTATGTGTTCCGGCACTATTTCGGAACTGGTCCTGATCTCGGACGGACGTTCAAATCAGAAATGTGCAAATCAGAAGCATGAGGGTGTAAGAATAAAGCGCCATGTTAAGCATTGCCTCTCTGGCTGAAACTGCTGCCTTGGTCGGCGATCCCGCGCGCGCCAATATGTTGGTTGCGTTGATGGACGGCCGTGCTCTTACAGCTACGGAGTTGGCTCGCTTCGCCGGAATTACGCCGCAGACGGCCAGTGGTCATCTCACCCGGCTGACAGGAGCCGGGTTACTCGCGATGGAACGTCAGGGCCGGCATCGCTATCATCGCCTTGCCTCGAAGAGCATCGCCGCCATGCTTGAAAGCATCATGGCTGTTGCCGGCAGACTCAACGATGAAGCAGGTCAGCGAAAGAAGCGGGCGGTTGTGGTCGGCCCGCGCGACAAGGCTTTGCGTCATCTGCGCACATGCTATGACCACCTCGCTGGGAGAGTCGCCGTCGCGATGGCCGATCGAATGGCGGAGCTTGGCGTCATTGATTTCTCGACCGACGGCGCCGCGCTCACGGAGGAGGGCGCGACTTTGTTACGCGGCCTTGGGGTTGATCTCGATGAAACGGCAGCACACGCCAACCGGCGGAGAGGGCGGGTCTTCTGTCGCCCCTGTCTGGATTGGAGCGAACGCCGGGCGCATATCGCGGGCTCCGTCGGCACAGCAATATGCCGTGCATGTTTCTCGCAAGGCTGGATACGCCGTATTGAAGGCACTCGTGCTGTCGCCGTTACTTCGGCCGGACACATGGCGCTGAGCAACGCTTTTGGTTCGGGCGTCTTGAGGTAGCCGACAAGCAACAACGTTGGGTGCGCGGTCCTATAGCATGCTCGGCAGCACGCGATCCGGCGGCTTGTGATTGTCAAGGAAGGTCTTGATGTTGATGATCACCTTCTCACCCATCTCGACGCGGCCCTCGATCGTGGCCGAACTCATATGTGGTAAGATCGTTACCTTGCCGGCCTTGGCGAGCCGCACCAATTTCGGACTGATGACGGGCTCATGCTCGTAAACATCGAGGCCAGCACCGCCGATCTCACCGCCTTCAATCAGCTTGATCAACGTTTCCTCGTCGATGACCTCACCCCGCGCGGTGTTGACGATATAAGCCTCTTTCCGGATCAGCTTCAGCCGTCGCGCCGATAGAAGATGGAAGGTTGCCGGCGTGTGCGGACAGTTCACCGAGATGACGTCCATCCGCGCCAGCATCTGGTCGAGGCTTTCCCAATAGGTCGCCCCCAATTCTTCGGCGATCTTTGGCGCCACGGGACGGCGGTTGTGATAGTGAATTTGCAGGCCGAAGGTGCGGGCACGGCGCGCGACCGCTTGGCCGATTCGGCCCATGCCGAGAATGCCGAGCCTTTTTCCTCCAAGGCGGTGGCCCAGCATCCAGGTCGGCGACCAACCTGACCAGTTCTTGCCCTCGGTCAGAACCGCGGCCCCCTCAATCAGCCGGCGCGGCACGGCCAGAATCAACGCCATGGTCATGTCGGCGGTGTCTTCGGTGAGAACCTTCGGCGTATTCGTGACTGTAATGCCGCGCGCATGTGCGGCCTTGACATCGATATTGTCGACTCCATTGCCGAAATTTGCGATCAGGCGGAGTGTGCAATCTGGCTGATTGATGACATCGGCGCTGATATGATCGGTCACAGTCGGAACCAACACATCGGCGGTGCGCGCGGCTTCCGCGATCTGCTCAGCCGATAAAGGGGTATCGTCGAGATTGATTCTTGCGTCGAACAATTCGCGCATGCGCGTTTCGATGGTGTCCGGCAGCTTGCGCGTCACGACAATGAGGGGCTTTTTTTTAACCGACATGTCCTGCTCTCATGAGGTCATTAGCCCCGCCTCTGTCGTCAAAGATCAAATTGTTCAGATCTCATTAACCCGGTTGTTCGACACTGCTCTTGCCGCGTCGTCCCCGGCGACTCCGCCAAACTCACCCGACATTCCCGACCAGAAAATCGGGGCACAAACTCGCTCTTGTCGCTTGTTCTCTCTAGCAGAAGACCGGGCCAAGACAAGAACCATGGCAGAGCCGCCGAAAGCTCTTCGGGTGGAACCTTGAGATGGGGCAGGGGATGCGTGACAGGAGTTTGGAAGTAAGAAAGGAATCTGGCTCGCCTGGGCTGGGTTTCCGGCGGGGGCGTGTAGATGGCGTTTGGGCGTTTTTGTTCGGTGGTGGCGCTCGTTTGTGTCTGGCTTGGCGCGTCAGTCAGCGCAGGATATTCAGCAAAGGATAGCGTCCAGACCACTAGTGGCTTACCGGTACCACGCTATGTCAGCCTAAAATCCGACCATGTGAACGTTCGGGTCGGTCCGACCAAGGATAACGACGTTGCCTGGGTTTACACCCGTGTGGGTCTACCGGTGGAAATCACGGCCGAATTTGAGAATTGGCGAAGGGTACGCGATTCCGAAGGTTCGGAGGGGTGGGTGTATCACTCACTACTGTCCGGTCGCCGCACCGCCGTCGTTACCATGAAGGATAAAGCCGATCTCGCGCCGATTTATGATCGCGCGGAAGCCGATAGCGCGATTGCTGCGCGCCTGCAGGCCGGCGTCATCGCCCAAGTCAAGAAATGCGCTTCAAGTTGGTGCCATATCGCCGGAGATGGTTTTGATGGATGGATCCAACAGGAGCGATTATGGGGCGTTTATGCTGATGAGCAGGTGAACTGACATCTCGCCTTCAGCATCAATCCACTCGAAGTACGTGTCAGCGCTTCAGGCGCAGTCGCACGACCAAATCAATACGCGCGATCTCGTAGCCCTCCGGTAGGTCAGGCATCTTCGACAGCGCCAGATGCGTGTCGGGGATATCGACCAGTTCGTGGCTGTTCTCAAGATAGTAATGGTGATGCTCGGTGATATTTGTGTCGAAATAGGTCTTGGCGCCGTCAATACTGACTTGGCGGAGCAGCCCAGCATCCGTGAGCTGGTTGAGCGTGTTGTAGACCGTGGCAAGGGATACCGGAACCTTGGCCAGCGTTGCTTCCTCATAAAGCATCTCAGCAGTGAGGTGTCGTGCACCCTTACCGAACAACAACCAGCCAAGCTCCATCCGCTGGCGGGTCGGGCGAAGGCCGGCAGCCTGCAGCATTTCGTTGACATCGTGCCATTGACAGCCGGTCAAGACCGACTGGCGTCCGGACTGAGAGAATGCGGAATGGGTAATTCTATCTGTTTGGGTCGAGGCGTTGTCGCTCATGATCCTCATTTCGGACACACGGGTCGATCACTATCTTGTTGCAATATAAGAGGATGTAGGTGCATATGCAAGTTTTTCGCAACTAAGACAGCCTTAATTTTTTTGGGGCTGCAGGGTCATTCGAAGACGAAAGGACAAACAAGATCCGGGGCAAGTGGAAGCCTATGCCTCACAATTAACCACGAAAAGCTCCCCAGAATGGGTAGGCAATTTCCAGACGCCACGCCAGGGGTGCGATACGGATAATTTCCAACGCAGGGACGCTTTGATGCCAAAAGGGGCTGTGTTAGAGAGCGGTTGGCCTCGCTTAACCGATTTTGGCGCGGCCCCGGTCTTGAAGGGATCCATCCGGGCTTGTGGCAGTAACAGCCAGCGGAGTGTGTTCCTCCTCACCAAACGGAACCATCTCCGCCAAAATCGCCCATTTGAAATTTGAATAGAGGTCAGGATGCTGAATCGGCGCGGTGGCTACGAATATGAAGATCTGCTGGCATGCGCACGCGGCGAGATGTTTGGCCCCGGGAATGCCCAGTTGCCCTTGCCGCCGATGCTGATGTTTGATCGCATCACGGAAATTGCCGAAACCGGCGGCGAATTTGGCAAGGGGGTAGTGCGCGCCGAACTCGATGTGAAGCCGGATCTCTGGTTTTTTGGTTGCCATTTCAAGAACGATCCCGTCATGCCAGGTTGCTTGGGTCTGGATGCACTCTGGCAGATGGTTGGATTTTACCTTGGTTGGATTGGTGGCGAAGGTCGTGGCCGTGCGCTCGGCCTGAGCGAATTAAAGTTCGGTGGTCAGGTTTTACCCGAGGCCCGGAAGGTTGTGTACAACGTCGATATCAAACGCGTGATGCGTTCAAAGCTGGTGTTGGGCATCGCTGACGGGTGGCTTTCGGTCGATGACGCGATTATCTATCGCGCCAAGGATCTGAAGGTCGGTCTGTTCAAGCAGGGAACAGCGCCGGGCTGAGGTGAAGCGCGTCACTTAGTTTTTTGAGACAATGATCAGGGCGAGGCGGTCATGAGGCGGGTTGTGGTCACCGGGATGGGCATTGTCTCGTCTATCGGAAACAACACCCAGGAGGTGCTTGCGAGCCTTCGTGAGGCAAGATCAGGGGTCACGCGCTCGGAGAAATATGCCGAGCTTGGCTTCCGCTCCCAAGTGCATGGTGAACCCACGCTCGATCCATCGACAGTGGTCGACCGGCGCGCGATGCGTTTCCTCGGTCAGGGCGCGGCGTGGAACCACGTCGCGATGGAGCAGGCGATCCAGGATTCTGGACTTGGGCCTGATGAGGTGTCTAACGTCCGCACCGGCATCATCATGGGCTCCGGCGGCCCGTCGACCCGCACGATCGTGGAGTCGGCCGACATCACCCGCGCCAAGGGACCAAAGCGCGTCGGGCCGTTCGCGGTGCCGAAGGCGATGTCGTCCTCGCCCTCCGCGACGCTCGCGACCTGGTTCAAGATCAAGGGCGTGAACTATTCGATCTCGTCGGCCTGTTCGACCTCGAACCACTGCGTCGGCAATGCCTATGAAACCATCCAGATAGGCAAGCAGGACATTGTCTTCGCCGGTGGCTGTGAGGAACTGGACTGGACGCTGTCGGTGCTGTTCGATGCTATGGGCGCGATGTCCTCGAGGTACAACGACACGCCCGCGACAGCGTCCCGGCCCTATGACGTCAATCGCGATGGCTTTGTCATTTCGGGTGGCGCCGGGGTTCTGGTGCTGGAGGAGCTTGACCGCGCCAAGGCGCGCGGCGCGCGGATCTATGGTGAGATTGTCGGCTATGGCGCGACGTCCGACGGCAACGATATGGTCGCGCCATCAGGCGAGGGCGCCGAGCGTTGCATGAGGATGGCGCTGTCGACGGTGAAGACCAAGGTCGACTATATCAACCCGCACGCGACCTCGACGCCGGTCGGCGATCCCCCGGAGATCGAGGCGATCCGTAGAGTGTTTGGGGTTGGCGAGAAATGCCCGCCGATCTCGGCCACCAAGGCGCTCACCGGCCATTCGCAGGGTGCAACCGGCGTACAGGAGGCGATCTATTCGCTTCTGATGATGAACAACGGTTTCATCTGCGAAAGCGCCCATATCCAAGAGCTTGATCCCGTCTTTGCTGACATGCCGATCGTGCGAAAGCGCATCGATAACGTCAAACTCGGCACCGTACTGTCGAACTCTTTTGGCTTCGGCGGGACCAATGCCACATTGGTGTTCAGCCGGCTTGATGCGTGATTTGGTTTTGTCTCTCCTTGGTTGCGGAGGGAGGTCGGCATTGCAACGATCCAAAATGGGGTGGGTATGATTATCGAACCGCGCGTGCGAGGCTTCATCTGCACGACGGCACATCCTGTCGGCTGCGCCAGAAATGTCCGTGACCAAATCGCTTACGTTCTCCGCCAAGGCCCCGTTCCAGAGTGTCCCAAGCGCGTCGCCGTACTGGGGTGTTCGACGGGTTACGGCCTCGCGAGCCGCATTGTTGCGACCTTCGCCGGGGGCGCGGAGACCATCGGCGTGTCATTGGAACGTGAGCCTTCGGCGAAAAGGACGGGTAGCGCCGGCTGGTACAACAACCGCACATTTGAGATCGAGGCTGAGAGGATCGGACGATCTCCTCTCACCCTGGAGGGCGACGCCTTCTCCGATGAGATGAAGAAAACCTTCATCGATCGTGTGCGCGAGCGGTTCGGACAACTGGACATGCTGGTCTACAGCATGGCCGCCCCGGTTCGGACAGACCCGGACACAGGCCGCACCTATCGCTCGGCCATCAAGCCGCTGGGCGCTCCTGTCGAAATCAAGACCCTTAACACCGAAACCGACGAGGTTTTCGAGACGACCCTTGCGCCAGCGAGTGAGGATGAAGCGGTGGCCACCGTCGCGGTGATGGGAGGCGACGACTGGAAGCGCTGGATTGACCAACTCGCGGACGCCGGTGTTTTGGCGCCGGGCTTCCAGACGCTCAACTACACATACATAGGCAGCGACCTCACTTGGCCTATCTACTGGAACGGCACGCTGGGTCGCGCCAAAGTTGATCTCGATCGCAAGGCGGAGGAGATCCGGGGCCGGCTCGGTCAAGACGCGGCGCGCGTTGTGGCGCTGAAGGCGGTGGTCACCCAGGCAAGTTCAGCCATTCCGGTGGTGCCGCTCTATGGAACGGTGCTGTTCAAGGTCATGAAGCAACTTGGCCTCCACGAAGGCTGCATCGAACAGATCGATCGTCTGTTTCGGACACGCCTTGGCCCGGGTGTCGAAGTTGACGAGGCACAGCGCATCAGACTCGACGACTGGGAGCTTTCGCCCGAAGTTCAGGCGGAGGTGCGGCGACGGTGGCCTCTGCTCTCCACGGAAACGCTCGGCGAATTGGCTGACATTCCAGAATACAAGAGCCAATTCCTTCGCCTGTTCGGATTTGGCATCGACGGCGTAGACTACTCACAGGACCTGGATCCTCGCGTCGTCGCCGGTTAAGCAGCTCGGGAAACCATTCTCTGAGGTCGAGAGCTTATTCCTCTTTGAGATAACCAGGCAGCAGCCGATCCAGCCTGGCCGCAACAAGTGCGCGGGTTCTCTCCCGCAACGGCGCGCTGCTCGACGCAGAGGTCGGAGGCTCGGGAAAGGACGAATTCTCAAGCTTTGTCAGCGGATCTTCCGTTAGACTTATGCCCTGGGACAGGTTTGCACCAAAATTTGCGAACGGCCGGTTGATCTCTTCGTAAGTTCTGCCATCAATCAGGCTAAGCGAAATGCTGGCGAACAAATGTGAGTGTCTGAGGAGAGATCCAATGCCTCGGTTGTACGCGCCGACGCCGCTTATGATTTGATTCGTACCTGGCACCTCTTCGTTCCCCTTGGTTGCGACGAGATAGCGTTCGCAGTTTGCATTGAGCGTGATGTTCCGGACGATCGCCGGCAAGCGCTCGCTGGGATCGCGTATCAATCTCGATTTTGGATTGTAAAAGGGCTCGAAGGCCCCTTTGGGATAAGCAACCTTTCGAACCGTGGGATCGCCGCCGGTCGCTGCGCGCACTCGCGCAAGCACGATGTCGTCGAGACCCCAGTCGATGGGAATCTCGTTTGCCTCGTTCTCGAAGACCGTCAGGCCGATTTTCCGCACAGAGAAATGGTCGCCGATTGCGGAGATCACGCCGAGCCTGCAAGGACCGACTTCTGCCGCTGCCGGTCGCTTCGCTGCTGCCTTGGCCTTGGGGGGCGCTTTCTTGACGACGGGTTTGGAGGATGCCGATGTCGGAGAGGCGGGCGGCTTTGCGGGAGATTGCGCCCATCCGGCCGCTGCAAAACACGACACTATGACGGTGACAACAAAACTGCGTAACATGGCACGGGAACAACGTTGCTATGGCGGAGGCTGAAAATTAGGGCATGCGGCACGGGGGTGCAATGCGATCGTTGGATTTCTATGTCGCCCTCGTCCACCGATAGTCTTTCATCGTGAGCTCGTTCATCGGGCTGATGTCTTCCTTTTCAAACACAAATCCCTCACGCTCATACCAGCGCCAAGCCTTTTCGTTTTCGCGCGCGCAGCGCAGCCAGATCTCGTCGGGTAACAGTGTTCGTGTGAAGGCGAGCAGTTGCCGGCCCAGCGATTGGCCTTGGTAGTCGGGTGCGACGAAAAGCTGATCGAGATAGAGCATTGGCACATCCACTGCCAACATGGCGGCGATCTTGCCATGATCGTCGACGACGAACAGGCTCCAGCCATTCTCGACCTCGTGCCGCAGGCGCACGCGCAATTTTCTCAGCAGATTGTCGCTTGCGCGCTCAAGCCCCGTCGAGACCCAGCTCTCCATCCATACGCGGGCGATTTCGTCATATTCATCGATACGGGCAGGACGAATGATTGGGGCCGACATGGGGTCTCACAACTTGATCTCTGCTCGCCCAACTGGCGCGGAGAGTGTCAAAAGACAGTCATACTGTATCGGATAATAGCTCTGAAGTATTCCTCAGCCCCGCTCCTCTCCGACAGTAGATCGCCGAGAGATTCTTCCATTATCCTTAATCTGCATCAATAGAGCGGCTCGAGACCGCGCAAACCTCCGCCGCGTCGTCGAAATGGCCGAACTAGTGGTCCGATTCTGACATTTGCACCCCGCTTGGGGAGGCATGTTTGCAAATGTCAGAATCGAAGGACCACCAGCAAAATCAAGTTGCTCGCGGAGCTTTTGGATTTGACGTTTGCATAGAAGGCTCGTGGCAATTGGGGTTGCGAACGTCAAATCCGCTCCACGAGGTCAAGGCACGCCATGCCGCAACTGACGAAGCGAGAGGCTTTTCATCAAAATATCGGATCGTTGCAATCACTAAAGTCAGGTTTGCCTGATGAATTGCTGTGCAGTGATTGCATTGACCTATTCGGGAAGGTCCCGAAGGAGAAGATCATGGACGACACCCCCAAATGCCCGTTCCCGGGCGCGAAACGTGCGCTTGCCAACCGTGATTGGTGGCCGGACCAACTCGACCTGCAGGTTCTCCACCAGCATTCAGGCCTGTCGAACCCGATGGGCAAGGCGTTTGACTACGCAAAGGAATTCAAGAGTCTCGACCTGAGCGCCGTGATCAAGGACCTTCATGCCTTGATGACAGATTCGCAGGAATGGTGGCCCGCCGACTTCGGCCACTACGGGCCACTGCTCATTCGCATGGCGTGGCACGCCGCAGGAACCTATCGCATCGGCGACGGCCGGGGCGGTGCTGGTAGTGGTCAGCAGCGTTTCGCTCCGCTGAACAGCTGGCCTGATAACGTGAACCTCGACAAAGCGCGCCGGCTGCTGTGGCCAATTAAACGGAAGTACGGACGGAAGATCTCTTGGGCCGATCTCATGATCCTCGCGGGCAACGCCGCCCTGGAGTCGATGGGCTTCAAGACGTTCGGTTTTGGCGGCGGACGCGTGGATACCTGGGAACCGGGGACGGACATCTATTGGGGGCCTGAAGGCAAGTGGCTCGCGGACGAACGCTATAGCGGCGACCGTGACCTCGAGAATCCGCTTGGTGCCGTGCAGATGGGCCTGATCTATGTGAACCCGGAAGGGCCGAACGGCAATCCGGATCCGCTCGCCGCAGCGCGGGATATTCGCGAGACGTTTGCGCGCATGGCGATGAACGACGAAGAAACGGTCGCCCTGATTGCAGGCGGTCATACCTTCGGCAAGACCCATGGCGCAGGTGACGTGACGCTGGTCGGCCCGGAGCCGGAAGCAGCGCCTATTGAGCAGCAGGGCCTCGGCTGGCTGAGCAAATATGGTTCGGGCAAAGGCGGTGACGCGATCGGCAGCGGCCTCGAGGTCACCTGGACCACAACGCCGACGAAGTGGAGCAACAATTTCTTTTGGAACCTGTTCGGCTACGAATGGGAGCTGACCAAGAGCCCGGCCGGCGCGCATCAATGGAAGCCAAAGCATGGTGCTGGCGCCGGTTCGATACCTGACGCGCACGACAAGTCGAAACGTCACCCGCCATCGATGCTGACGACGGACCTCTCCTTGCGGTTTGATCCCGCCTACGAAAAGATCTCAAGGCGCTTCTATGAGAATCCGGATCAGTTCGCGGATGCGTTTGCTCGCGCCTGGTTCAAGCTCACGCACCGCGACATGGGCCCGATTGCACGCTACCTCGGGCCGCTCGTTCCGAAGGAGGAGCTGATCTGGCAGGATCCCATTCCCGCCCTGAATCATGAACTGGTTAGCGAGCAGGACGTTGCGACGCTGAAGGCGAAGATTCTCGCCTCCGGTCTGTCTGTTTCCGATCTGGTCTCTGCGGCCTGGGCGTCGGCCTCGACATTCCGCGGCTCCGACAAGCGCGGCGGCGCGAATGGTGCGCGCATTCGTCTTGCCCCTCAGAAGGATTGGGACGTCAACCAGCCGGCTCAGCTCGCCAGGGTTCTTGGAAAGCTCGAAGCGATCCAGAAAGAGTTCAACGCGGCGCAATCGGGCGAAAGGAAAGTCTCGATCGCCGATCTGATCGTTCTTGGTGGTAGTGCGGGAATTGAAAAGGCCGCGAAGGATGCCGGGTTGAACGTGAAGGTCCCCTTCACGCCGGGCCGGATGGATGCCTCACAAGAGCAGACCGATGTTGCTTCATTCGCGCCGCTCGAACCGACTACCGATGGCTTCCGCAACTATGGGCGTGGCGCGCATCGCTTCTCGCCGGAGGAACTGCTGGTCGACAAGGCGCAATTGCTGACGCTGACCGCGCCCGAGATGACGGTTCTCATCGGCGGTCTGCGGGTGCTCGGGGCCAACACCGGGAAGTCCAGGCACGGCGTCTTCACAGAGAGGCCGGAAACGCTGACCAGTGACTTCTTCGTCAACCTGCTCGATATGGGCACGCAGTGGCAGCCGGCCGCGGGCCAAGAGGGCGTCTATGAAGGCCGCGACCGGAAGACAGGCAAAGTCAAGTGGACCGCCACGCGCGTTGACCTGATCTTCGGTTCGCACTCGCAGCTTCGCGCGCTCGCCGAGGTCTATGCGAGTGACGATGCGAAGGAGAAGTTTGCGAAAGACTTCGTCGCGGCGTGGACCAAGGTCATGAATCTCGATCGTTTCGAGATTGCGTGAGTTCTGCCGGTTCGGCTTGTTCGCAGATCGGCTTCATTTCCCGCGTGAGCGGGAGAGGAGCCTTGGCGCGAACAAGCCCCGAAAGTTGCGGATTGATCGGGGCGCGGTCGCCCGACCATGTCTCTCCCGATCCCAGATGAGGATTCGCTAATGGCTCTATTCAGATTTTCGTCGCACCTCTACATTTCATGGTGTGAATCAGCTGTTGGGAAGAGTCATGATCAGAGAAGGCGGATGCCTTTGTGGCGCGGTACGGTTTAAGATTGAGGGTGAGCCGATTAATGTCCGCATCTGCCATTGTCGAAACTGTCAGAAGGCGATGGGGTCGCCGTTCTTCGCCCGCGCGCTGTTTCCGCAGACCGCGCTAACCGTCGAAGGAGAGACCGGAAGCTATCCTTCGTCGGAAACGCTCGATCGTGTATTCTGCAAGCGATGCGGCACGCGGTTATTGTCACGGCGGCGAAACGGCACTGCATCAGGCGTTGCCCTCGCAACCTTCGACGACCGCAACGCCTTTACACCGACCGAACACATCTGGGTGTCGGAAAAGATCGATTGGGTAAGGCTTGGTGACGGTTTGCCGCAATATCCGCAAAACCCTCCTTCGTGATTGCGCCCTGCATGAGAACCACGCAAGCTTCTCTGCGACCTGTCCGGTTGGATTCTGCTGTTTGCGATTGCCTTCACCGTTCATGAGTTCATGCATGGCTTCATCGCGCGCCAACTCAAACAAAAAGGGCGGCTGAAAGCCGCCCTTCATGTTTATGGATGTTGCTGAAGCTTACTCGCCAGCCGTTTCGTGCGGCTGCTGTTGGGCTTCCGCGGCTTTCTGCTTGGCCTCGATGTCCTCGCCGGTCTGCTGGTCGACCACCTTCATCGACAGGCGCGTCTTGCCGCGATCGTCGAAGCCGAGCAGCTTGACCTTGACCTTGTCGCCTTCCTTGACAACATCGCTGGTCTTCTGCACGCGGTTCGGTGCGAGCTGGCTGATGTGGACGAGGCCGTCCTTGGAGCCGAAGAAGTTCACGAAGGCGCCGAATTCCATCACCTTCACGACCGTGCCTTCATAGATCTGGCCGACCTCCGGCTCTGATGCGATCGACTTG
>Ga0209628_10001917_pt1 | contig 13839 bp, 16 predicted proteins | sample TergutCu122P4_FD_187285 | JGI IMG/M metagenome (GOLD analysis project Ga0209628, IMG submission 187285) | Cubitermes ugandensis P4 segment gut microbial communities from Kakamega Forest, Kenya - Cu122 P4 (SPAdes) (version 2) | ecosystem: Host-associated > Arthropoda: Insects > Digestive system...
CAAGTTCGCCTGCCCGGTCTGTTCCTACGCCTTGCAGGAACTGGAGCCGCGCCTCTTTTCCTTCAACAATCCGATGGGCGCCTGCCCGAAGTGCGACGGGCTGGGCGTGATCCAGTTTTTCGATCCGAAGCGAGTGGTCACCCACCCGGCTGCCTCGCTGGCGGCCGGGGCCATTCGCGGCTGGGATCGGAAAAATCAGTTCTATTTCCAGATCATCGAATCGCTGGCCGAGCATTACGGTTTCGCCGTCGACACGCCCTTCGAGCAACTGCCCGAGGACATCCGCCAGGTCATTCTCTACGGCTCCGGCAGGGTGTCGATCAATTTCCGCTATGCCAACGAAAAAGGCACGCGCTTCGACCGCAGCCACACCTTCGAGGGCATCATCCCCAATCTCGAACGGCGCTACCGCGGCAGCGATTCCAATGCCGTGCGCGAGGAACTGGCGAAATACATCAGCAACTCGACCTGCCCGCACTGCGCCGGTACCCGGCTGCGCGTCGAGGCCCGCCATGTGCGCGTCGGCAAGCTGACCCTGCACGAGATCAACCGCCTGCCGCTGGGCGAGGCGCGCAATTATTTCAACTGCCTGCAACTGCCCGGCCACAAGGCGCAGATCGCCGACAAGATTTTGAAAGAAATTACTGCGCGGCTGACCTTCCTGATCGATGTCGGCCTCGACTACCTGTGCTTGGAACGCTCGGCCGAGACGCTCTCCGGTGGCGAAGCGCAGCGTATCCGGCTGGCCTCGCAGATCGGTTCCGGCTTGACCGGCGTCATGTACGTACTCGACGAACCCTCCATCGGCCTGCACCAGCGCGACAACGACCGGCTCCTGGCGACGCTGAAAAATCTGCGCGACATGGGCAACACCGTGCTGGTCGTCGAGCATGACGAGGACGCCATCCGCAGCGCCGATTACGTCGTCGACATTGGCCCCGGCGCGGGCATACACGGCGGCGTCGTGGTCGCCGAAGGTACGCCGGACGAAGTCGCCGCCAATCCGGCCTCGCTGACCGGCGATTATCTCGCCGGCCGCCGTGTCATTGCCGCCCCGGCCCAGCGCCGCCCGCCGGATCCGGCCAGACAGTTGCAAGTTGTCGGCGCGCACGGCAACAACCTGCGCGATGTCACGCTGGAAATTCCCGGCGGGCTGTTCACCTGCGTCACCGGCGTTTCCGGCTCCGGCAAGTCGACGCTCATCAACGACACCCTGTACGCGGCGGCGGCCAAACATCTCTACGGCTCGACTTTGGCCCCGGCCCCGCACAAGGAAATTCTCGGCCTCGATCTGTTCGACAAGGTCATCAGCGTCGATCAGGCCCCGATCGGCCGCACGCCGCGCTCCAACCCGGCCACCTACACCGGCCTCTTGACGCCCATCCGCGAACTCTTCGCCCAGGTGCCGGAAGCCCGCGTCCGTGGCTACGGACCGGGGCGCTTTTCCTTCAACGTCAAGGGCGGACGCTGCGAAGCCTGCCAGGGCGATGGCATGATAAAGGTCGAGATGCACTTTCTGCCCGACATCTACGTCTCCTGCGATGTCTGCCACGGCCAGCGCTACAACCGCGAAACACTGGAAGTGCAGTACAAGGGCAAGACCATCCACGACGTGCTCGGCATGACCGTCGAGCAGGCGCGCGAATTCTTCGACCCGGTGCCGGTCGTGGCGCGCAAGCTGCAAACCCTGGTTGACGTGGGCTTGAGCTACATCACCCTCGGCCAGAGCGCGACGACGCTCTCCGGCGGCGAGGCGCAGCGCGTCAAGCTGGCGCTCGAACTCTCCAAGCGCGACACCGGGCGCACCCTGTACATACTCGACGAGCCGACCACCGGCCTGCACTTCCAGGACATCGAGATGCTGCTCGCCGTATTGCAGCGCTTGGCGGCGCACGGCAACACCATCGTCGTCATCGAACACAATCTCGACGTCATCAAGACTGCCGACTGGATCGTCGACCTCGGCCCCGAAGGCGGCGCCGGCGGCGGCCGCATCCTGGCCGCCGGCACGCCCGAGCAGGTGGCACAATGCCAGGCCAGCCATACCGGGCGCTTCCTCAAGAGCGTGCTTGGCGCCCGGAGCGCAGCAGCATGAGCGCCGCCGATTTCAAGGGCAAGAAGGGTTTGCGCCGGCTGTGGAACGCCCTCGGTTACTCGCGTGACGGTCTGGCCGCCGCCTGGAAGAACGAGGCCGCTTTCCGCGAGGAAATGCTGCTCGCCGCCATCGCCCTGCCGCTGGGGCTTTATCTCGGCCACAGCGGCGTCGAACGGGCGCTGCTGATCGGCAGCATCCTGCTGATCCTGATCGTCGAAATGCTCAACTCGGCGCTCGAAGCCATCGTGGATAAAGCCTCGCCGGAAAAACACGAACTGGCCAAGCGGGCCAAGGACATGGGCAGCGCCGCGGTGCTGCTCGGCCTGGTGAGCGCCGCCGCCGTCTGGGCCTGCGTGCTGTGGCCGTGAGCGCCTGCTGCATCCGGCCCATTGTTCACTTTGCCTTGAGGTATAATTCACGGCCGGTTTATCAATCCACAATCAATAACCACAGGAATGCCAAATGAGCATCTCGGAAGATTTTCTCGAACGCGAAAATTTGCGCGCGCAGATGTTTGGCGACGTATGGCGGAATCTGATCCCGGAGGTTTTCCGCGACGTGCCGACGTATTACAACAAAGGCAATGCCGTGGCGTCGCTCGGCACGTGCTCCTGGTGGAGCAACCGCTTTGCCCGCGACATCGATGAACGGCTGCCGCAGAACGCCAGGGTGCTCGATGTGTGTTCGGGCATCCACGACATTCCGCTCCGGCTGCTGGCGCTCGATCCGCAACTCGAAATCCACGCCGTCGACGGCAGCCCGCACATGACGCAGGAAGGGCAGCGGCGCGCCAGCGAACGCCATCTCACCATTCACGCCCAGGTTTGCGACGCGCACGTTTTGCCGTTCCCCGACCATTCGTTTGATGCGGTGACGCTGCAATTTGCCTCGCGGCATCTCGAAATCATCCGCGCCTTCAAGGAAATTTTCCGCGTGCTCAAGCCCGGCGGCATTTTCTGTCATAACGACATGCTGCGCCCTGCCTCGCGCGTGATCGAGGTGCCCTATCTGGCCTATCTGCGTTTCTCGGTGTGGTTTACGGCCAAACTGTTCGGCAGTTCGGCCGAAAGCATGAAATGCGTGGGTTACTTCGCCGATGCCATCCACCATTTCTACAAACCGGAAGAAATGTCCGACCTGTTGCGCGGTATCGGTTTCACCGATGTTGAAAGCCACAGCTTCATGACGGGCGTGATGTCGTACCACATCTCGCGCAAACCGCTGCCTCAGGCTTGAGTTTCCTCACCGCTTTCTGCGCCCCCGCTCGCGGGGGAAAGAGGAAGAAATGAACGCGCCTCCCGCGCCTGTGATGCGCCGCTGACGATCACCCGATTGCGGCCTTGGCGCTTGGCGTCATAGAGCGCCTCGTCGGCCCGGCTGAGGGCGATTTCCAGCGTGCTTTCGCTGGCATCGGCCAGGCCCATGCTGAAGGTGACGCAAATGCTGCGGCCATCGCCCAGGTCGATGGCGCTATCGGCGCAGGTTGCACGGCAGCGTTCGGCGAGCGCGGCGGCATCGGCGAGGGTGATTTCGGGAAAAAGAAAGGCGAATTCCTCGCCGCCGTAACGGCAAACCAGATCCGACTGGCGCAGATTTTCCTGAAGCCGGACGGCGAAGGCGCGCAGCACGGCATCGCCGGCGGCGTGGCCGTAGGTATCGTTGAGGCGCTTGAACAGGTCGAGATCGGCCATGCCGACGATCACCGGCCGCCGGTAGCGCTGCGCCCGGTGCAGTTCCGCCTCGGCGGCGGTCATGAAATGGCGGCGATTGAACAAGCCGGTCAGGCCGTCGCGGTTGGCCAGCGCCTCGAGCGCCTGGCGCGCCTTTTCATTTTCCGCCAGCAGGTTGTGCAGCTTGCCAATGGCTTTCTCGACCGCCTGGATCTCGGCCAGCGCCGCCGGTTTGAAGATCGGCGCCGGCTGATCGACGCCCAGGTCGGACAATGCCTTGCCGATGTGCTGCAATGGCTGGATCAGATAGACCCGGAACAGAACCAGAAACAGCAGCAGGAAGAGGCCAACCACAATCGCCACCACGTTGAGCTTGAAACGCGCCAGGCGGATCGCCGCGGTGACATCGTCGAGGTCTGTGCTGAGCAGGTTGACGCCCTGGGTCGAAACATCGTCGACAAGCAGCCCGAGACGCGCCGATAGCCGCTGCCATGCGGCAAAATTGGCGGCGATGGCCTCTTTGTCGGTCGTCGAATCGTAGACGATGCCGGCCAGGAAGCGCTCGATCTCGCGCGTCTGCGCGGCCGCCTCGGGATATTCGAGCACGCTCGGATGACTGGCCATCAGCGTGACGACGAACATCGCCTGCTGCATCGCCTCCGGCGTGGTTGCCGAAAAGATGCGCTCGCCGGCCTGGCGCAACTGCTCCAGATTGCGGGCCAGGCGCTGGTAACGGATGATTTCCGGTACCGTTTTGTCTTGCAGATCGCTGGCCGTTTTGATGACGCGCCCCTGGTCGACCCAGATCAGCCCGACCATGACGCCAAAGCACAGCGCAAAGAGCGCGGCCAGCAGCACAAAGGCCCTGCCGGAACCCAGGCCGCGGACATGGAAGCGGATGGTTTGCATGAATCAACCTAAAAACCGTAGTTGGACGCGCCCGAGCGGGCCGGCATCGGGTGGGCTGGCAAGGCGCGACGACGCGGCAGGCTCGCGCCTGCAAGGAGGAGCAACGCCGCCAGCGCGTCCGAGGGCGGTTCGATCGGGCGTGTAGCGACCTCACCCAAATGGTGACGGTCATCGAAACCAGAACAGGTCGTGTTCATGCGGATTTCTCAAGGATCGCAAGCGATCAACTGCGGTTTTTAGGTTCAATCCAGGCCGAAAGGAAAATGCCGGAACACCAGGCGCGAATAACTGCCGTCGCGGTGCATGTCGGCGATCGCCCGGTCGACCGCCCGGCGCAGATCGCTGCGTTTTTTCGGCAGGGCGATGCGGACGCCGCCGCCGAGCTGGTCGACCATCAGCGGCGCGCCGTAGAAGCGGTAACGCTCGGCCGCTTCGCCAACCAGCAGGGGATAGGCGCTCAGTACCGGCAGCAGCGCGAAATCGGCCTGACCATCGCGGAGCAGCGTGAAGGCATCGGCCATCGTGTCGACGCTCAACACCGTCAATGAACGCGGGTCGGCCAGCTTCAGCAGATAAGCCTGCTGCTGCGAGCCGGTGACTGCGGCCACGCGCGCGCCGCGCAGCGTCGTCAGGTCACTGCTGTCGGACAGGCCGGCGCGGCCAACCAGGCGCGATGAGGAATGCCAGAGGGGACGACTGAAGGCAACCAGGCGCTCGCGCTCCGACGTGTGCAGATAATTGCCGAAGCCGAGGTCGAACTTGCCCGCCGCAACGCCGGGCAGAATGTTGTCAAAACGGACGTAGTCGATCTCGCAACGGGCCATCAGCCGCCGGCAGATCTCGCGCGCCAGATCTTCGTTGAAAGCGCTCAGACTGCCGCTGACGCCGCCGTCCACGCTGGGTATCCGGGTGCCCAGCGCGACACGCAGCTCCCCCGCCGATGCCTGCATCGCCATGGCGATGCAGGCCCAGAGCACCACGATGCAACGCCAGCGCATAGACCACCTCGCATCAAACCAGCATCTCCAGTATATACCGTTTGCTTGGCGGCGGACACCGGATGCGGGTCAACGAGGCGCTTTCCCCCGCGTGCGGGGAAGGTCGGGATGGAGGAGAGCCAACGGTTCAGCAACCGCGATAAAGCGGCGGCCGCTTCTGCATGAAGGCGTCGATGCCCTCGCCGGCATCCGCGCTCATCATGTTGCAGGCCATCACCTCGCTGGCGTAGGCATAGGCATCGCCGAGGCCCATTTCCAACTGGCGGTAGAACATGCCCTTGCCGAGGCGCACGGCGACGGCGCTCTTGGCCAGGATGGCGCTGGTCAGGCGCTCGATCTCGGCATCCAGCGCGTCGGCCGGGACGACCCGATTGATGAGGCCCTTGGCCTTGGCTTCCAGCGCGTCGATGAAATCGCCGGTGAGCAGCATTTCCAGCGCCGCCTTGCGGCCGAGGTTGCGCGCCAGCGCCACCGCCGGCGTCGAACAGAACAGCCCGACGTTGATGCCGGAAACGGCAAAACGGGCGACGTCGGCGGCAACAGCCAGATCGCAGGCGGCGACCAGTTGGCAGCCGGCGGCGGTGGCAATGCCGTGCACGCGGGCGATCACCGGCTGCGGCAGGCGGCCGATGGTTTGCATCAGGTGGCCGCACTGCGTAAACAGCGCCTGCATGAAGGCCTGGTCGTGGTTGGCGCGCATTTCCTTCAGGTCGTGGCCGGCGCAGAAGGCGCGGCCAGCGCCGGCGACGACCACGACGCGCACCGCCTCGCTGGCGGCGATGGCATCCAGTTCGGCCTGAAAAGCGTTGAGCATGGCCTTGGACAACGAATTGAACTGGCCCGGCCGGTTCAGGGTCAGCGTGGTCAGGCCATCGTCACGGTCGTGACGCAGGATGAAGGGTTCTTCGGGCTGCATGGGTTGTCTCCCGTGGTGTTTTGGATCGGCCAATGTACTGGAGAACGCGCCGGTCTGCCAGCCGACAACCCGGCTGATCTGGAAATGGAATTACAATCCGGCCACGATTCATTCCGTGAGCGAAAGTGAGCAAAGCAGCATGCAATTTGAAGGCACCGACACCTACGTCGCCACCCGCGACCTGACCCTGGCGGTCAACGCCGCCCGCGTCCTGCAACGCCCCTTGCTCATCAAGGGCGAGCCGGGCACCGGCAAAACCCTGCTCGCCGAGGAAGTGGCGCGGGCGCTCAAGCTGCCGCTGTTCCAGTGGCACATCAAATCGACCACCAAGGCGCAGCAGGGCCTCTACGAATACGACGCGGTTTCACGGTTGCGCGACTCGCAACTGGGCGACCCGCGCGTCGAGGATATTGCCCACTACATCGTGCATGGCGTGCTGTGGCAGGCGTTTGAATGCGACACGCCATCGGTGGTGCTGATCGACGAAATCGACAAGGCCGACATCGAATTCCCCAACGACCTGCTGCGCGAACTCGACCGCATGGAATTCCACTGTTACGAACTGCACCGCACCGTAGCCGCCAGGCATCGCCCGCTCATCATCATCACCTCCAACAACGAGAAAGAACTGCCGGATGCCTTCCTGCGCCGCTGCTTCTTCCACTACATCAAATTCCCCGACCGCGAGACCATGCAGCGCATCGTCGCCGTGCACTTCCCCGATTTGAAACGCGAATTGCTCAAAGAGGCGCTGGAAGTTTTCTTCGACCTGCGCGACGTACCGGGGCTGAAGAAAAAACCCTCGACCAGCGAATTGCTCGACTGGCTGAAACTGCTGCTGGCCGAGGACATCCCGTCCGAAGCCCTGCGCGGCAAGGACGCCCGCGCCGCCATCCCGCCACTGCACGGAGCGCTGCTCAAAAATGAGCAGGATGTGCATTTGTTCGAGCGGCTGGCATTCATGGCGCGGCGGAAGTCGTAAACCCGCGGTAGGGCGGGGCAAGCCCGCCGACCCATATCAAATTTGATTTTGACCCGGCGGGGCAAGCCCAGGGCAATCGCATGAATCCGATCGTCATGGCGGAAGGCTGTGCGAAGGCACAACGCCCTCTCCCTCGCCCCGCTTGGCGGGGAGAGGGCGGGGGTGAGGGGAGCCGTTTTTCTGACTTTCATGGGCGCGAATTGGACGCAAAAAAACAGAATTTGATGAACGACTCCCCTCATCCCGGCCTTCTCCCCGCCAAGCGGGGAGAAGGAGGCGCTTTGAGCTTCCCCGAAACAATGACGATGGCGTTCATGCAATTGCCCTGGGGGCAAGCCCCGCCCTACGGCCTTGGGCGGGTATTTCGGTGATAATCGCCCGATGCGCCGCTTTCTCAAACGACACCTGCCCGATCACGAAACCATCCGCCGCAACCGCTGGCTGCGGCCGTTCGCCAATACTTTGCTGCATCCGCGGCTATGGTGTCTGAATCGCCACTCAGCGGCCGGGGCCGTCGCCGCCGGGCTGTTCTGCGGCCTGATTCCGGGGCCGCTGCAAATGCTCGGGGCGGCTATCTGCGCCGTGATTTTTCGCGTCAACCTGCCGCTGGCGCTATTCACCACCCTGTACACCAACCCGTTCACCATTGTCCCGCTCTACCTCGTGGCCTATGCGATCGGCCGGCTGCTGCTCGGCGAAAGCGGCGACTTCATCGCGCCGCCGGCCTTCTCGGCCGCCGATTTCATCGCTTACGCCGAAGCCCTGGAAGCCTGGATGCTCACTGTCGCCAAACCGCTCGGCATCGGCCTGCTGGCCCTGGCCTGCGGCCTGGCCGTCGCCGGCTACCTGTTGACCAAGGCCGCCTGGCGCTTCTACCTGATCGCCGCCTGGCGTCGGCGGCGTTCTCGCTGAAGCGGCTTCAGGCTTTTCGCTTCAAACGTTCAACTTCACTGAGAAACGATGGCGTGAGTTCGGCAATCAAGGCTTCGACATCGCGTACCTGGTGCTGAACCGTCAACACAGCAATGCCTTGCGGCATGAGGTCGTAGATCACAAAGTGCCGCCGTGCGGGAACCATCAGAAAAGGAGCCGAGCGCTGCTGCCGCAGACGACCTTTTTGGGGATTGGCCGCCGCATCGCTCATGACCGCGTACAGGTCGGCAAGGTAGCGATCAGCGACGCTCTCTCCCCATTCACGGCGCGACCATGCGTGAATGCGGCGCAATTCCAGCGCCGCATTGCGGGTCAGGAGGAAGGCGGCGGGCAACGGGCCGCCATTACCAGCCATCCGCTTCCTTGCGGTCAAGCGTCGCCATGTCTGTTTTGAAATCGCCGCTTGAGGCAAAGGCGCGACCGGCAGCCAGATCTCGATAACCGCTCAGAATGGCATCCTGCACGACCTGACCTTCGCGCCGTTCCATGTCGCGGCGGATCAGGTCGCGCACATATTCGCTGGGCGTTTCGTAAAGGCCAACCTCGCCAACCATCCGTTCGACGAAGTCAGCCAAGGGTTTGGACAAACGGGCATTGATGCGTTCGGACATGGGGAATTTCCAGATCATTCGATAATTCATTGTCGCATAGCCGGGTTCTCTTGTCGCAATTATTGCCCACCGGAGTGCAGCAACCGCCCATCCGCCAATTGCAGCACGCGGTCGGCGCGGGCGGCGAGGGTGCGGTCGTGGGTGACCATGACCAGGCTGCTGCGCTGGTTGCGCACCCGTTCCAGCAGCAGATCGAACACGATTTCGGCGGTTTGGCGGTCGAGGTTGCCGGTGGGTTCGTCGGCCAGCAGGCAGGAGGGGGCGCTGACCATGGCGCGGGCGATGGCGGCGCGCTGGCGTTCGCCGCCGGAAAGCTCGCCGGGGCGGTGTTCCAGGCGGTGGCCGAGGCCGACGGCGACGAGCATGGCGGCGGCTTGTTCGAGCGCTTCGGGACGGGCGATGCGGCGGATCAGCAGCGGCATGGCGACGTTTTCCCGCGCCGAGAATTCGGGCAGCAGGTGGTGGAACTGGTAGACGAAGCCCAGGTGCCGGTTGCGCCAGTCGCCGCGCGCCACTTCGCCGAGCGCCGAGAAATCGCGGCCGGCCAGCGCGACGCTGCCGGCGGTCGGCGCATCCAGCCCACCGAGCAGATGCAGCAGCGTGCTTTTACCGGAACCGGAAGCGCCGACCACGGCGACCGTTTCGCCCGGCGCGACATCGAGGTCGATGCCGGCGAGCACCGGCACCTCCAGTCCGCCGCCGCGAAAGACCTTGCCCAGATTGCGGGCGCTCAGCAAAACCTCACTCATAGCGCAGCGCCTCCGCCGGATTGACGCGCGCCGCCCGCCAGCTTGGGTAGAGCGTGGCCAGCAGCGCCAGCGCGAAGGCGACCAGGGTGACGCCCCAGACATCGCCCCATTGCAGGTCGGAGGGCAGGTCGGAGATGTAATAGACCTCCTTGGAGAGAAACTGCACGCCGAACAGGCGCTCGATGGCCGGCACCACGACATCGATGTTGAGCGCCAGCACGACGCCGCCGATGACGCCGAGCGCCAGGCCGATGCAGCCGACCAGCGCGCCCTGGATGACGAAGATGGCCATGACCGAGCGCGGCCGCGCGCCGAGCGTGCGCAGAATGGCAATGTCGGCCTGCTTGTCGGTGACGGCCATGACCAGCGTGGACACCAGATTGAAGGCGGCGACGGCGACGATCAGCGAGAGGATGATGAACATCATCGTCTTCTCGATCTGCACGGCGCGGAAGAAATTGGCGTGGCTGCGCGTCCAGTCGCTCAGATAGGCGTCGGCGTTGATCCGGGGGGCCAGTTCCTGAACGATGCGCGGCGCGGCGAACAGATCATCCACCTTGAGGCGCACGCCGCTGACCCGGTCGGCCATCTGGTACAGGCGCTGCGCATCGGCGAGATGAATCAGCGCCAAACCGGCGTCATATTCATACATGCCGACCTCGAAAATGCCGACGACGCGAAACGATTTCAGGCGCGGCACCATGCCGGCCGGCGTCACCGTGCCCTGCGGCGCGATCAGGGTCACCTTGTCGCCGGTGAACACGCGCAGCGAGCGGGCCAGATCGACGCCGAGGATGATGCCGAACTCGCCGGGACGCAGGTCATCGAGGCTGCCGCTCTTGATGGTGCGGCGAAAATCGGCCACCTGATCCTCCTGATCGGGCAGGATGCCGCGTACCAGCGCCCCCTTGACCGCGCCATCGGCGGTCAACATCGCCTGCGACTGGACGAAGGGCGCCGCCGCCCGCACTTCCGGGTGCCGCAACGCCTCTGCCGCCAGGGCCGGCCAGTCTCCCAGTTCGCCGCTGATGCCGGTGATCTCGATATGCGAGGCGACGCCGAGAATGCGCGTGCGCAATTCCTTCTGAAAACCGTTCATCACCGACAGCACGACAATCAGCGCGGCAACGCCCAGCGCGATGCCGAGCATCGAAATCAGCGAGATGAAGGAAATGAAATGATTACGGCGCTTGGCGCGGGTATAGCGCAGACCGATCAGCAGTTCGTAGGGCAGGGCCATGCGGTGGGAAAAAGCGAGAGTGCGGCGGAAAGCCGCTATGGTAGCGTTGCCCGGCTTGCAGGGACAGTTGAGTTTCGGCAAATGGCTCATCAACCAAACACGCAGTTCGGTATACCTGATAAAGTAAATCACGAAAGGTGCCCCCGCCCTTGCCCGGTGGCGGTAACTTCAACCCACACTGTAGGAAAGGAGATGGCATGAACATTTTCAAGAGAGATGCTTCCTTGCACAATTTTCAGTGGGAAAATTTGGGGGACATCAAGGAAGGCCGTGGCGATCTGGGTGAAGACATGCCGGTTCTCGTGTACCGGCTGATGCAGTATACGATGCTGGATATTCTCACCAAGGATTTCGGCGCCGACAAGGCCAACGAATATTTTGTCCGCGCTGGACACTTGGCTGGAGAGGAATTCACCAAAAATGTCCTGGATACCTCGGTGGATTTCGATACATTTTTTGCCAGCCTGCAAAAGGCGCTTCAGGATCTCAAGGTGGGTATCTTGCGCATGGAAGCTTTCGATGCGGAAACCGGCAACCTTGTTCTTACGGTAGGTCAGGATCTGGATTGCAGTGGCATGCCCATCACTAACGAGACGGTTTGCAATTATGACGAAGGCTTCATCGCGGGCATCTTGTATACCTATACCGGCAAGAAGTATGTTGTGAAAGAGGTCGACTGCTGGGCCAATGGAGACCGGGTCTGCCGATTCAACGCTTCCGTCGTCACTTGACGATCGCCATTTGAGATAGCGGCTGCCGGCCAGGGAACGGAGGAGTCAGGGAAAATTTCACATTCAATCGGTGACAAGCTCTTCTGCTATTTGCGCGATGCTTTGTACTACCCAAACCGCGCGCAACTGGATCCTGCCTCCCTCCCTGAAGATTTCCGTGAATTCGGGGAGGGGCTGGTTTGCTTTGTGGAAATGCTCAATGAGACCAGAAAACTGGCCACGTCGCTTTCGCGTGGCGATCTTTCTTGTCCGTTGCCGAAGCCGGACAATGAAATAGCGTCCAATCTGAAGTCCCTCCATGCCACGCTGAAACATCTGACCTGGCAGACCCGGCAGGTGGCAAACGGCGACTATAAGCAACGCATCAGCTTCATGGGCGACTTTGCCGATGCCTTCAATCAGATGGTCGTCCAACTGAAAGAACGGCAGGATGCCCTGCTGGGCGAGATTGAGACCATCCAGAAGCAGCGGCGCGATCTGGAACGCAGTAACAATCTCTTTGAAATCATTACCGACCGGCTGTCCGAATGGATCGTCGTGTTCGACCGGAATACAGGGGAGCGGCTTTTCACCAACCATCCTGTCGAAAATCTCCTGACCAATGCCTCCCTTGAGTCCAGTCTTTATGATGTTCTGCTGGACCGTATCCAGCAGGAAGAAGAGAGCGATGTCCAGCAATCCATGGTGTTTTCCCTAGGCGAGGATGAGGCGATTCAGTGGTTTTCGGCCACTTTTTATCCCCTGCATTGGTATGGGTACGATGCCATGGCGGCCGTGTTGTCAGATATCACCGCCAGTAAGGCCGAGATCGACAAACTGGAGGGAGTTGCCTACCGGGATGCGCTGACCGGGAAATACAATCGGCATTACGGCATGAACCTGTTCAATGAATGGGTCGAGCAGCGTTGCCGCTTCGTGGTCTGTTTCATCGACATCGATAAACTTAAATACGTCAACGACGTCCTCGGCCACGCGGAAGGCGACCGCTATATCCTGCACGTGGCGAAATTGCTGGAAACATTTTCCGAGAACGTCTGTCTTTGCCGACTTGGCGGGGATGAATTCATGATCCTGGCTGCCGATATCGATCAGAAAGCAGCGGAGGATCGCCTGGAGACCTTGCGCGATGGCCTTGTCGCTGAGGAATTGACGACGCAAGACGGAACATCCTACCGAGGCAGTTTCAGCTATGGCATCGTTGAAGTCGCGACGGACAATGCGTTGCCGGCCAGCGAGCTACTGTCTCAAGCCGATGAGCGAATGTACATTTATAAAAAGGCGCACAGAATGGAGCGCCGTGACACGCCGGCTTGAGCGGGCGTCACCTTATCTGTTCTGTCTCATTCATCCGCCTCGGGCGGTACGGTGGTTAAAAGCAAAGGGGCGCACTCGCGTATTTCGTCTGGCTCACGCCGCTACGCTTACCGAAGCCAGCGCCTGACGGAAAGGTTCGCGGTCGGGATACAGGCCGACGGCGATGAGGGCAGCGAATCCGGGCGTTTGGCGAAAATGCAACATTGACGCAGAATAATCAACATCTATGATTACCCTGCCCATGGGCACAAAAGGAGAGCGAAATGGCTTTCGACATGGCGATCACCGCGCGCGGCCAATTCACCCTCAACAAAGGCAGCATGGAGCATCTTGGCGTTCGGCCCGGCGAAAAGGTCACGGTTTCGCGGGAACCGGACGGAACGATCCGGCTTGCCCCGGCAAAGCGCAAGCTGTCGCTGGACGAGGTTCTGAGCGGCATCCGCACATGTAATGTTGGCTCGGTTGATGAGATCAACGAGCGGATTGCCGAAGCGTATGGCGAGGCCGGAAGGCGGGGCTTGGAATGATCCTAAAAACCGTAGTTGACCGCTTGTGATCCTTACGAAATCCGTATGGGCACTACCTTTTCTGGCTTCGCTGACCGTCACCATCCGGGTGAAGCCGCTACGCGCCTGGTAGGGCGGGTCTTGACCCGCCGACCCATATCAAATTTGATTTTGAACCGGCGGGG
>Ga0209628_10001918_pt1 | contig 13838 bp, 9 predicted proteins | sample TergutCu122P4_FD_187285 | JGI IMG/M metagenome (GOLD analysis project Ga0209628, IMG submission 187285) | Cubitermes ugandensis P4 segment gut microbial communities from Kakamega Forest, Kenya - Cu122 P4 (SPAdes) (version 2) | ecosystem: Host-associated > Arthropoda: Insects > Digestive system >...
GAAAAGGAGAACTGGGGAAGGCAGTAGAGTAGAATAAGTAAAACTGCACATACATTGGTATGTGTTCATTCACCTGCCGCCATTCAAATATAATCCATTCTTAACTCTTGAGCAGAGCCACAAGATTTTCTTTCTTGCATTGGACCAGGGGTTTCAGCCACATGGTCTGCCAGTTCATGTCATGTAGCCCTTGCACTGCTCTTGTTCTGTTTACAGAATGTGGCCAGCACTGTTGAATAATTTACTTTATGTTTTAATCATATTTTAAGTTTGCTTGCAGCTCATGCAAATTTTGCTAATCCACAAATTATGGCAAAGAAATCAAAATTGTTTACTGCTGGAGAGCGGGCAAAGAAATGTACAAGGAAGGCAGCAGAAATACTGAGACACAAAAAACAGCAGCTTTTTAAAACTATCAATATCTCTGCAAATACAGCAGCTGATCACGTGACACATTCAGCAGCAACTGAAAGGAGTTACAGATGTTACAGATATTGCAAAGCTTGCTGTTTTCATTTAAGGTGTCAACATGGACTTAACTTGGTGGTGGTCCCTGTAAAAGACAAAACTTGTACAGATGAAATCTGTTGACTCCTCTGAGCAAATATGAATTGGCTTGGAAAACAGTGGTAGAGTTAATTAGTGAGAGGGCTAAAGCTGTGATTGCCAAGAGTAATGGTGTTGGGGGGAATGAGGGAAGACTTTCTTTAGTCTGCAATGTACTGTTCATTACACACTGCACGCAAAATTTTGACAATGATTAATATAATATGATATAATATAATATGCTGTAAAACTGAATTTTATTCAAGCAAGTTCTCTTAACCACTGTGAAACTGTAATATTACTGAGAGAAAGAGAAAGTGAACATCGTTAAGTAATTAACCACACTCATGTGCGTTTTGACTGGGCACATCATAAATTAACCAAAATGAATGTTAGCCTTGTAACAAAATAATAGTATAAACAGGAAGAAAAACTATGATTAGACTAAACATATTTTGAACAGCCAACCCAATCAGTGGAACTCAGAAACTAAACACCTTTCTGCCAGTCAGAAATGGTACTTTATTAGCTACCTCATCACAGTCTACTGAATCTAGCATGACATCTAACTTCAAAAGACAGTATGCCACTGATAGACATTACTGGATTTGTTACATATATCAGTGATTCATTTTCAAAGTTAGACCGTCTGGTGTCTGCAGGTGAGAACAAAAACTGAAAGTTACTTTTCTTATCCCTATGGTCCATCACCACATTTTGTACACTTTAAGCCCAGACATCCTCAACATTCTTCACAGAATAAGTGTCATGAGCAGACCCAAGATCTACATTGACTTGATACATATACAGGGGTGCTGATAAGTCCTTAGTCCAACCAGGAAGAAAACAAACTACAGCAACATAACATTTTGAGTTCCATATATCCTATTTATAATCATAATTGGGGGAATATTCGTACTATTTATACATATAACAAGACTAGCATCAAACAAAATATATTGGGAAGTAGGTCGGGCTAAGGACTTATCAGCACCCCTGTAAAATAATTGCTGCTGAGACCATGTCAGCCTGTGTAAACAACCGAGTTTCTGTCTATGCAAGATTTCAGGTTTCTGCCACGTTGTGTAACCAGCCAGGGTCCGTAGTTCAAATCTTGGACTAGGCAACCAAGAAGATGAGCAGATAAACTGGTCATCAGGCATTGGCTAGTTTATATTGAAAAGGGGTGAGGTAAAGTTTGTTTTGGTGTGCACAAGTGCACCTGCCAGGTTATATGAATAAGACTGCTGAGTTGCCCTTTCCACATATGATTTGATTCTCATGCTTTTGCGGTGTCAGCTGTGCACAGGTGTTCACTGTGACAGTATCTGTGTCACTAAGGTTCTATCCAGGTGTGTAATTGTTCGTGGGAGTGTTTACACTCCTGGTTTTCCCTACAGTAGCTTGTTTCTTTGACAGAGGGGGAGAGACATAAGGATTACTGACATGTTTCTTTTCCATGTATGATTTGATTCTTTTGCTTATGGCAGTAGCCAGCTGTGCTCAGGTGTACAATTGTTTGTGGGTACGTTCTTAATTTTGGTTTCTTCAGCAGTGGCCAGCTATACGCAGGTGTTCATTGTTTACATTTGGGTTTTTCCTAAAGTGGCTGTTCTTTGACAGAGGGGGAAAGATATATAGAAAGAATGAGCATGCAGATTCAAGTCAACCAGTCAGTTCTAGAATCTCAACGAGTAAAGAATCAGTCATTCAATTCTAGAATCTCAACGAGTAAAGAGTCATTCAGTGTAGAATCTTGATGAATGAGCAGCCAAGGCAGTTGGTTGTGGAATCTCAGCGAATAAAGAGTTGCTGAAAGAGCACAGCAGCTTCTAATTCCTCCTATATATTCCTTGATAGAGATATGTGTTTACGAGCTACAAAATTTGTTGCAACCAAAGTTGGGCAAGTCAGACAGACAGTTACAGTTGTAGTTGAGATCTTCACTCTTCTGTGACGTTGCGTGGCACAGGTTAGTACAACATCCCCGACAAGTGAAGAGCTCAACTTGTATTTTTTTTTTATTTTAATACATGTACCATGCATCTTTTATTATCTTTTATTGTAACCAACAAATGCACAATTGTATCATAGGAGTATATATCACAACAGTCTCGTCGTGTAATCTATTCGACACTTTCGTGTTATCATCAGGGAGTTTACTAAGTTACACACAGTCTTCAAATTGCAGCTGTTGATTACACAGTTTATAAAATTATGATTTCAATTTGAAGAATGTGTGTAGCTTAGCAAGGCATTGGTTTTAAACTCCCTGATGATGACACGAAAGTGTCAAAACATGTAGGGGTATAGATTACACAAAGAGACTGTTGTGATATATACATTTATGATATAATTGTGCATTTGTTGGTTACAATAAAAAATAAAAAAAGAAGCTCAACTTGCGTTTACTTCCATGGCTAATGCAATAACCTATAAGCACGGTTCCATCTGCCCATTAAAATAGTTTCTCATGTGTGTGTTCTTAACAATATAATACATATGCCACACAAATGCATATTTTCAGATGTAAGTGGATAATACCTCTAAGATGAAATGGAATGAATGTGACTCCTAGCACTCAATGTGGGCAAAGGAGCCTACTGCACACAGTCCTGTTACTGCAGGCCAGCAGCTGAAGGTTGAAACCAGACACCAAAACTGCCTACTCTGCTTCTGTGCTTTTGAGTCCCATCCAGCACTGCAATATTTTACTACTTTAAATAATGACAATTATTGTTTGGACCAAGATACTGAAGTGTGTGCTCTTCATCTTAAGTCTGTCTATGATAAACTGTGTATTTTAGCTATACACAGATCTCCTTCGGGTAATTTCAGCACTTTCTACACTAATTTTGATTTGATTTTGCACAAATTTTTTGAACTCAAATTTAATTTTATTACATGTGGAGACATTAATATTAATTACCCCATGGAGAATTATAAAAAAAATAAACTTGACAATATTTTACACTATTTTAATCCCAGTAGCATCTTCAATGTTCCTACTAGAATAGGACCAAATTCTTTTTCAACTATTCAGAATGTTTTTATAGATAATGCATATTTAAACAAATTTGGTATTATCCCCTTAATAAACAGATTTTCTGATCACGATGCCCAACTATTAACAATAGAGTTTGCTCAGAAACATAACAAGGACTGATGTACGTATTTTAAAAGAAATATAAATCAGTATACTACAGCTGACTTTCAACTCAAACTCAGCTATGAGACCTGGGATTCAGTTTAAAGTTATAATTCCTTTTTAAATATATTTTTACAGTATTATTATTCCAGTTTCCTTGTGATTAAAGCCAATAAATTGTCAAATCACAACTCATGGATTACATCTGGTATACGAACTTCATGCACATAAAAAAGAACTCTATATTGAGTTTAGAAACAATAAAAATCCCTTTTTAAGAAGATATTTTAAAGATTACTGTTGAATCCTACCACAGGTTACAAAAGAAACAAAAAGAATGATATGACAGACATATTTTAAATTCAAATAATGTACTGCAAACCTCTTGGAAATTAATAAATAACGAATTAGGCAAGGATCATAAAAATGACATATCCAACTACAGGCCAATATCAATTTTAACTTCCTTTTCAAAAATTTTTGAAACTGTAATACAAACTAGACTGTTGAAGCATCTGACTGATCATAATATTTTCGTAAGGAATAGTATGGCTTTAGTACTAAACTAAAAACTGATAATGCTACATATCAGTTAACTAATGAAATCCTAAATGCTTCGAATAATGAACTGTTAATAGATGGTACTTATTGTGACTTAGAAAAGTCACTTGACTGTGTTAATCACAAAATTCTATTCTCTAAACTTGAATTCTATGGCACAACTGGTAACCATTGTAAACTTTACAAATCCTATCTGACCAACAGATATCACAGAACATTACTGTATAATGAGAATGATAATAATACAACATCAACTTGGGCTAAAGTTGAACATGGTGTCCCCCAGGGTTCAGTTTTTGGACCTTGTTTTTCCTCATTTTAATAAGCGACTTACCTAAGTTTGTAATAGATAAATCAGATCCTATTCTATTTGCAGATGACACTAGCATCTTATTGTCCCAATCAGATCCCACTAACTTTAATAACAATATCAACACTGTATTTAAAATTTTAAGTGAGTGGTTTAAACAAAACTTAATCTCCTTAACTTTTACCAAAACCCAATTTACTAATTTCACAGCTAATAATAATAATCAAATTGAAATAAATATTAATTATAATAATACATCTTTTCCAACTATTACTTATACAAAATTTCTTGGTTTAACTGTTAATGTTTCACTAACATGGTTAAACAATATTGATTGCTGACAAAAATAAATAAGCACTACATATTTCTTAATCCAAAATATTCAAATACTCACTTCCCCAACTCAGTTGTTACGGAGAGGGGAGCGGTACCTGCCGCTGCCTGCTGTGCCAAATGTTTGGACTGGCGGGTGGCTGCGAGGATTGTCACCTATTGGAGAGCAAGGTGGGCGATCGATTCATTTGCCCCATATAAAAGTTCAGGAATGGATGGGATATTCCCGGCTCTGCTGCAAGAGGGACGGGAGGTCCTTATCCCTTACCTGGTTAAGATTTTTCGTGCCTGCCTGGCGACTGGATATGTTCCAGCCATATGGCGCCAGGTTAAGGTAGTGTTTATACAGAAGCCCGGTAGGAATTCCTATGGCAGAACTAAGGATTTTAGACCTATCAGTCTCACATTGTTCTTACTTAAGACCATGGAGAGACTGGTGGATAGATTTTTAAGGGATGAAATTCTGGCGACCAAGCCACTTCATCCCAATCAACATGCATACCAGGCTGTGAGGTCTGTGGAAACAGCCCTTCCTCAGCTCGTGGTTCGGGTTGAGAAGGCTCTTTTCCAGCAGGAAATAGCCTTGGGCATCTCTCTTGATACAGAATGGGTGTTTAATAACACCTCCTATGACTCCATGTGTGCTGCACTTGCTAAACATAGGGTCGACTATACCATCATTCGATCAATTAGAGCTACCCTGGAAGGCCGTCGGGCCACTGCGACTCTTGGTGGATTTTCCAGGAGTGTCCTGGTGTCTAGGGGCTGCCAACAGAGGGGTGTCTTGTCGCCTCTCCCATGGTGCCTTGTTGTCGATGAACTGTTAACAAGGCTCAATGGGGGAGGTATCTACACACAGGGATATACGGATGACATCTGTCTTCTGGCAGTGGGAAAATTCCCAAATGCGGTATCAGGGCTCATACAATGGGCCCTGTATACTGTAGAAATGTGGAGTGACAAGCTCGGTCTGCTGGTTAATCCCAACAAGACTGGACTTGTTGCATTCACAAGAAGAAGGAAACTCCCACGGTTCTTTGAACCATGTCTTTTTGGGATGACAATACATTGCTCCATGTAGGTCAAGTATCTTGGAGTGATCTTGGATTCACAGCTGACCTGGAGGGAGCACGTGGATGTTAAGGTGAGGAAGGCTCACAATTTGTTGTGGGCCTGTAGCAGGGTCTATGGTGTGACGTGGGGCCTGAGAACCAGGGCAGTTTGTTGGATCTAGGTCTCTATCATCAGGCCATCTGTCACTTTTGCATCCTTGGTATGGTGACCTGGTTGTCAGACGGCAAGTGCCAAGAAAAAACTGAGCAGAGTCCAAAGACTAGCATACTTAGGTATAACAAGAGCAATGCGCACTACTCCCACCAATGCTGTGAAAGCACTTATTTGCCTCCCCCCACTGGAGTTAGTGGTACAGAGTGAGGCGAGGTCAGCTGTGCATTGTCTCTGGAGTCTGGGAAGTTGGTCCTACCTACATCCCAATCGAGGTCATAGCAGTGTTCTAATGCGGCTTCAGCAATCAGATCCCATATTTAATATGGGGTAGATGCTATAAGGCCAGCACTCAATTTTGAACCCAAATATAGGGTTACTATGCTGATTAGAGAAGACTGGACCAAAGGAACTGGCACTCCTCCCGTAGTCAAAGGGCTCGTTTGGTTTACAGATGGGTCCAAGATGAAGGAGGGGACCAGGGCTGGAGTCTATGGGCAATCTGTGGGTAGAAGGCTCAGATTCTCTCTAGGAAGATATGCTACAGTCTTTCAGGCTGAGATTTATGCCATTTTGGCATGTGTTCATAAAATTCAATCTCAGAATAGACCAGAGAAATATGTGAGTATCTGCTCTGATAGCTTTGAAAGCTCTTGAGGCTGTCAAAACAATGTCTCCATTGGTTCGAAAGTGCCAAAAGGCGTTGAATGATATCTCTACCAGGCATGCGGTGTGGCTGTTCTGGGTCCCTGGACACGCTGCGGTATGAGGTAATGAGATCGCTGACAAGCTCGCAAGAGACGGCTCTCTTCTCAGGTTTGTGGGACCTCAGCCAGCCTTGGGAGTCTCTAGACAGGATACATGAAGAAGAATCAGATGTTGGTTGGACAACCAGCAATGGGCATGGTGGTGAGGTCTTGGTGACACCCAAAGAAAGGCTCAAGAATTAATTTCTGGACCTTGCCTGGGTGTCAAAGCTAGGCTTTTGTCCTTCAACAGGATACAATCCAGGGTTATTACTGGCCTTCTCACGGAACATCTTCATCAACTGGGGCTGTCAGACAGTCCATTGTGTAGGTGTGGAACAGAGGATGAAACCTCTGCCCACATTCTTTATGAGTGTGAAGCTCTGGCTTCACTCAGACATGCGAATCTGGGCTCCTCCTTCTTGGAGCCAGAGGACATTAAAAGCATAAGTCTGGGGGCCATCTGACTTTAGTAAAGTCACAGTGCTCCCATAAATTGATATGGGGCACAAACAGCCCGTTAATTAAGGCCTAGGTGCATCAGGTCCGTGAGGTCCTGAAACCAATTGCAATCAATCAATCCATACCAGATGAAAAAATTATTTACACTTGCCTCAGGTATGTCTGGCCATGTATCAGAAGGGAGTTTATTATCCAGGCATCAAAATCTTTAACAGTCTTCCCAAAGCAATTAAGGATATCTCCAGAAGGCCTATAAGTTTAAAAATGCTCTAAAGCACTTTCTGCATACACACTCATTTTATAGTTTAGATGAATTTTTTAACAAACAGTAATATTTAACTCTTATTGTTTTTATATTATCCTGCCTTCTTACAATGTACAATTATATTAAATTTCTCTGTACTTATTCATTAGCCATTGTTCTTTTACTTCATTAACTTTCAAATTTTATATCACAGTTCATATATATTTATTTAGCTTATATGTGTGTATATTATACTTTAATTTATTTTGAAATTGTAGTTGTTTGTAATTATTTGTGTCTTCTTCTTTTCATTTTGAAATGCTGTTGTAAATTTGTACTATTCTATATTATTCATTCTTGACTGTCTATCTTAGGGACAGGCTCTTCTGTTACACAGAGCCAACTTACTTATTTTTTGACTGTTCCTATATCCATTTTCAACAAACTGCTGTATATGGATTTTTGGAATATCATTAAAGAATCTAGAATCAATACACATAATATACACCTTTCTTCTTTCACTGGTATCCTATTATGATGTCCACTAAGAGTTCTATATGAGATGCAGTCACAGCTGCTGTAGAAATATCAAGCAATATTTGCATACATACACATATTTCTCACCTGAGTTAAATATTTACTTATTTGAAGCAGCAAAAGAAACAGTCAGTTACACACTGTGTAACAAGTTACTAGTCATGGGTCAATAGATAAAGTTGGAGAACTCACTTTACAAAATCTCTCTCAACTGTATCATCCACATAAAATTATTTTTATTACCCATTTGTAATAATGACCACATGAATGATAAATAAATGCACACAGTTTTAAACATTAAATGAATGGAACATAAAACAGGTCAGTCATTTTGAAAGAAATGTGGTTTGAAGAGTGAATCTGCGAACAGATGCCATCTCTAACCACATTTTACGGCAGAACCAAATTATTATTGTCGCATCATATATTTATATTTATACAAGTGTTGTTAAGTTGCTTGAAAGACGTCTGGTGTTATGTTCTAGTACATATAACAGTGCTGTTATTTGCTACATTTACACAAGTGTTGTGTCTGAAACGAACAAACAGTGTGTTTTCGTGTGACATCACCACACAGTATTGAAGTTACCGCGATAACGTGAACACAACCACAACTTCGCATTTAATGAGGGGAAAGCCATGATTAGCCATTTAACATATTACCCACCCAAAGCAGCACTATATACTCTATGCACAAACAGTAGCTTATGCCGACATCACGTCTACAAGGCTTGACATTCTACAAGCTACATTAACGCGAAGATAGTTTTTATCAGAACGATATACTCAATATGGTGGAATAAATGCACAAACTGGTAATACACACAAATCCACATTCCATCTTCGCGTTCAATAGTGTATGAGAACTCCTGAGGCGTTTTACGTTTCCCATTAAACGAGAGAGACAAAACAATCACCTGTGAACGCACGGCAGTAATAAAAATAAAGGTACCAATATCAAGATCGGTTCACCTTACCTGACAAACCAAGTATAATTATACCCGGAATTATAAACACAGAATTGCTAAATCCATGCTCAATTGGTCCATCAGGTCCTCCAGATAAATCAACCATGGTCTCCTTTGAAACGTGAATACAGCACCAACAAACGTCAAAAAGAAACAGCTACCATTGCAAAGGGATAAGAAATCAATTACAGAAACATGTACGATGCAATTAGACGGAGCTACTTTTGTAGTATACTGAACTTAGTGACAACACCAGAACGACTCTGTAAAATATCCCAAGTTAAACTGTACATCACACGAATAATCATCCACTTTCGAAGTCGATACACTAATATTCCATATGCGTTATACACCACAGATTATTATACACGCTGTAATTACATCAGTTCGAAACAACCGTACCATACAACGCGATGGATGTTCACTGATGTATGCGGCTTCGTACAAGTCCGGCCGGTAGAAATGCACCCAGAAGATTAAGCCTTCAAGTAGACTGGATACAATATTTGTCCGATTTTAACCGAAATCGAATTTATATGCGCACAGACGGATGGATAGAGCAATTTTAAAAGGCGCTCCGCAGGGAACTGAACGCACAAAAGTAATTTTCGTATATCTTGTAGCGGTGCGTAATGAACTCATCTCTCGTTTACCTGCGTTGGTAGCACCTGGTAGATACTAGATGATCTGTGCCAGGTAGTATTTTAGGGGTTGAGGGAAATGTGTTCTTGATTGTGTTGGGTAGGTTCCACAGATCATGTAGGTTGTATGCATAAAGATGGCTCCTGTAGTGTTGTCAAATTGTTAATTGAGAAGGTATTCAAAAGTAAAGGTACACCCATTTCCTTTGTTGCAGCTCTGTTTGAGAGTTTATGTCCCAGAGTGCATATTGTTTACTTCTGTATCGTTAACTGACGGGGTACACAGCTGATGATTTACATGTCTCGGGTGACTATTAAATACAGGTTAGTGTGAGGTGTTGGATTACTACAACACCTTCCTTGGTTCGTTGTTGAAGCTAGCTTGAAATCGTAAGGTGACAGTGCCAGTAAGAACATGTTCATAGAAGTATTATTGTTGCGTGATATAATATTAGTTTTTTTTTTAAATTTTGAATTCGAGTTTTGCATTTTGTCGCCTCACGTCGGTTTACACAGTTATTCTCAAGATTGAAAAAAAAAGCATCGCATATGCTATATCTTGGTCGCTGTATAAGTTGTGGTGACATAGTTACATTGTTAGAGACACTTTAACGATAAGATGACCAGTTGGAATGGTAGCACAAATTCTTCATGCATGTAGATTACATTGAAATTCTTAATGGCTATTTGACCTCTTTAGCAGCAGGTACATTTTACTACATTCATCCTTGTGTAAAATATGTGTGCCTAGGCATATAAAAACATTATCGTACTATGTGTTTGTTATGGACAAAGTTCCTACTGTAGTCAATGGAAGGCAGGTGCTTTTTAAACAGTTTTGGAAGTGTATCGTTGGTAGTAATTAAAAAACCGCATGTTCCTAATTTCTTCTATCAAATTGCTGCACACACAAAAACACTGTATCTGCAGACATTCAGAATGAGGGATTTAGGCAGAATGAAGTTGGAACCAGAGCAAGAAGACAGATTTCTTTTTAATGCCTTTTACAAAAGTTCAGATTACTGTGTCTTGGTAATGCTGGTGACCTTGTCTGCTGAAAGTGTTTTTAAATATCAGTGCTTGCAAGGCTCTTACATGTCCTTCTCCTCTCATGTTACCATTTTATTATGGGTTGTAAGAAAGCCTGTGTAGTTTGTATGAAGGTGCCTGATGACAATCCTCATTTATTTAATTTCAGATTTTACCAATGAAAGTTGTATTGAATAATTTTCCTGGTAAATTACTTTTGCTGGATATCACCTACTGACACATTTGGAGAGCTCCAGGCACACTCTCCTCAAAGAGGTGACTGTCTTAATCATCATCCCTTTATCAAACACAAAGGCAAAGATATTAAAGCAGAATATAATGTTATGAAATACTTCAGAGGTGGTACTTTCATTATGTATGTCGTGCAGATGGACAGAGCTTATGTTAGATCTTGCCAATACCAAAGAATTGACTCGCTGTAGAATCAACAGCAAAATCAAGAGCAGTTGCCCCCAACCTACAAGGTCTCCATTTTCAGTCAGTGTCAATGTTTTAGCCACCTGTTTGTCTCCTGTTGTCCCTCCAATTGCTCTAGTCAATAAGCTCTTTCCCTGGCAGTGAAGTGGCCGGGCATGACACTGACCATACAGCTTCAGATAGTAACAAGGTAAATAATATGTGGAGTTATATCTCTTCTTTTCCACATCTCTTCACAACATGGTGCATAACCCTGTAATACTTCACAAAGTGCAGTTATATTTGCCTTATCTGTGTGAAGCATTTAACCCTTTAAAGACGAAGTGCAGACCGCTTTATTTAAAGACCCAGTCCATACCGTGCTGTAAACACTTTTCATCTGGGTTATAAAAACCAATCAGTTTATGCTGTAAGTGGCACAAGTCGCTGTTTGTTCTCAGATAAATACAAACCACATAAATACAGTGTGGGCAGTGCATAAAATTCTTGAATGTTAAACCTGTTGGTGCATCACGTAATCAGTAGGTTTTAAAAGGTTAATATGTCCAGATGGATTTTGCTTTTTTATAGTTCTTTGTTTCTGCTTTTCTTTAGTATTATATAGTTCATCTGTAAACAGCAGTAAAATTCAATCACGATTATAATCTGCAGTTAAGAAGTGCTGTAACACAATTCAAGCCATTATTTGGAAAATTGAGCTGATGTACTGTAGTACAATCTTCACTTCCTTCCTCATTTCTTGCTTGGTTGTTCAAACATAGTGTCACTGTCATATGGTAAAGCATGTATTTATTCAGTATCATCATCTTTTGGGATTCTTGACCCTTGAAGATGGAACCAATAGGTTGTCCTGAAATGTTCGTAAGGAATTACCACTACTCGCTGTGTAATAACCCGGAGGAGTGCAGTTTTCATCTAAGGTCATTTGTTCTTTGCAATCAGTATAAAATACCAGATCCTAAGCCTTGTGTGAAATGATATTATATAGACAAACAAACAAACAGACTTTTTGGTGTGCACCAAGCAGTGAAATGGCTGATTTTGAATTATATGAAACCCATGTTGATTCAGTGCAATATGTTTAACTGGTAACATAGCAGTTTACACATAAAGTGCATCCAGTACCTACACACCAAAACTGGGGGCTTTATTAGCAGCAACTTGCAGTTAAAACACTAATTGCTTATGCACATAAAGGACAGATCACCAAGGTTTATGTAGTAACCACAAATCCTGTTCAAGCCCCACAGTAGTGGTTAAACAAGAGTTGTCAACAGTATAAAAGGGCTTATTGAAAGCACAGGAGTACATTTTAATCACATGATACCTACTTGAATACATGCACAATCCTCAGATGAGAGCAAATGTAACTAACTTCATGGAATGAATTTCTGCCTGAGAAGGTGACATTCAACTAGTCCAGAAATTCTCCACCTTTCGTGGAATCTAAACATTTCTTGCTGTGTTTGCAAGAGCCCACCACTGGACTGCCCATGGACTGTATTCTGAATAAGATCAATCCAGTCCACTTCCTTTTACTCTGTTTTTGTGAGGTCCATTTTAATATTGTCCTCCCACCTCTGCCTAGTGATTTCATCCTGTCTAGTTTTATATAGAGAGATGTCAGACAAGCTGGTTTTGTGTATAGGAGTGCTTTTATGAATGTGTGTAAGGTAAAAGTTAAAGTTGTCCTTGTGCATGTCATGAAGGCATAAGGGGAGAGTAAAGGTATATCTCCACTCATTCTTAACTCAGAACTAAAGGTGGGCAATGGGTCTCCTTCATATCCCAGCTACTTTACCCTGGGGAAAGTGCCCTCATTACTCATATAATAGGAGGTTGGGTGGATGTTTGGAGAAGAGAGAAATCTCTTGCCTCTGGTGGGAATTCAATTATGATTCCTTGGACGTCCATTCCATACCCAAAGCACTATGCTGGCTGTCCTGTTGTGTTTTTTAGGTATGTTATTTAATGACACTGCCATTAGTGAATGTTATGTAGCATTGGTGATAAATGAAGGGATGGATATGGAGCATTGGCGGAATGATACTAACCATAACCCTGATGATTTAAAGGAAGATATTAATGTTTTTGACAATATCAGTATTTGGTTTAACAGTAATTTATCACTAAACTTTGATAAGACTAAATGCTTACATTTCAGAGCAAAAAACAGCTCTCCAATAAATATAGAGATTGGTTACAATACTGAGATTAATAATTCTTCACAGACCAAATTTCTTGGTTTAATTATTGACTATACCTTATCCTGGAAAAGCCATCTTGTTCATCTAATAAATAAATTGAGTATGGCCTGTTATGCAATCAGGGCAATTAAACACTACATGTCACAGAAATCACTGAGAGTGATTTATTCTTCTTATTTTCAGTCCATAGTGTCTTATGGTATAATATTCTGGGGGAACTCCTCAATTAACAACAATATATTTAGGCTGCAAAAAAGAGTAATTAGGATAATTATGAATATCAGAAGTATGGATTTTTGTACAGAACAATTAAAAAAGTTACAAATTTTACCACTGCAATCACAATATATACTTTCCTGAATACTTACTTACTTGCTCCATGGAGCAGAGTTCTTCTTGAGAAGTTAACTGGTTCTGCAGCTAGTCAAGAAATTCCCCGCATTT
>Ga0209628_10001919_pt1 | contig 13837 bp, 6 predicted proteins | sample TergutCu122P4_FD_187285 | JGI IMG/M metagenome (GOLD analysis project Ga0209628, IMG submission 187285) | Cubitermes ugandensis P4 segment gut microbial communities from Kakamega Forest, Kenya - Cu122 P4 (SPAdes) (version 2) | ecosystem: Host-associated > Arthropoda: Insects > Digestive system >...
CCCGCCATCGCCAAGCACGAGAAGTCGCTCGGCCCGTGCTTCTGTTTTGGTGACGATTTCCGCACCAAAGCGCCCACCTATTCCATCAGCCGGGGCGATACGCTCAACATCCAGATTTGGGAGGCTCCGCCCGCCACCCTCTTCACATCGCCCTCTTCCAGCGCGGGCGGTTCTGCTGGCGGTCCCTCAGGCTCCGGCTTATCCGCAAGCAGTGCCGGTCACGTGGTGATCCCGGATCAAATGGTGGATGACGAAGGCAGGATATCTGTTCCGTATGTTGGGCGCATCAGCGTTGCCGGCAAACGCGCTGATCAAATCGAGACCGAGATTCAGAAGGCACTCAAAAGAAAGGCGAACGACCCGCAGGTGGTTGTCCGCATCATGCAGGGCGCATCATTTTCCGTGACGGTGGTTGGGGAGGTGGAGCGCAGCATGCCCGTGCCTCTGACCCCGCGCGGCGAGCACCTGCTGGATGCCATTGCCGCCACCGGGGGGGTGAAAGGGCCTTCCGGCAAAATTGCTATCCGTGTCGCCCGCGGGAATAAAGAACAAACCGTGCCGCTGGACGCCATCATTGCCAGCCCGCAACAAAACATCACGCTGCAACCCGGCGATGTGGTTACCGCGCTTTTCCAGCCCAATGCTTTCGTGGCGATGGGCGCCATCTCCAAGCCCGGCGAAGTCCCGTTCGAGGCCGCCGGCATCAGCCTGTCGCAAGCCCTGGCCCGCGTCGGTGGCCTGATTGATAACCGTGCCGATATTACCGGCGTTTTCCTCTTCCGTGCGGAAGACCAGGCCGTTGGCGACAAACCGATGCCTGTGGTTTATCGGGTTGATCTGCAAAACCCCGTTCAGATGATTGCCATGCGCGATTTTCCGGTGCGCAACAATGACGTGATTTTCGTCTCGAATGCTCCCGTCTCAGACCTGCAGAAGTTCATGACGGCGCTGGGATCGGTAGTCAATCCGGTACTTACCTACCAGAATCTCTTACCTTGATTGACCGAAAGTTTTTTGCATAAACGACCGCCTGAAGAGCCGCTAGCCGCCTGATTTTTCAAGTCAAGCGCATAGCGTGGCTTTTCCCTCCCCCGCTGGGGGAGGGAAGGGTGGGGGCATGCGGCGCATCCACGACCGGCCAGCCGCCCCTGCCGATGCGCCACCTGCCCCCACACACCACCCTAGGCAGCGCAGGGTTTACTTCGCCACATTCTCCCCATTGATACCAATTTGGTAGCTCAGATCCTAGAAGTTATATGGTTTTTCAATATGCAAACATCAAAAAACCATAAAACACGTCGGCAGCCAGCTACAAATTTTGTAGTTTCACCCGGTATCCATAGGTTGCGGGTGAGCCGCAGGCGAACCCCAACGTTTCCAAGGTCACAGTGCGCGGTGACGCGTGCGCAGCCGCCCAAGGCAGAAGAGTCGTCATTCCCGCGCAGGCGGGAATCCAGGCGGCGCGTCCACATTCCGGTGATAACCACGGCCTACTGGATTCCCGCCTGCGCGGGAATGACAGCGTTTTGAACTTAACCCATGCTTGAAGACCGGCTTCTGGACCAGGATTTTAAAGGCAAGCGCGTCTTGCTTTTGCAAGGCCCGGTCGGCCCTTTTTTCAAACGATTGGCCGCCTGGCTTGAAAAGTCAGGTGCCACTGTTTACAAAATAAACTTCAACGGAGGCGATCTACTTTTTTTTGCCAGTGGCACCAGCTACCGTGGCGCCATGAAAGACATTCCAGAATTCGTGCTTGGTTTCTGTAAACGGCACGATATTGACACCGTCATGCTTTTTGGCGATTGCCGCCCTGTGCATGAAGGCATTCATGCCCTGGCCAGAGAGCGCGGAATGGATCTGAGGGTGTTTGAAGAAGGATATTTGCGGCCCGATTATATTACATGCGAGCGGTATGGCGTGAATGGATACTCCTCCATTCCGCAGTCCAGCCAATTTTACGTGAACCTGCCGGCAGCAGATTCCTTGCCAGAGCCGCCGCCGCTCAAAAAGACCTACTGGCACATGGTTACATGGGCGGCTCTATATTATGCGGCCGCGCACCTGCTCAGGCCGATGTTCCCGAACTACCAGCACCATCGTCCCCTCACCGCGCTTGAGAGCTTCCCGTGGATTCGTTCTTTCCTTCGGAAAGGCCTCTATAAATTCCTTGAGCGTGGAAAACAAGACTGGCTTGCAAAATCCATGAGCAAGCAATATTTTCTGGTCCCGTTGCAGGTTCACACTGATGCTCAGGTAAGCACGCACTCGAAATATGCCTCGATTACAGGATTTATATCTGAGGTGATGCAGTCTTTCGCATTGCATGCGCCTCATTCAACGCTTCTTGTCATAAAGCACCATCCTATGGATCGGGCCTACACCGATTATCGCAAAGTCATTCAAAAGAATGCGATCGATTTTGGAGTCGGGAGCCGGGTGCTCTACATTCACGACCAGCACCTGCCCACGCTGCTTGCCACTGCCCGCGGCGTTGTTGTCATCAATAGCACAGTAGGTTTTTCCGCCATTCAAAAAGGTCTCCCGATAAAAGTTTGTGGCAATGCTTTTTATGATTTTGATGGGTTGACTTTCAGAGGGAATCTTGATGATTTTTGGGGGGCTTCCGAAAATGTAAGCGTCGACATGGATCTGCAATCAAAACTTAGAACGTATTTGCGAAGCACAAGCCAGATATATGGGTCTTTTTATTTGCGCAACAGTATAATCTAGAATGCCCTTGAAAACATGCAGCCTATCTTTTCGGCAAGGTGATATTCGCTCATACTGGTTACGCTTCTGCACATGCCATGACTCGGAACTTCAGGAGCAAATCATGCATGGGGCGCAGCAAACAAATATCAACGTTGGGCAGCAAACTCACTTTCTTGTGCAATTGTTCAAAGTCCAATAGCGTTGCGCCTATACTGCGCATCGAGTAACAAGTCCCCTATGCAAACCCCCCGCTCTCCGCATGACGCACATCAGAGATTCAAGGGTGGACATCGCCAAGCAAAACTGTGTGCTTAATTTCATCCTCTCTTTTGCAAATAGATTTGTATATATTTTTTATATAATGTCGCAGACAGTCGCCATGCAAAACAGTCATGTCCTCACATAGTGTAAATGCAACTTTATGAGAACTTGCTGCAAGCTTACAATGCCAATCACATGCAATGTCGCCGCGAGTAGAATAAAGAAATACATTTTCGTATAAAAAGGCTTCAAGCATTTTGCTGTCGCAGAATGCTATATCCTCATTATGGATTTCATATTTTAGGTGCATAAGCATCGATTTCGTGCTAAAGGGAACTGGAACAGCTGCATGAATTTGTTCGACTAACGGCAGAAGACTACCGTAAAGCAAAGCAGCGGATCCACCTTGGGATCCTCCTATAATATAAATGCGCTTTGCACCAGAAATAGTAAATTTCTGTAAGATAAATTTGAGAACATCATCGACAATAAGTTTTCCATTAGAAGAAAAACTTGTGGCAGTTCCCCAGTGTCCAAAAACATTGGCTATCACAAGCACGCTACTTTCTGTGCGCATATTAAATGGCGGCAAATACTCCTCATAAAGTTTTACTTTTTCTGTGCTGCGTGAATAATCAAAATAGACCAGGAGTGAATCCGCAGTACCTTTTGAGTATTTGTAATATAACTTGTCTCCATCCAAGGGTATTGAGCATGGCTTTTTCTCGCAGATTGCCCTCCATTTTAGAATGCCAGCTCCATCTTTACAGAATATTTCTATTTTAGAAAACTGCTCGCCCGGGCCAAGGTGCTCTGCCCAAGTCTTGGCATAGTCATGCCTCTTACGAGGCGGTTTATTATTATACTCAGCGTAGTAGGCATACACTCTATTGTCTCGCTCTCTGATTTCTAGCTGAGTGAGGCCGAGATTTTCAGTTTGGCAGAGGGCATCAAAAACATCGATGCTGCTAGCTTTTTTTGGAAATATATAACGTTTTGCGATTTCAAAACGTGACTCAAAAATACAAGCAGGATGCAAATGCTCTTGATACGATTTTTCAAAAAACAAATCAAAAATTACTCTGACTAAAATTGACTTGTCATCGTCGTCATGAATTGTAAGAATGAGTCGATCGACTTGAGAGTATACTTTGCAATGGAAGTGCGGAATCTTACTTCGATACTTTTCAATAGCAACCCCATTCGACTGAATTTCAACCTCATAGGACCATATTCCGACTTGAGGATCGCGAAATAAAAAAGCATCCGTCGAATCGGTATTGATATAAATCAAGTCGTATATCTTCTCTAGAGCAGATCTAGAGATGGAGCGTTCAAAGCTAAACTGACGCTGAAAATAGTATTTTTTCATCTTCTTGCGTATATTATTTAATATTTAAATGGAATTCTGTGCAGACTCTTGCCTGCTTAGCTTTTCCCCGGACAATGATGACTTTGCAGGGGTGTATTGCCATAAAGCTCGGCGAATAATGGCTATTTTCTATTTCTGGCGCATGGTCGGCATTCACGAGACGCCAGATCAACTCATGTTCTCCATTCTTTAAGCGAAATCCGTTCTGATCAGAAAGAGCGTACAATTCTACATCTGGATGCAAAATAAGTTGGTAGCGCCAATTTTGTTCAGTCTCACTTGTAAATGCATCTTCAATTTGCAGTATATCATTTGAAAAACTCAAATCCCGTTTTACCTCAGCCTCCTTTGATAAATTATGCGATGCCGATACAGAAAACTCACTTTGGGTGCCATGCATTGAATTGAAACGTGACATGGCAGATGGCGAACTAAAATTCGCATAGCGAACATCACCTGCGGATTCTAAATAAAATCCGCTGTGCGACCTGCTTGATATAAACCAACGCCGCAGCTTATCCTGTATATCATAGTTGTACAAACCGCCGTCAACTACGAAATCCTTGCCGTGGACCCAGAGCGTGAGACTTAAGTCGTCAATATGACGATGTGAAAACTTCATTCCACCTCCTCGCAGTGTCATATGCATGAAAGGAAGATTCGCAACAAATAATCCTCCTTCAGGAAAATACCCAATGCCGTTTCCAGATTTGGTTTTGCTATCAGGGAAGAAGGTTCCTGGGCGTGATTCTGAATCACCCACTAATGGGATCGTTCCGTCTGAACGTAGCAGAAGATGCCCAGCATTTTTGGCTGCCTGGAGAATATGATTCCATTTTGATGTATCTCTAGTCAGATGATATCGATCAACAAATTGCTTAATGGTTGAAAATAATGAATAGTTGACGAAGTGATAGGCTGGGCTATTTTCAGTACAATATCCTTTAGAATCGAAGGTCTGTTTGAGCATCATCTCCAATCTTCTCATTGCCGTAATCCGATATCTTTGAGCCGATTGCGAATCCAGTTCCTGGATAAATACACTGAACTGTGCAAGAGCTAAATCCATCATAACTCCATGGTTATTCTGCACATAATGAGCGTCATCCTCCAGCCAACGGGCATGGTGATCAGCATGAAAAAGCAAATCCAGTTGCGAGATTGGCGCTGCGCGAGGCTGGCAAGAATCATGCAAAAGCGCTGTAAGCACGAACAGACGATTGGCTACTGCGTGTTCATCGCGCCATGCATCTTTAAATATACCTCGATCGCTATTATATGAATTTAGATAACTAGCAACCAATGTCGCCACTACCTGCTTTAATTCGGGCTGATTTTGCTCGTTTGCCACCCTTAAGCATGTGTGCGCGGATACCAAAGAGTTCAGCCAGAGTCGTTTAGAGTTCGCGGCATCACCAAGATTTGCATTCCAGTCTTGAAGATTTTCAATATGTATATAGCCAATGCCTGGCATATAGAGTTTATTCAGCAGAGCAGCTTGTGCAACTTCAGCCAAATTCATAGTTGGCCATGGCCAATGTGCTTCTGCCAATGGGCTTGCGAAGATGATTTTCATACCTTGCTCTGTGAGTTTATATGCTTAAGAAAGTGCGGGAGAATTTGGCAGCGAATTTCATCTCAATAACGCTACGACCTGGTCAAGACGGTGCCGCCATGTGTGATGAAGACGCACGTGCTCGGCCCCTGCATATGCACGCTCTTTGTCATGTGAAGATAATCCAGCACGGGCCAGGCGGTCGAACAAAGACTTGGCCGTATCTTTATCATCCACCATTTCGCAGTAATCGGCAAAAAGGCGCTTGACTGCCGGAGTTGAATTGGTGATTGCCAGAGCACCGCATGCGAGTATCTCAATTAGGCGGCGAGAAAATGCAGTCGTGGAATTTTGGATCGTATTTACGTTCAAGTTTGCGATATGCATGCGATAAACGTCTGCCGTGCGCTTATATGGAATAGAACTTTTAACTTTCAGCCAAGGACAAACAGGATAACGATACTGTATTGCCGTGCGAGCAGAATTTCTATCATACACAGTAATTCCGATATCCTTTGCAGCATGGAACATCATGTCCTGCCATGCGCGGCGTGCTAAGTGAATGTGTGTGCCATAGCTTCCGACAAACGATATCCCTGCCGTGGTGACAGAGTTTTTTGGATAGTGGATAAATGGTTGGATGGCAAACATAAGCACATCCACGGTAGCAGTTGGCCCAAGCATTTTTCGATATCTTGGAATCATACCTTCGTCAACGGTAAAGACCCGATCAAAGAGTGAAGCCGATTTGATAAAACGGTCAAAATGTACACCATCTTCGCGATTCCAGAAAATTGCAGGAATGTTTGCATCGCGCGCAGCTTCTACAACCTCGGCAAGGGAGCGATTGCTGCGGTTGGGATGACCGGGATACGCCGCAATATTGAACTTCCAACTGTTCCATCGACCTTGCCATGCAGATTCGACAAACAGAACATCAGGCTTCCAATGTTTGAGAACAAGCCTGCCGTTTCTGGGAGTAACGTTCATTATGCGGCACTCATGAGAAAGAGAAATGCGAGTCAGGCTGTCAGATATGAGTGCAACCTTAAGGCTACTGTAAGGAGGCAATGGCATGTTGAAGGAGGTTCCGAAGATCTGTGCCTTGACCGCTCGCACAGTTTCAATGATACCATAGATGCTGATGGACGAGGAACGATACGATGACGAGTCCGGCGGACGAGCGATGAAGCAGATGAGTCTGGGCCCCCGATGGTTGGGCGCTGATCAAACAATCTCTTGAAATATCTTTTTGAAACTTGCCAAAAATTGTTCAGATCCATAGCGTTCTTCAATGAATCTAAGTCCACTTTGAGATGTCGCACGAAAGCGATCTGGCATTCCTTGAAACGAAATAATATATGTGACGATGGCGTCAACCGATGGAAAAATAAATTCCTTAGGCCAGATGTATTCGGCGCCCATCCAATCAAGTATTAAACCTATCCCGCCAGCTGCAAATCCATCGGCAATGGCAAGATGAAAGCTTTCGGGCCCTGGAAATTCCATTTGCGAGTCGCTTGTCGATAAGATAAACCCAACATGTTTTTTAGCCAGGGCTGTTTTTACGTCACAATGTCCATTGAATGATACTGCATCGCCAAGGTTATTTTGCTGAATCAAATTTGAACATTTTTGGAAATAGCTCATCTCGACTGAGTCGCGAGCAATCCATGCTAGTTCTTCAGGGCGTTGACCAAAAATTTCCAGGCGATAGCGAGGATCATGTCGCCTCAAAGCGGTAAGCACCTCAATGGCTTTATCCAATCCTTTACGTGACGGAAGTATCCCAATCATGCCAAGTGTAAAGAGACGATGATCGTTCCAGTCACGGCAATAGTTCGACGTCATGACATAATTTGGAAGGAGTCGAGCCTTATTTCTCGGTATATTAGGGAATCGTTCGAGAAGGCGCTCAAAAAAATGTGCTGAAACTGCTACAATGGCATCAACATTATTTATTGCCAATTTATCTCCGAACTCGCGGGAAAGTTCAAAACGATGCATTCTTATTATCAGTCGCTGCCCTGATCGTTTATTATGTGTATACCAGACTGCATTTCCCAGCAGCCACTCGCACCAGATATAATCTGCCCAATTGAGTAGCTCGCGGCTTTGCCTCTCATCGTGGTCGCCATGGCCACGCCACTCGTCAAATCTTATATCGAAATTGGACTCAAGGCCTGAAGCAGCTTGTTTTATAAACTTCAAGTCATATCCGGCGATAACGAGGCGAGGACGGCATAATTTCTTGAATAAATCGAAATTGCCATCGTGAGCAGAATTAAGAATGTCTTTATATCGGGTAATGTAGTTAAACCGCCTGATGGTTTCCCAATGCTCGCAGATAAATGCCGAAAATTTATTGAATATATTTTCGTCAATATCGCCTTGGTTGCGATGGAGCAAACCAGCAAGGGCTGTCTGAAGCGATACCTGAAGACGACTTGAGATAAAATTTATATCTTCTTGTCTGAGCAGTTTATTTGCTTCTGTCCAAACATGCAGGTGGTCGCGAAGCTCACGCGCCCCATAGACTTGAGTGCTGGAAGGCGTTAGCGATGGTAGTTTGTTATATATAAAAGTTGGATGGTCAAGATATTCGATATTCTGCGCTGCCGCAAGCACATTCACAAGAAATACAGTGTCCTCGCCCATGCGTATATCTTCCGGCCAAAGAATACGTTTCTTTTTCAATAATTTTGCTCGTATGAGACTTACTATTACTGTGCTCTGGCGGGAAATAATAATCTTGATACGCTCTTCCCTAGAGATTTTCTTGGTCCAGTCTTGAAGGCGATTCATGGGTATTCTATTCCTTCCGTCATCAGACAATAGGTAGCCTCTTACAATATCTGCTTTTGTCTCCTTGGCATGGGCAAGATGCAATTTCAGCGTATCTGGCAAAATTTCATCATCGCAATCCAAAAAAAAGAGGTAGTCCCCTTTTGCAAGATTCATTCCATGATTGCGAGGCCGTGAGGGAGAACCGCTATTTGCCGCGAGCTGCTCAACGCGCCAATTGGGCTCGCGGGAGCACTCGTGCTGTAGTAGGCTAAAGGTACCGTCGGTTGAGCAATCATCAACAAAGATGATCTCGAAGTCTCTGGCGGCCATGTCGATGGCGCGCAAAGAGGAGAGACACCGCCCAATCTTATCGATGGCATTAAAGCAAGGGATAATAACAGAAACTTTCATCTCCGCGCAACCTTTAGACACAATAAACTTCGGCCTGAAGCGCTTTGGCGCCCAGGTGATCGATGAAACGGCTTGCTATTCCCACTCTTGTTTCTTCAGGACGGGCAGGCCTAATCCTGTAGGGCAGGTCTTGTCCAGCGGGTACTATTACGTAGGTTTTCATGTATTGCAGATGGAGAACAGCCTTTTTCAGCCAATCAATGGTTGGTGGCTTATGAATATTAATAAGCGCGAAGTATGAGGTTTCAATTGGGCGATATAGATCATTGATAGAATACTTCACGGCGTGACTCACAGACGTTACAGAGATGCCAAAGCGATTGAATTCCTGATAAAGCTTCGCAGCTTCCAGGTCAGCAGCTTGAGCATCAACAACCAGTAGAAGCTGATAATTTGGGATGCGCTGAACATGTTGCTGAAACCAAGAGATTGCCGTAAGCGCGTCCTCCCGTTTTCTAATAATGGCAGAAATAGTTATTCCATTTTCGCTATTAGAATATGGCATGCCTATGTTAGAAAGTATCTGCTGCCACCGCCTGGAGTACGTGTGCTCTTGTAGTGTCAGATTTAGGGCGCGCTCACGCAATTGATCAACTTCTTGATCTGAGAGAGATTGCAAGCGTTCTGGTTGCCGATCAGCAAATATAACAAGATCGCCGAATATTTCTTCGATGCCACGAGAATAATTGGAAATTACCAATGTATTGGATGACATCAGTTCGAAAACGCGACGGGCAAACATTGTCGAGGAATTCGTAACTGTATTGAAATTAAGGCCAAAACGGCTTGATTTATAAACCTCATGAATGCGCGCATGGGGGACGCCAGGCTTAAGAAATGACTGGTATCTTTCTGGCCACTTATGAAGCGGGTCTGGGTCACTATTATATCTGTCGTAAATATCCAATTTACAATTATTTTCTAGAAAACGATCAAGAATATTCTCCATATCTTTCGATCGCTCTTTATGGTTTGCATACCAGCTGCCTGCAAACACAATATTTGAATTTCTCTGTGTCATCTCGACTGGATTGAAAAGGCGCGGATTTGTTGCAAAAGGTAATGCGAACACGTTCTTGACGCCATATTGAGACTTATAATCCTTGATGCATTCTGCTGCCGAAGTAAAAATAAAATCAAATTCGGTAGCTGTTTTTACAAAATCATGAATCCGATCTGAATAATGGGATGGGTCTTCTTTGTTCCAGAATGCTGTAGGTATGCCTTCCTTTTTGCAATGCGCCAGGATATCTAACAGGGCCGTTCTGTTCTCTTTTTTAAATCTGATGCTTGAATAAATTTGACCTTTCCATGGGCGTTTATTTGAGTCCGCTCCCGACCAAGCGGATTCACAAAACAATATATCTGGCCTTGTTTCTTCCAGCTTTTGTTTCCAGTTTGAAGGCTCCAGAGGGATGACTTGAAATTCATCCTTATAGCTGTTGAAGGTGAACTCATCGGCAATGAAAGCCACCTTAAATTCCTCAGGCCGTTTTGCTTTCAGCCGTGAGAGATCGGGTTGTTTTGGCTGCGCAGGTACTGTATTGTTGTTGATCGCCTGAAGTGGAGCGGGCGCAACAACAGGTTGTGAGAGTAAGATATTTTCTTTGATTGGTTCAATTTTATTTGTTTTCAATGCGCGCCGTTTACGTGCCTCATTCCGAATGGCGACAAGATTGCTTGGCAGCGAACGAAATGCTGGCCAAGACTTGAACCCAAAGATAAGAGCATGGCCCAGCCGAAATGAAATCGTTTCTTTGATACGATCTGCTCCTGCTTTGGCATCAGTTAATTGGCTTTGCAAAAGCTGGGTACGAGACTGTAGCCCTGTTTTCTCACGAAGGGTCTCCTGTAACTGCGCTTGCAGTTGTGCGATCCTGTTTTCTTTATCACTCAATGCGGAGCGAATGGTCTCAAGATTTTTATTGGTTGCGCTGAGTTGGTCTTGTGTGTTCTTCGTCGCTGCTATCGCTGCTTGATGATCCCTTTTTAGTCGATCAAGTTCATCTCTGAAATAATTATTTTCTTTTTGAAGATTATTGATTTCGCCATCCTTTTTGTAAATCTCTTTGTTTGATATGTCGATGACGGATTTTTTCTCTTCTAGGGCGGCAGCAAGTTGTGCAATATTCTCTGTTTTTTCGCGTTCGAGAGTTTCGATGGACTGCCTAGTAGCAGCGCGCATTCCGTCGGTCTCGTTTTGCAATGCAGAAAGCTTTTCACCAAGGCGCTGCAGCTCGTGTGTCCGCTGTTCCAGCGCATTGAGCCATTCGAACGCGGCTGCTTCGGTTTGGCTGAGAGACAGGGTGAGCGTGTCGATTTTCTCGTTCTTGAGAATAATTTCGGATTGCAATTCCTTAAAGTTGGAAAGCTTGCTGGTCAGGCGCTTGAGCGCATTGTCCTGATCGCTACGCTGCGTATCAAGCTGGCTGAGTCTGGCGGCCAGTGTCAGGGCTTCTTCGGTTTTGCCGCGCAGGGTGTCTTCAGTTTGTTCCAGGCGGACAGTGGCTTCCTGATGGCGCTGCTCCAAAAAAAGCGCCTTTTTCTCGATATCAGTGCGCGCGGTGCGTTCACGCTCCAGCGACTGCTGATATTGCTCATGTTGCACGGCAGCAGACTGCTGCTGCTCCGCCAAAAGCTGCTCCAGTGCCTTGAGTTGTTCCCTGTCATGGGCCTGGCTAGCCTGGGTGGTGTCAAGCTGGCCGACCAAGTGTTTGATTTCGTTCGCTTGCGCGTCCCGTTCGGCCTTGAGTTGGTTGAGGCTGGCGGTCTGGGCGGAAATTTCTTCGGTTTTTCCGCTCAGAAGATCTTGGGCTTCTTGCAAGCGAGCGATGGCATTCTGATGGGCCTGCTCGGCCAGAAGCAACTGCTTTTCGGCCTTGACGCGCGCGTCACGCTCGCGTTCCAATGACTGCTCATGTCGCATGGCGCCTGACCGGTGCTGCTGCACGAGCTGCTGGGCAGCGGCCAATTCTGCAGACAGTCTGGCAAGTTCGCGCTCGGCGATAATTTTTTCGGCCAACCCGCGCTCTATTCGTGCCTCAAAAATTTCGATGGTTTTTTCCAGTTCCAAAGCACGTTCTGCTTGGTTGCGCGATGCTGCTTGCAGGGCGGCAATGTGTTCCTCTTTGCTTTTGATCGTCTGTTCAGTTTCCGATGCTTGCTTGGTTAAGGATGCACTCTGGTCACTGGCCGATTGCAGCTTGGCTTGAAGGTTGCGAATCTGGCCTGAAAGTGATTCCGCCCGCTCGAGCAGATCATGCTCTAATTTTTGAACGGCCTCCTCCATTTGGGCTAAGAACATCTGGGGCGGCATGGCACTAACGGCAAGTGGCACGGCCCGCTTTCTTCCGACAAAGCCAATCCATTTGCCAAAGAACCTTACCTCGCTGATGTCGAAATGTGCGGATATGAGCTTCCACGGTTCAAGCAGATAAAAAGTCTGTTTATGGTCGATCCAATCATTAATGCCGAACGGGACGGTGACGATTAGCGCCCCATTTTTGGCAAGCTTCCCCGCTGCGGTTTCTATGAGCACGCTGGGCTTGGTTACGTGTTCCAGGACTTCGCCGATGATGACGGTATCGAACCTGGCCTGACCAAGATCGGCAGTCCTGAAATCACCGTGGATAAATGTGACGCAGTCCTGCACTTCGCGGGATTCCATCTCAAGATACTCACGCGCTTCATCAATCGAGCGTCCTGCAACGTCTATGCCAACGACAACTTTTTGCTCGCGCCCTAAAATAATGGCGGTTATGCCCTGACTGCACCCGACATCCAACACTCGGGTTCCTTCAACATGCGCGCATGTCCAGTGAACGCGCTCGCGCGTCGACGAAGCCAGCGAGTTCCCCATTTTTCCAAAATAGGCTTCGGTAACTCTGTCGTGCAGATCCGGAAGCGGCTCGACTTTGACCGATTCGGCGTTGCTCGCCCCTTTGCTGGCCGAGCCAACAAGGACATCATGATTGAACTTTTTAGTCAAAATAGAGTTTTTCATGTTTACAGTAAGGAGCGTGCTTCAGGATATTGATGCCGCTTTTATCTCGCGACAGTTCAGGCCATTAGCCCTACCACATCGATGATTTGCTGCCCTGCTCGCAACGACTGGCTGGTCAGCACTTGAAAAGCACTGTGCTTGACCAAAACGACCAGCACATCAGCTTGCGCCAGCGCGTCGGACACGGTGACGTGGCGGCAGCCTGCTAGGGAAGTGGGCAAATTGGAGACATGCGGTTCAACTGCCAGAACATGCTGGCCATATTTGCGGAGTAAGGTCTCGGCAATTTCCAGCGCAGGGCTTTCGCGCAGGTCATCAATGTCAGGTTTGAAGGACAGACCAAGCGCCGCGATGACGGGCATTGCGCCGGCGTGGAGCGCCTTGAACTGTTCAATGGCTTTATCAATCTTGGCGAGTACCCAGTGGGGTTTGCTGTCGTTGACGGTACGAGCGGTGTGAATCAACCGTGCTGCTTGCGGCGCACCGGCTACGATGAACCAAGGGTCCACGGCGATGCAATGCCCGCCCACGCCCGCGCCGGGTTGCAAGATGTTGACCCGAGGGTGGCGGTTGGCCAGTTGGATGAGTTGCCATACGTCGACACCCAGTTTGTCGCAGACAAGGGAAAGCTCGTTGGCGTAGGCTATGTTGACGTCTCGAAAAGCGTTTTCGGCCAGCTTGCTCAACTCGGCGGTGCGGGCGTCGGTGGTAATACATTCGCCTTGCACGAAGACTT
>Ga0209628_10001920_pt1 | contig 13828 bp, 9 predicted proteins | sample TergutCu122P4_FD_187285 | JGI IMG/M metagenome (GOLD analysis project Ga0209628, IMG submission 187285) | Cubitermes ugandensis P4 segment gut microbial communities from Kakamega Forest, Kenya - Cu122 P4 (SPAdes) (version 2) | ecosystem: Host-associated > Arthropoda: Insects > Digestive system >...
TAATCCCGGACATTCCTCACACCAAGCACGACACGGTAATACACCCGGGCACCCCAACTCAGGAAACCCCGGAACGCGGGCACCCCGACCGTGCGCGACCCGGCGCAATACCGCGACGCGATCACACAATCCAACCCGTCATCCGCGAGCTTGTCCAACATCGCGAACACGAACTTCGGATCATGAGTATTATCCGCATCCATGATCACCGCCCGATCCGCCGGCTCCCCATGGGCATGGAAAAACGCCAACCCGGTACTCACCCCAGCCCCCAACCCCTGGTTCACCTCATGAACCAACAACGTGATCCCCGGTATCTCCACAGCCAAAGCCTCGATCACCTCCCTTGTACGATCCTTGCTCCCGTCATCAACCGCGACAACCGCCAACTCCAAACCAACACCCGCCAACCGATCCGCCACACCCGCCCAAGCCCGGATCAACGGCTGAATATCAGCCTCCTCGTTATAACACGGCAAAATCACAAAAAGCCTAGCCATTGGACACTCCTTCCGGTTCCTTCACCGGGTCGGGCACTATCAGCGCCTTACGAACGTAATACAACAAGAAGAACGGGATCACAATCGACAACCCCTTACTCACCAGAAACGGGACAAACGCGTTCGACGAGGCGAACAACCACGCCCGGCTACCCGCCACAATCCCATCCTGCAACAACAAACCAAGACCAAACGTCACCAGATAGATCGCGAACGTCCGCGGATTACGACTATTGAACACCCGCCTCGCCGACCAGAAATACTGCGTGATGAAACCAGTCAACACCCCCACCGTATTACCAACCGCCGCACACACCGTCGCCCCCTTGAAATCCCACCGCCAAAACCACACCACCGCCGGAAACACCCCAGCGGCCACCAACAACCGCTCAGCCGAAAACGAAACCACCATATCCAACAACGTCACCACACCCGAGATAAACCCATACGTCAACAACTGACGATGACGCACCCACATCCGGTCCACCAACCCCCTCATAGGCCACCACCACCCCTGAACGGCTCCGGCCTAGCCCCCAACCCCAAGAAAAACTCCAACCCAGCCACAATCCGCTCACAAGCATGCCCATCCCCATACGGATTCAACGCCCTCGCCATCGAAGCATAATGACCCGGATCATCCAACAACCGGGCCAACTCACCATAAACCCGATCCCGGGCCGTCCCCGCCAACACCACCGTCCCAGCCTCCACCGCCTCCGTCCGCTCCGTCACATCCCGAACCACCACCACCGGACGCCCGAAAAACGGCGCCTCCTCCTGAATCCCACCCGAATCAGTCAACACAACCCAACACCGACTCATCGCCTGGATGAAATCACCGTACTCCAACGGCTCAACCAAATGCATCCGCTCCGAATCCACACCCACCGCCGCAAACGCATCACGAACCGCCTGATTCCGATGAATCGGGAAAACCACCTCAACATCCGGATACGCATCCAACACATCCCGCACCGCCGAGAAAATCCCATGCATCGGCGGACCAATATTCTCCCGCCGATGAACCGTCATCAACACCACCCGACGACCAAAATCCAACCCCCGCAACACCGGATCCGCGAACACATGACCCGGATCATGCGAAACCCGCACCGCATCAATCACCGTATTCCCACACACCAAGATATCATCATCAGCCACGCCCTCAGCCAACAAATTCCGCCGATTCGTCTCCGTCGCCGCAAAATGCACACTCGCCACCACCGAAATCAACCGACGATTCACCTCCTCCGGAAAAGGCGAATACCGCTCAAGACTCCGCATCCCAGCCTCAACATGCCCCACCGGAACCTGACGATAAAACCCAGCCAACCCAGCCGCAAACCCCGTAGTCGTATCACCATGCACCAACAACACATCCGGACCCACACCCTCCAACACCTCACCAACCCCCCGCAACACCCCAGTCGTCACATCCGTCAACGTCTGACCATGACGCATCAAATCCAAATCAAAATCCGGAACAACCCCAAAATGCCCCAACACCCCATCCAACATCTCCCGATGCTGCCCCGTCACCAAACAACTCACCTCAAACCCAGAACGCCTCCTCAACTCCAGATACAACGGACACATCTTGATCGCCTCCGGACGAGTACCGAAAACCACCATCACCTTAGCCATGTCGAACCACCAAGTAATCATTAATCCAGCGACTTTCCACACTACCGCACAGATCCACCCCGCCGCGAAGTGGCGCGCCCGTCCCGGGACGCTCGTCAGATGTCCAGTAGGGCCTTCAGGAGGCGATCGCCCGCTTTGCCGTCCTCCAGGCTCAGGAAGTCGCGGGCGAACTCTACCCGGGCGTCGCCGTAGTGCTCGGTCAGCCCGGGCAGATCCAGTAGCACGTCGGCCAGGTCTTCCTGAGTCCTGACCCAAGGGCCTGGCGCCGTTCCCTCGTACGGGATGAGCGAGCCGCGCTCGTCGGACATGTACTCCTCCAGATCCGGTACGAAGAACACCATCGGTTTGCCAGTCAGGCCGTAGTCGAAGCGCAACGATGAATAGTCCATGACCCCGACATCCGAGGCCAGGCACAGTTCCTCAACGATGGGATAGTCTGTTACATCGATGACCCACTGGGCCGCCTCACGCCGGTCATCGCCCCGGCCCTCCATGGGGTGACCCCGCATGAGCACCCGGTAGTCTTCCCCCAAGGCCTCAGCCAGCGTGACCGGATCCAGCAGCCGGGCGAACCTGGCCTTCGTCTCCTTGTCGGAGAACTTGTCACGGAAGGTTGGAGCGTACATCACCGCTGTCACGTGGTCGGGGAGACCGAGTAACTCCCTGGTCGACTCTCTGATCTCGTCGCGATCTGGGGCGAAGAAGATGTCGTTGCGCGGATAGCCGATTTCGAGCATCCGGGCCGCCCCCGGGAAGGTCATCTCCAGCAGCGGGGTGGCATAAGGAGCCGGCGACACGAAGACATCCCATTCCGCCTGGCGCGCCATGAAACTGTGGATCTTGGATTTCGAGAGCCCGGCCCGCGTCCAATACGGAACCCCGGCCATCTTGAAGGGGTAGCCATGCATGGTCTGCACCATCACCTGGCCCGGCCCCTTGCGGAAGTACGCCGGCTGATGCACATTATGAACCTGATACTTGGCGGTGGCCAGCGCTTCGTACCAGGCCCGACTCCCAATCACGACTGGGACGCCACCTTCCGGCAGCGGCACCGAGTAATCGCGTACTCCCCACAACACCGTAAGGTCGGCACCGGCTCGCCGGATGGCCTGGTGAATGCCATACGGGTTGCAGTTGGCAACCTCGCCGTAATAGCTCCGCAACAATATGACATTCTCACGCATGCTGTTGGTGCGTAGCAGGGGAATCTTGTGTTGCCATTCGGCCTGGTTCCGCTTTCCGCGCTCGTCCGGAGCGAGCGGGGGATCGATGGTGAATTGTACCGGCTGCAAAGCAGCCACCTCCAACCGAGCCCTGACGAGTTCGGGCTCCAGAACCAGCCGCTTGGCATCCGCGATGGAGGAGCCTAGGATAACCGGATCGCCACCGACGTCTCGCAAGTCGTTGCCGGGCGGGAGGGGAGACTCCGACCCCGGTGTGCCGGCATCCGCAGCGAAGACGCCGTACTTGCCGGACTCCAGAGGCAGTGTCGCCCGACCCCAGACGGCGACCTCAAGTGGGACATCGGCACGCCACCGATCCTCCTCCCAGAGGAGGCCAGTGCGGAGTCTGACCCGGTGAGTGGCCAGCATCAGGCTGTCAGGGCGGGCTCGCCCAGCGGCCCGTCCACGAAGGCTGAGAACCCTGGGACCGCACTTGACCTGGTCCAACATAAGGACTCCGTTGCCACCAACGACGTCGACGGCCAGTCTGCCCCGGCTGTCACGCAGCAGGACAAGGCCCGTGCCCTCCAGATGTCGCACACCCGAATCCGGGGCATCGGCCCACGTCACTTTTCGCCTCCGACCAAGCGCGTGGATCGCCCGAACGGCGAGCGGTCCCTCCCCAACCCAGTCAGGATGCGGCTTGGGCCAGGCGAAGCTCCAGGTTCGGGGGGACAGTTTCTTCAGCCGCACCGACACCACAGGCCGATGGGGGGTGCCGGCCGGACGGAACCGCAATCTGATCGGAGGCATGACTCCGGGCTTGGTGCACACAACCGGCAACGATCCACCATCGGCCAACCACCCAGCGATGCGGTAGGCGGGGCGGTCCAGGTGGACTCGCAACCGGCGCCCAGGTGACTGGAGGAGCCTGACTCTGGTCCCGCTGGACGAGACCCCCACCCCGGGCCAAGAGACCGGTATTTCGGGGTTGGGCATCGCGGGCAGATATCCGAAGCCCACGGTGTGGCCGTCCAGCGACACTTCGACCCCGTACGTGTGGCTGCCGGGACCGGCTGGCATCTTGTCTGGGAAGACCAGGAAACTGAACAGCTGTCCCTGGTTCCCAAAGGACTTGTCGGGGATGGTGGCAACGAGACCAGTTCGCGAGTCCTCCACGACCAAGGGCATCCTGTGGCCCCGCTTGACCAGGCTGACCCCAACTGTCGCGGCCATGTCGGGGGTGTCGAACCCTTCCGAGTACGCCCAAGCCGCGACGACGAGCGCCTGCCTGGCCTCGTCCCATGACGCTCCCAGCAGGGAGTAGCGCAGCGCGATCTCGGCAGGGGGAACCGCAAGCACCTCATCAGGCACGGCGGCCCCCTCGGGTTGCGCGATCGGCACCCGACAGGTCCGGCGGCCGGCACCCCAACCAAGCTGCATGTCCTGGCGGGTCAGCCAGCCCTCGGCGATGTACTGTTGGGCGTCCGTTCTCCGGTCATGAATCAGGAGCCACTCCAGTATCCCGAACCTCGGGTGGACCTCCGCCCAATCCGTGAGCTCCATGCCGCGCGTCAGTTCGACCAGCCCCTGACGAAAGGTCCGCCAATAGTCCTCGTCGCAGTCAACCAGGTGAGGCGCGCTGTGCCGGAAGTCGTTGTTCAGGAATTGCAGTAGCCTGGCTCGCGCCGCCGCTGGGTGGCCCTGTTCTTCCAGGATGGCGATACTGGTTGAGATCGCCCGTAGTCTCTCGGAAATGTCGCGCAGGCTATAAGTCTGCTGTGATATCGATGACGTGTCTTCGCGAGCCCGCCATCCGTAGAGCTTGCCAGCGAGCACGTCGAAAGACGAGGCTTTGGCGTAGGCCGCGGTTGAAACCTCTTGGTCCTCATAGATGCATCCCACCGGGAAGCTCAGACCAGCTCTGCTCCAGAAGTCCCGGCGGTATAGCTTGTTGCAGGCGATGGCGCTGACCAGGATGGCCGGGTAGTCGTCGAGCTTCACCCGCCGACGAGTCTTGGCATGCGCCTTGCGGATCCAGGACCCGGGATTCCACTGTCGCTTGCTGTTGAAACGGTAGTAGCTGCAAACCACGAAATCTGATCTCGACCGAACCAATGATCGAAGCATGGAAGCCACCGCGGTCGGCGTGATGACATCATCGGCATCGACAAACCACAGGTACTTCCCGCGGGCCTCCTCCACTCCCCGGTTGCGAGCGGCGCTGAGGCCCGCGTTGGGTTGGGTTATCACACGCACCCGGCGGTCGCGGGCCGCCACCCGGCGTACAATCGCCTCGGACGAGTCGGTGGAGCCATCGACGATCACAACAATCTCGATGTGGGGATAGGTCTGGGCCAATATCGAAGTCAGACAATCCAGAACGTACTTTTCGACGTTGTAGACAGGGACCACCACAGAAACCAGGCTGCGGCCCAGGACCAGTTTGTCGAATACAAAACGAAGAGCGCGATAGACCCTCAGCAGTCGCCGCCGCAGCTTCAGGAGGACTGGGTCGGGCACAAACAGTCGGGCTGTTTCGACCGCAAAGCTGAACGCTCTGCTGCTGATTCCTGCCATCACCAACTCTCACTTGATCCGCCCACGCACGTTACGTGAGCGCCGGCTCCGCGGGGGCTCCCCGCCCGCGCGGAACGCCTCATAGACTAGCATCTATCCCCCACGCGAGGCCACGACGCGCCTGGTCCGGTGGTATCACCGTCATGCCCCAGACCAGCATCACCGTGCTATGCGATGTCGCCCTGGTATCATTAGGCCAGCAACACCACCCACGGACGCCACTGGGGCAAACGCCATCCAGGCCGCCCATCCCCAAGGGGATACGGCAAACCCGCCCGCCTCGACGGTGGGTCGGTCCTCTTCCCCGAAAGGCCCGCAAGTGCCGGTGAGTTTGACAAGGAAGAGACCACCGGAGCTATCCTTCACCAGCACGGTGCACCAGCGCAGGACATCCGTGGCCGGGCCAGCGAAAATGACTGGTTCTCCCGTCGCCAGTAATCAATGTCGGCAGCCCCTCAGAAGACCCCCCTGTCACGTCGCTGGTCTGAGCATGACTCCACCCCGGGCTGGATGCTGGAGTGTCACGCCCAGTATCACAGGCAGCGCGATCAGGTAGCCGTACGCGTACCGATACTCACCGGCCACCGGTGAGGCCAGGCAGACCAGCCAGACCGCGGCCAAGGGCAGGAGGCACCAGGCCAGACGAAGCCGCCTGGTCGCCCCGAGAGCGGCAAATGCCAGAACGAATAGTTGCAGGCCGAAACCGATCGAGTAGACCATCGACAGTCCGGGCATCATTCTGGGAGCGAAGAGGGCGGTCAGCACGACGTCCGGTTGCCTGGAGGGCGGGCTGGGAGAGAGGCCGGGCACCGGAGGGCGGCCGTTGATACCAGCGTAGACGACCCAGTTGCTGTATTCCGGGTACCAGTAGCCGTAGGAGTTGGCCAAGAATGAATTGATGTAGTCTCTGGGATAACGAATCCCCAGACTCATCCAACCACCGATGAACTCCGCCAGGTGTTCCTTGATGAACTTGTCATCCGCGGCGGCCTTGACGGGATCCGACAACTCTGGGTTATACAGGGCACCCACGTCCGTCGGCGCCAACCCGCCGAACAGGTTCTGCACGAAGCGCACCTGGTCCGAGTCGAGATGGTCGGGATGGTCCCGGCTCACCCTGGCAACCTGCTGCAGCGGCACGGACAGGGCCTCGCGGATCGATGATGGCTTGGCGCCAATCGCCTGGTAGACCGGTCCCACGATAGTCGATCCCAGCGCGAACGCCAGAACGAGGGCGGCCAACGCCCGCAACCGGGCGCCCCGTCGCACGAGGACCACAAGGGCAACTCCCGCGGCAAATGCCGCCACCGGCCCGTCGGAACGGAACAGGAACACCGCGAGCAAGCACGATGCGAGTCCGGCCAACCAACCCACGCGCCTGGCGACCGTGCCATCCCTGGCCAGATCGACCAGCATGACGATCACCATCAGCATTGCGGCGGCAAACGGGATGTTCTTCCACACAGTGATGGCGTAAACCGCATTGACCGGAAAGATCGCGAACCAGGCGAATCCCACGACCACCGCCCAGAAGGGCACTCGCCAGCGGAGCAGCCGGGTCGTGGCGTAGGCCATTGCGGCACTGGTGGCGAGGATCTGAACGATACTGTAAGCTGCCACGCCCCATGTGATATCCCCCAAGGTGTCCGCCGGACCCACGAACACCTTGAGGACGAGTGTCTGGATCACCGGATGATGATTGGAGAGGGGAGCCAGTCCGATAGCCTGATTGATCTGGTCCAGGCCGTCGGGCGTCAGACACCCCGGCCACAGCCAGATGAGGTACGGAATCCGGCTCACCACCAGCAGAGCCCAAGCGATCAGGAACAGACGGCGGGGGTGCCTGCCCGCCAGAGCGACTACCCAGGCCCGGGCCTTCGCAGCCCGTCCGGCCAGCGGCTGGACCAGGGACAGCCGGACCTGGGCCGGTTGCACAACATAGGCGATCACCACGACGGCCACGGTGTAGCCGAGCCAGAAGTATCCGGCGAACACCACGAGGCCCTTGAGAGCCATGCCTCCCGAATCCAGCCAGACGCCAGCCGATGAATAGGCGTTCAGGGACTTACCCAGAAGTTCGCTGAGAGCCAGAACAAGTCCAGGAAGGAGCGCCCAGCGCCGCACCTCACGCTTGACCCGGTTCTGGGCGGCCAGCCAGCCGGTCAGCGACAGCAGCGGAATCACAACGGCATAGCCGATGCTGTTGCCGGTCCAGTCCGTGAGGAACCGGTTTGCCGATTGTTCGGCGCCAAGGGATGCCGACACCGCGGCCGCAGACACGAGAGAGCCCGCGATGAGCAGAAGCCCCTGCCACCACTTCACGGCGGACCACGGCGTTGGGCTTGTCCCAGCGGGCACCTGCTCGACGACAGCCTCTGCCGTCCCGTCACTCATCGGTTGATCCTTTCCCCCGTGGGGCCGAGAAGAGCCAGCGATACCCGAAGTAATTCCACAGCATGCCGACACCCATGGCCACGACCTTGGCGGCGACTGACAGCATGGTCTCCGGGATCGACGGCGCGAGCGGAGGCAGCACATGCAGGATGACCCAGATCACGGCTCCCTGCACCAGCCAGCCCGAAGACAGTGTGATCGCGACGAATCCTACGAACGACCCGACGCCCAGTTGCCGCGAGCGGAACACCCAGCGGCCATTCAAGGCGAAGCTGATGCACATGGTGATCGATGTGGAGATCACATTCGACCACACCGGGTAGACGCGGAGCCACGTCGACAAGAGCGTGTACAGGCCCAAGTCCAGGGCGCTATTGAAGAGGCCCGCCGCGACATAGCGTACGAAACTGCGCGGCCGGCGATCCTCGCCCGGTGGTTGGCTCACGAGTCGGCAGACCCATTCGCGGGGGCACCCGGCGCTGTGGCCGGAGTCGCACCATCTTCAGGCGGTCTCTCCCATTGCAGATAGGCGAGTCTGGCGAACTCCTGGCGCGCCCGGAGGATACCGCTGAGGATGACCCCTAGCCAAAGGCACAGAACAGCGATGATCCCGATGGCCGAAGCGAGGATGGCCGTGGGCATCCGGGGCACCAGGCCGGTGTGGGCATACTCCACGATAACCGGAATGCCGAGCCCCCCGGACAGGGCCGCCAGAAGAATAGCCAGACCGCCGAAGAACATGGCCGGGCGCTCATGTATCAGCAACCGGACGATGAGCCGGAGGATGCGCAGGCCGTCGCGTACGGTGTGCAGTTTCGATTCGCTGCCCGGTGGCCGGTCGCGGAACCCGACCGGCACCTCTATCTGGGGCACCCTGAGGTTGCGGGCATGCACGGTCAGCTCGGTCTCCGTTTCGAACCGCCTGGACAACGCCGGGAAACTCTTGACGAACCGCCTGGAGAAAACCCGGTAGCCGGACAGCATGTCGGTGACCGGCTCCCCGAACAAGGCGGTCACCAGGCGATTGAAGAAGCGATTACCCGCTGCGTGCCCCGGTCGGTATCCTCCGCCGCGGCCCTCAACCGCCGTGGGCACGCGTACGCCGAGCACATGGTCTAGCTGCTCTCGGAGAAGGGTATCGATGAGTCGGGGCGCCGCTGTGGCGTCGTAGGTATCGTCACCGTCGATCATGAGGTAGACGTCCGCATCGATGTCAGCGAAGGCGCGCCGGACGACGTTGCCCTTGCCTTGGCGATTCTCGGTCCGGACAACCGCACCCGCTTCCCGGGCGCATTCCGCCGTCCGATCGGTTGAGCAGTTGTCGTAGACATAGACCACCATCTCGGGCACCGCAAGGCGGAGGTCTGACACGACCTTCCCTATCGCGGCTTCCTCATTGAAAGCCGGCACAATAGCCGCGATTCTCACGATCGACCCCCTCGCACTGTTGGCTGGACGAACTCTGGACAGGACCAGGCTACACGGCGAGACCGTGTCGCAGTGGTTCCGCCACCGCCAGGCACGGCCTTACGTCCCAGTGGTGGTGGGCTCAGTCTCAGGCCATCCGACGGCGAATCATGAGGCCGGTGACAATGAGACCTGCCAAGACAGGCAGCAGGCCGACCAGCGGTCCAACCGGGGCGGTGAGCACAGACCCACCAGCATCAACGATCGGCTTACCATCCGTGTCATCGGTCCGGAACTCGTAAGTCACGAACGACATGAACCTAGCTCCGAAGCCGTCTTGCACCAGCACTCTGCACGAGCCGGACGTTGCCCCGGATTTCGGGCTGAACGCCACGCCGCCACGGAGGACATCGCATGTCCCGTTCTCGCCGAAACCCGCGTCCGACACGGCCAGGGCTCCCCATGCCGAGTTCTTGTAGAAGATCACGGGCACGACATCGCCTTCCACGACCACCGTCTTGTCGGTGACCGGAGGCGGGGTGTTCACCACATCAACCGTCACAGTGGCAACCAGAGTAATCGTCGGGGTGGTCCTTGAAGTGTAGGTGTACGTGAAGGAATCGCGTCCGACGAACCCATGGTCCGGGGTGTACTTGACGAGACCATACATGGCAGTGTTTTCCACCTCCGACTTACCGTGCGACGGCTTTGACACACCGGTCACGGCGCCCATGCCGATACCCTGCTCCGTCTCGTCGTTGGCGGTCACATCATAGTAAACGGGCGTATTGATCGCTGTCTTGACGTGGTCATCGCGGACGACAGGGATGGGCAGGACGAAGACATGCACCACCCCCGTAGCCGTTAGACCCGAGGCGTCCTCCACCGTGTATTCGATGCGCTCCTCGCCCGTGAACCCATGAGCCGGCGTGTAGACGACACTGTCAACGTCGATGACCGCACTGCCGTGCAAGGGGCTGGTGATCGCTGAGAGTCTCAGGCCCGTACCAATATCGTTTTCCAGCACCGCGACGGTCACGGAAGTGTCGATCCACCACGTGAACGTCTCGTTGAGGACCCACGGCTTCACGGCGACCGTCACGCGGGCCGTTGACTCCAGGCCGTCGGAGCCGGCGATCGTGTAGGAGAAGGTATCCATGCCGCTGTAGCCGTTGTCTGGGACGTAGCTGATCCAGTCACGGCCACCTATTTCGGCAGCGCCATGGCTCGGGGCAATTGGTATTCCCTTCAGCACCAGACCAGCACCCAGATCGTTCTCCAGAACCGAAATCGCGGCCAGACGTCCGGCGGATGTGTCCGCCGCGTCGTCGACCGCTTGCGTGGGGTCCGCGGCCCCCGCCGTCGCCACCCCTAGCACAGTGATAGATATCGCAAACCCCACCGCCAGCGCGGCTCGAACAGTCTTGTACCTCATGTCCCTCCGATCATAACAAGGTTTGAGTCACAGCCTATCGGAACTTGCGCGATAGCACCATCCCAAATCCTCATTGCTGGCGCCCGAGCTGGTGGCGGTCAGCCAGACCGCGGCGATGGGCAGCACGACCACGCCGCACGAGCGCCGCACAGTTCAGTTGAGGCGCACACGACGCGACAGTGTGGTCGCGCCCGCCGCCCCGAGAAGCAGCATCGCCAGCAGACCGAAATCCCCACCCACTGGGGCACCGACCACGGAACCGCCCGCGTCCACCATCGGGCCATCCCCATCCAGGAAGGGACCGGCCACATAGACCGTGGCCAGGACCGGGAAGTAGACCACCGTCAGATCCGACTTACTCCAGTCGATATCCTCGGACAGCCACCACGTGAATGACGTCGTCCCCATGAAGCCAGGGTCGGGGACGAACTGAACCGTCGCACCACCTGACGTGTAGATAAGCTTGCCATGCGCGCCGCCGGTGACCGCGATCACCTTCATCTCGGCCAAATTGCTATCCGTAACCGTCGCCAGGACCGGTGTGTTATGTGACGTGGTGACGACTATGGTCTTCACAGGCGCCTGGACATCGACCACTTCGACGCTCACCCTCGCGCCCCCGTAGGCATCCGAGCCACCCGAAATGTCGACAAACTCGTACTCGAACGAATCGTTACCGACGAAACCGGGTTCCGGGATGTAAACAATACTGGCGCCGAACGGAGCATCGCCCAGCCGGGCAGCGCCATGCACAGGGGCCTGGGACACGCGAAGTGTCCACCATGTCCCTCCAACCTTGTCATTACAGGTGACACAAATTGCGGCCTCGGAATCCTTCGGAATCCTGACGGCGTCGTCCTGCGGCGTCGGCATTGGGGGGTCACTGATCGTCACGGTGACCCAGACCCGCACCACCGCCACGAAGCGCTGGCCCGTGGCATCTTCCATCGAACAGTAAAGCCAGTCCTCCCCAGTGAATCCGGCGGCCGGGGTGTACAGCACCGTGTCATCGGCTTGGATCGCCGCATCACCGTTCCAAGAGCCGACCACGGCAACTGGTGTCAGGCCGGGGTGTCCCCCATCGTCGCACGTCACCACGGTCGGTGTGTCTCGTTCGACCCGGGCATCCACCCGCCAATCGGGGGTCACAACCATGACTGTCACCGTCGCAGTCGACGTACCGCCGTCCGCGCCGGATATCGAGTACGTGAATGAGTCCGTCCCGGTGTAGCCGACGGCGGACGTGTAGAAGATGCGATCACCGACAATGGCTGCATGGCCGTGGGCCGGTGTGTCGAGGACTTCCGCAAGATGAAGAGCGTCGCCCTGATCGTTGTCAAGCACTGGCAGCACAACCTCACGATCCGAACCGATCACCCATGAATCGTCAACAGCCTGGGTGGGATCGGCGGCGAAGGCCGACATGACGCCCACTCCAGAGCAGGCGGACACCATGACAGCCGCAAGAGCGACCTTGACAACGCGCGAATACATCATCCCTCCTTGATTGCCCCTCCCCTGGTGGGGCAACGTTAGCACGGGGTACCAGACATCGCAAGGCGACTGCGGACCTATCAGCACCCAGGCCCGGATGAGCCGGGACCTGGCATCAGGCCAGGTCCCCGCCTACCAGTCCTCGGAGTGCTCATCGAAGAGTACCTGCAGTTCCTCTTCGCCCCTGATCTCACCGATGGTGATGAACCTCTCGACCTCAACCTCCCCGCCCGCGAAGAACTCGACCTCCCACCTCTCCCCGGGGACCGAAATCTCGACGAGAACGCTGTCCCTGATCTTGCCCAGTTCGAAGTAGATCTTCCTGGCCTCGAGTTCGGCCAAGAAACCAAGCAGCTTCTCCATGCTGTTCATCTGATGCATCTCCTAGAAGTCAAGATGTCTAGTCGAGTTCACCCCGGGTTCGACTTCCCGGCTATGCATCAAGTGATAGGCCAGCATTGTCGTGTGTCTCCAGTCAGTACGACATGACGCCGGTGCGTCCGGCATGATCCTACAGTACGGCGGCGCCGGAGATGGTTCCGGCCGTGAGCGGCGCCGACGGTCGCGACAGGTGTCGCTCCGCCGGGCGAGTCACGCTACACCCTAGCTGCCCCGGGGAGACCCGAGCCGGAATCCCCGTTAGCTATGCGACTACGTGTCGCGATGGCATGTAGTCGCATAGCTAACGGCAAATCGGGCCGTGGCGGGACAGCCAGGCCACGGCCCGCCTGCGCCGGCAGCCCGGATCCAGGCGGACCCCGTCACGATGATCCGTGTCGAGACCGTTCTGCGCCAGATAATCACACGCGGATCATAACACCTTGTCAAGGGAAGAAACTGCCTCGTGACAGATGCGCATACTCAGCCAAAACGGTGTGTTTTCCCCCCAGTTTGGCCAAGTATGCGTCCCCGGAACCCCGCGGCAATGGCCAGAAACGCCCCCAGCAACACCAGGCTCCCACCCACCGGCAGACCACCCCCCGGGGCGCCCGGGGATACCCAGCCGCCCGTCGGGATGACCACCTCCACCTCCGTCACGAAGCGCGCCATCAGCGGGTTGGCGTTCACCGGGGTCACGGTGTCCTGTTCCACCAGCGGATACGCCCAGGCCCGCAGGGTGGACTGCGCCGTCAGGGCGTACGTCCCGGGGGTCCGGCTCGTCACCGTCGCCCGGTAGACGCCCGGGTGCGCCGGATCGGCTTGCCACG
>Ga0209628_10001921_pt1 | contig 13826 bp, 12 predicted proteins | sample TergutCu122P4_FD_187285 | JGI IMG/M metagenome (GOLD analysis project Ga0209628, IMG submission 187285) | Cubitermes ugandensis P4 segment gut microbial communities from Kakamega Forest, Kenya - Cu122 P4 (SPAdes) (version 2) | ecosystem: Host-associated > Arthropoda: Insects > Digestive system...
TTAATTTGATTTGAATAAAATTAAAGCAACAATCGGATTGCTTTCCTCTGAGAATGCTTTTGCACCGCTCTTGCTTTCACTTAAACATATTGAAGAGTTTGTTGATGAGCATGTTGCAGTATTAGTTCAAAGAGGAATAGGGGAGGAGCACGAGATTTCCGACTATAATTTTACAGAGTACGGCGCTGATATTATGGAAGATGAACTGCCCATTATAACCCTTTCCAACGTGGTTTTAAAATACGAACCTTTTTCCATAGAAGAGATATTCTTTTTGAAAGAAAAACAAATAATTTTTTCCACAGCGCCACCCGAAGTGTTTACTAATGAGATGGTACAATTTCTATACGAAAAAAAGATTACTGCAATAGGCATTAACTTTCTCAACATAGAAAATTTTCAAATACAGGATACGGTTAAACAATTGGTTTCTTCATTTGTTTTTTCCAAGAATATTAAACACATCATTCAACTTAATCCACTGTTACTGAAAAGCATTTACTGTTATAACGGGGAAATTTGCAACCGCGCCATTGCCGAAAATGCCGGTGTACCGTGGAAAGATTTGGTAGAATTGTGCTGGAATTGGAACTAATGTTTTACAAATACCTGTTACCCATTCATAAATATAAGGAACTCCTCATTATTTTTTGTTTTTTCCATTTTATCTTTAATAAACTCCATAGCTTCAATAGTATTCATATCAGCTAAGTGATTACGTAGCACCCACACTCGCTGTAAAGTTTCGGTTGCTTGAAGCAGATCGTCGCGGCGTGTGCTGGAAGCCACAATATCCACTGCGGGATATATCCGTTTATTAGAAAGTCGTCTATCTAATTGCAATTCCATATTGCCGGTACCTTTAAATTCTTCAAAAATCACCTCATCCATTCGGGATCCTGTTTCAGTTAAAGCGGTAGAGATAATAGTGAGTGAACCACCGTTTTCAATATTGCGTGCAGCGCCGAAGAAACGTTTAGGTTTTTGCAGAGCGTTGGCTTCCACTCCGCCTGAGAGTACTTTTCCGGAGGCGGGTGCCATGGTATTGAAAGCTCGCGCCAAGCGGGTAATTGAATCTAATAAAATACAAACATCATGTCCGCATTCAACCATTCTTTTGGCTTTTTCCAAAATGATATTGGCAATTTTCACATGACGTTCTGCGGGCTCGTCAAAAGTAGAGGAAACCACTTCAGCTCTTACGCTGCGTTGCATATCAGTAACTTCTTCGGGACGTTCATCTATTAATAAAATAATAAGATAAATTTCCGGATGATTAGCCGAAATGGCATTTGCTATTTCTTTAAGTAATACGGTTTTACCTGTTTTTGGTTGGGCAACTATTAATCCACGCTGTCCTTTTCCGATAGGAGAAAAAAGGTCAATTACACGAGTGCAGAGGTTAGAACCGGAATGTCCTGTTAAGTTTATTTTTTCATCGGGAAACATGGGGGTTAAATAATCAAAAGGCACTCTATCTCGAATTTCTTCAGGTAATTTTCCATTAATATACTCAACTTTTGTAAGGGGGAAGAATTTTTCGCCATTTTTTGGAGGACGAATCATCCCTTGAACGGTATCCCCGTTTTTTAAGCCAAAAAATTTAATTTGCGACATCGACACATAAATATCATCGGGGGAGGGCAAGTAGTTATAGTCGGAGGAGCGTAAAAAACCGCATTGTTCGTTGGTAACTTCCAACACTCCTTCTGCCATTACACTTCCATCAAACTCAGTATGGGCAACCAAATTCCATAGTTCATCTTGTTGGGATGCAGAAACCTCTTCTCTTTTTTTATAGAGGGGAATTTTTGATTCTTCGGCAACGACATCCAGCGTATCATCCAAATGGTATTCGATTTCTACAGGATTATTTATCTCTTCTTTTTCATCAGGCACTTTAGAAACCGGCAAAATGATATTTTCTTCGCTTTCATTCATCTCTTCACCGGTATCTTCTTCAAAAAAAGAATCTTTATTCAACATCAAATCATTCATTAACGCCACGTCAAGCGTTTTTTCTTCAGGAAATGAAAAAGTAACCAAGGGTAGTTTTTCAGGTTCTGGTGTTTTCTTTTTTCTGCCTCTTTTTTTCTTAGCGTTTAAAACAGAACCATTTGAAATTTTAGTTTCGTTTGAAGTTGCTAATGGCGTTTTTTCTACGTATGCAATACGTTTGCGTTTACGTTTGCCTTCTTCATGACTCTCCATAAAAATAAATAATTGTGGAACAAATAGTGTATGAAATATTTTCTGTAATTGCTTTTTGGATTTTTTTCCTTAAGCTTGTATTGAGCCGCGAAGATATATTTTTTTAGTAATAAAATATAATATGTGAAATTTAATTTTTTTTTCACTCATGATCAATATACAAATGCACGTATGCAATTTTATTAAAAGTTTTTTACTGTCAACTTTTGTGTTGCTATACTATTTTCCAGGGGGCTACGGTTTATGAAACCCAAACCCTGTTTTCAAATACGATTCAATTACCCACATCGGTTTCGGGGCTGCATTTTGTAGTAGCTATGCTAAAAACCGGAACGGTGCTTACGCAGAAGATGATGGTGCAGCGGTAAGACCATAAGACCATAAGACCATAAGAGCGTAAGAATTCTTTGCGACTTTGCGTCTTTGCGAGAGATGATAATAAAATAGGATTGCCCGTGCAAAATCTCACCTGTTATTTTCCTGTGGCTACCGTCTTACCAATATTATGATATTTTTGCTGCAACTTTAGAAAGCAAAAAATGTTTTTAAAATCTACTTCTCTATTTGTGTTATTCATGTTGCATTTTATTTTGTTTGCCCAATTGCCCAAAAATATTCAGAAAGTTGTAGATAAAGCAGAAAAGGAGATGGCACAACATAAATATGAAAAAGCATTGCCTATTTTAGAAAAAAGTTTTGCAAGATCTTCCCTCAATATTCGCCCCTATTTACAATGGAAAATGAAGCAATGTAAATTTGGAATAAACGCGATGCGGTATCCTATCCATATGTTTCTCATAAATTTAGGAGAGAATGTGAATTCGGATTGGGATGAATATCACCCAACTTTAACCGGAAACAGTAAAGAGATGCTATTTACGGTGCGCCGGCCAAGTGATGAATTTACCGTGTGTGGGCACTGTCAAAAGGAAGAGGATATATACAGCAGCTTGCAAGAAAATGGGATTTGGCAGCCCCGAACAAAATTGAGAAAACCTATCAACACAGGAAACAGTGAAGGGGCACAGTGTATATCTTCAGATGCTAATTATATGTTTTTTACAATATGTAGCAATGAGTTTGGTTATGGGGGCTGCGATATTTACTGGTCGAAGCGGGAAGGAGAGGGGTGGGGCGAACCAAAAAATTGCGGAGGAAAGGTAAATACAAAATATTGGGAATCTCAACCCTCTATCTCGGCTGATGGCAAAACGATTTATTTTACTTCAAACCGTCCGGGCGGATTGGGCGGCATGGATATTTGGAAAACAGAGATGCTTTCCGAAGGCGTTTTTTTAGAGCCGGTAAATTTGGGAGAGGTGATAAATACCCCTTACGATGAAATTTCGCCGTTTATTCATTTCGACCAAAAAACGCTCTATTTTTCTTCAGACGGACATTTGGGGATGGGGGGAAAAGACCTGTTTTATTCCAAATTGCAATCCAATGGTATTTGGGAAACTCCTGTAAATTTAGGATATCCCATCAATTCCTATCAAGATGAATCAGGGATTTTTATCAATGCGTTAGGAAATGTTGCTTATTTTGCTTCCGATAGACCGGGCGGGTTTGGGGGGATGGATATTTATTGTTTCGAGTTGGAAGAATCGCTGCGCCCGGAACCGATCCCATATAATATTGAACATATTGATAATCAAGAAAATTTTTCATTTGTTAGGGGAGATCTGGATACCTTGAAAATAGGAAATACTTTTATTTTACCCAATCTCTTTTTTGAATTTGCACAATCGAATCTATTGCCGGATTCTTATCCCGAATTACAACGATTGTTGGAATATATGATTCAAAATGAAACGGTTAAAATTGAAATCAGCGGTCACACCGACAATCAAGGATATGAGGCTTACAATCAAAAACTTTCAACGGCCCGTGCCCAAACCGTGTATCACTATTTAGTGAATAAAGGAATAGATGCCCATCGTTTATCTTTTAAAGGGTATAGTAGCGAACGCCCCGTAGTACCCAACGACACAGAAGAAAATCGCGCAAAAAACCGGCGAACAGAAATTTTGATTTTAGAGAAATAATTTTCATATCGAAAAAAATATATTTTTGCACCCCTTAAAAAAAGGGTTAGATTTTATAATAATTAATAAACAAAAATGGCAAATCACAAATCGGCAAAGAAAAGAATTAGAGCCAATGAAAGTAAAAGATTAGCAAATCGCTACTTTGCAAAAACAATGCGTAACGCATTAAAAGACATTAGATTAATATCTGATAAAAGTTCTGCGGAAGGAAAACTCCCCAAAGTAACTTCTTTAATTGACAAATTGGCAAAAAAAGGAATTATCCATAAAAATAAAGCAGCGAATTTAAAATCAGGGTTGGCTGTTAAAATCAATAATCTATAGTTTTTTACAACTTCCAAAGCGGGGCTTTCCGTTTATATCATTCCAAAGTGTAATTTCTTTGAAATCTAAATCGCCAAGCATCGTCGAAAGTTCCGAATGAAATTTTTCATGGGTTTCAAAATATAAAGTTCCTCCTTTGCGGAGGTTTTTTTTTGCCGTTTTCGCAATAGCATCATAAAAAACAAGCGGATTTTCATCCGGTACAAAGAGTGCCGAGGGTGGCTCATAATGAATAATATTTTTATGTAAATAGATCCTTTCACTCAGGGGAATGTATGGCGGATTTGAAACAATAATATCCAAATTGTCAGGAAGAAACGATGAATCATCGTTCAAAATATCATGTTGAAGAAAGTGAATATCCACCTGATTAGCTCTTGCATTTTCTTTAGCAACTTTCAACGCATCTTCTGATAGATCTGTTGCCCAAATTTCAGTATTTATTATGTTTTTTGCTAATGCAATGGCGATGGCGCCGGAACCGGTGCAGAGGTCAAGAATTTTAAGACTGTAAGAGCGTAAGAGCGTAAGACCGTAAGAATTTTTTTGAATGGTTGCCACCAACTCTTCCGTTTCTGGTCTAGGAATGAGCACGGAGGAGTTTACGCTGAGTTGTAAATGGTAAAAAGTGGTTTTGCCTGTTACATATTGAATGGGTTTACCATTTGCAAGTGCTTCTATATCTGTTTCTTCAAATGTAATTTGAACATCAGGATTCAAAAAATAGTCCTGTTTTTTTATATTGTATTGATCTTCAATATAGATAAAAAAAATAGCCTCCCTTTCCCGTTCTTCGTAAAGTGAGGATAAATGAGTGTGAAATAAAGTACGTAAAATTGAAATTTCCACGTTAATTACCTACATCAGACAGATATTTGATACGCATGATGCGAATCTCTTCCAAAGTAAAATCATCATGGCCTAAAGTATCTAATGCAGCTTGAGCTGAATCTGATTCTGCTTCGGCAAAGTAATCCAAAATATCTTCTTGATGGTATTTCTCAATGGTTTCATCAATATAATAATCAATATCAATTTTTGTTCCGGAAGTTACAATGCTTTCAATTTCGGTTAAAAGTTCATCTATATCCAACCCTTTTGCCTGTGCAATATCTTCAAAGTGCAATTTTCTATCAATACTCTGAATGATAAACACTTTGATTGCAGATTTTTTAACAATGGATTTTACAATGAAATCTTGGGGTCTTTCAATTTCGTTTTCTTCAACGTATTTTTTAATTAAATCGGCAAATGGTGCCCCATATTTTTGCGCTTTTCCCACGCCCACACCGGTAATATTTACCATTTCGTCAATAGTGGTGGGGTATTGAATACACATATCTTCCAAAGAAGGATCCTGAAAAATAATAAATGGAGGGAGGTTTTCTTTAACAGAGATCGATTTGCGCAAGTCTTTCAACATCGCAAACAACGTAGCGTCAGTAGCTTCTCCTTTTCCGGGAATGATATCATCCGGCATATCCTCATCATCCATATCTTCGTCATCTAATTTTGCTTTATGCGGTTTTTGCACATAAAGCGTGTATGGATTGGTAAGATATTTTTCCCCTTTTGGAGTAATTTTCAATAAACCATAGTTTTCAATATCTTTATAAATCAGTTCTTCAAAAATGGCTACGCGAATTACGCTTGCCCAAAACTTTGTGTCATATTCTTCCCCTTCTCCGAATTGTTTTAATTTATTATGTTTAAATTTAACAATCGTGGTTGTTTTATAGCCAACAATGATGTCAATAATATGGTTATCAATAAATTGTTGTTTAACTTCGTGAATGACTTCCACCACTAACTGAACTTGTTCAGTGGCATTCATTTTGGGTTTGGGGTGCAAACAAACGTCGCAACAGCCGCAATTTTCGGGTTCATAAATTTCTCCGAAATAATGCAACAAATGCCTTCTTCTGCAATTGGTTGATTCAGCGTAAGATGCAGTTTCAGCCAATAATTGTTTTACCATTTCATGTTCTGCTACCGATTTTTTAGTGGAGAATTTTTCCAATTTATATAAATCTTTGATATCGTAGAAAGCAATACAAAGTCCTTCCCCATCATCTCGTCCGGCACGTCCGGTTTCTTGATAATATCCTTCTAAACTTTTCGGCATATCGTAGTGAATTACAAAGCGCACATCAGGTTTGTCAATTCCCATTCCAAAGGCGATGGTTGCGCAAATAATCTCAACATCTTCCATTAAAAATGCATCTTGGTTGTTCACACGCACTTGCGATTCAAGCCCGGCATGGTATGGAAGGGCACGAATTTGGTTAGCACGCAGAAACTCAGCTAATTCTTCTACCTTTTTTCTACTTAAACAATAAATAATTCCTGATTTTCCACTGTGTCCTTTAATAAATTTAACAATCTCTTTATCAATTTCTTTTGTTTTTTCACGAATTTCATAATAGAGGTTGGGGCGATTAAAAGAAGCCTTAAAAAGTTCTGCTTTTTCAATGCCCAAGTTTTTTTGAATATCGCTTTGTACTTTTGGGGTTGCGGTAGCTGTGAGTGCAATTACAGGTACTCTTTTGTTAATTTCGTCAATGGTTTCTCTTATTTTTCTGTATTCCGGTCTAAAATCGTGCCCCCATTCTGAAATGCAATGCGCTTCATCAATAGCAAAGAAAGAGATATGAATATCTTTAAAAAAATCAACATTTTCAGATTTAGTAAGGGTCTCAGGTGCTACGTAAAGAAGTTTCGTTTTTTCCTGCAATAAATCATCTTTAACCGCTTTAATTTCAAGTTTTGTTAAAGAGGAATTCATAAAGTGGGCAATCCCTAACTCGGTTCCAAAATTCCTGAGGGCATCAACCTGATTTTTCATTAAAGCAATAAGTGGAGAAATAACAATCGCCGTTCCTTCACAAATTAACGCAGGGAGCTGATAGCAAAGAGATTTTCCACCACCGGTAGGCATAATCACAAAACAATCTTTGCCTTTTAATAACGATTTAATCACCTTTAGCTGATCGCCTTTAAACGTATTAAACCCAAAAAATTTCTTCAACAATTGATGGATTTCTTTATCAGATACTATTTTCGCACTCATTTTCTAATTCTTTCAATGATAAGGTTAATTATTTCAAATATTTACTTATGTTAATTTTGAAAACAAAATTATAAAAAAAACTATGATTAAACGTTTTAGGTGTTTTTTTTTATTGAAAAAGTGCTAATACGTTTATAATGAGTTAAATAATTTTTGTTTTTTAATGTTTTTTTGTTTTTTTTATGGTTAAAAACTTGTATTTTCTTGAGAATTTATTGTATTTTTGCCGAAATTAACCGAAAATGAAATATATTGGAGCGCATGTAAGCGCAGAAGGCGGGGTGGAAAATGCCCCTTTAAATGCAAAAGAGATAGGAGCAACCGCGTTTGCTTTTTTTACTAAAAACCAACGGCGTTGGGAGTCTCCGCCATTGTCGGCGAAAAATATTGCACTTTTTAAGGAGAATTGTGAAAAAACCGGTTTCTCACCGGCGCAAATTCTTCCCCACGATGGCTATTTAATCAATTTGGGACATCCTGACCCTGAAGCGTTGGAAAAATCGCGTAAAGCGTTTTGTGATGAGATGTTGCGCGCAGAACAATTGGGGCTTTCGCTGTTGAACTTTCATCCGGGTAGCCATCTGAATGCAATTTCTACAGATGAATGTTTAAGGCGTATTTCCGAATCTATCAATTTATCTTTAGAAAAAACAATAGGAATAACTGCGGTAATTGAAAACAGTGCCGGACAAGGTTCCAATTTGGGATTTAGTTTTGCACATTTGTCACAAATTATTGACAAAGTGGAAGATAAAAGCAGGGTAGGGGTTTGTATTGATACTTGTCACACCTATTCTGCAGGTTATGATTTAAAAACGGAAACCGGATATCAAAAAACTTGGCATGAGTTTGATGAAATTGTTGGATCATATTACTTACGTGCAATACATTTAAACGACACTAAAAAAAACCTGAGTAGCCGCGTGGACAGACACGAAAATCTCGGATTAGGCTTATTAGGCAAAGAGGTGTTTATAAGAATGATGCACGACGTGAGATTTGAAAATATTCCTATTATTTTAGAAACGCCGGACACCAGTAAGTGGGCAGAAGAGATTGCGTGGCTGAAATCACTAACCCATAACCCATAACCCATAACCACTCATGACCCTTTCCACCATAGATTACAATCTCCCCAACGAAAAAATCGCTTTTTTTCCGCTGGAGAACAGAGACCAATCGAAGTTGTTAGTCTATAAAAATAAAACGATTACGGATTCATCATTTCTTCATTTATCAGAATTTTTAAACGAAAATTGTGCATTGGTTTTTAATAATTCCAAAGTAATTCATGCGCGGTTGTTGCTGCAAAATCAGTATGGTGCGAATATTGAAGTGTTTCTATTAGAGCCTGTTTTTCCCACTCGCGATATGGCTTCCGCGTTTTCACAAACCGGTGTGGTGGCATGGAAATGCCTGATAGGGAATGCCAAAAAATTTAGGGATGCGATTAATTTTGATGTGATGATTAGAGGATTAGATGATGTGATGATGAAATCCCAAAACAATGTAGGGGCAACTTTCAAAGTCGCCCAAAATACCATTACAGTTATCGCGGAAAAGGGGGATAGGGTAGGGGATGCTTTTTTGGTAACGTTTATCTGGGAAGATGAAACCGTTACTTTTGCTGAGTGGTTGGAGGCGTATGGAAAAATGCCGCTTCCGCCCTATATAAAAAGAGACGCCAATGAAACGGATAAAGAACGCTATCAAACTATTTATGCCCAACAAAAGGGCTCCGTGGCTGCGCCCACCGCCGGATTGCATTTTTCCGAAGATGTTTTACAATCGCTTGAAAATAAAAATATTGCATTGAAACAGATTACCCTTCATGTGGGGGCAGGAACTTTTAAGCCTATTACTACAGATGATGTTTTGGAGCACGAAATGCATCAGGAGCAAATGCTAATGTCTAAAGATATTATTGAGTTTTTGTTAGAAAACGAGCATAAAAAAATGGTTGCGGTGGGCACAACCGTAGCGCGAACCTTAGAATCCATTTTTATTATGGGCGCAAAATTGCATTTGAATATTTCCCAACCATTTCAAGTGAAACAATTTGAAATTTATGAGAACGATGCGTTGCAAGAAGTATCTCTTACAGATTCCCTAATGACTTTAATTAATTATCTTAAAAAGAATAATTTACAAGAGATTTCAGCGGCTACAAGTTTGATGATACTGCCGCACTATCAGCATAAAATCGCCAAAGGTTTGATTACCAACTTTCATCAGCCAAAAAGTACCTTGTTGTTGCTTATTTCTTCCTATTTGGGTGAAGATTGGAAACGGGTTTACGAACATGCACTATCCCACAATTACAGGTTTCTCAGTTATGGGGATTCCAATTTGTATTTGTAAGACCGTAAGACCATAAGACCGTAAGATCATAAGACCGTAAGATCATAAGAGTTTTATTTTGTTTTGTAATTATCATACATAGATTCAAAGGTTTGGGTAAGTACGTTGGCAATTTTGTCTGCGCCTTTTGCGGTGAAATGCACATAATCGTTTCCTGCCCATCCTTTTTTTACCCACGCCCGCATGGAGTTGGCGCCGCCCATTATTTTATACATATTCCAAAATGCCACGCCCGATTTAGGAATTTCTTCACTCAGTTTTTCAACCAAATAAGGCAGTTGCTTATAGGTTCTTAATTCTCCATCAACGATAGAAAGCATATCGGAAGGACCGATGAAGAGGATGGGTGTATTGTGTGCAATGCGTTGTAAATAACGTATTTGAGAGATGATGTTGGCAACATAGTTATTCACATTTTTTTCTCCATTTAATGCAGGAACAGCATTTCCGCCATATTGCAAAACTATCATTCCTACATTCAGTAATTGAAAAGTTTTGTGCATTAAGGAATCGTTCATGGAGGTGAAGTGCAGTCCGGCGGCGCCGCGCATGGCGATATTATCCACAGCCACCCCGAACCCATTGTCAATGAGTACACTGTAGATATTGGCATTTCCGGTCATGGTAATGGAGAACGATTGGGTGGCGAAATTCATTGGAAAATGGAGCAGTTGAATGCCGGCAGTGTCGGTTTGGGTTACATATTTTGCCTGATTGGTTTTGTCGGAAAGTTCTGCTTTGAAACTACCATTCAAGTTGTTGATTAACAATGAAATATTTGAATATTGATTTTCTTCTTTTCGATTTGGAGAATAGGCAGTAAACGTGTTGGTTCCGTTAATTCTATACATTTTAGCCAAAGGACCATAATCTTTTTCCTTGTTTCTTTGCACTTCACCCCAAAGAGAAAAACAGGAATATTCCCCTGAACAGTATTGATTTATAGTTTCGTTTGGAATGGTTTGGTGAAACGGTGCTATTCCGGGACCGCCTCCGCCAAATTTTTGCTGAAAAAATTGACGCAAATTTGAACTAAATCTGTCCATCTCAATTTGGGAATCTCCATAGTATAAAACTCTTACAATTTTATGTTGGGCAACCGCAGTTTCTGCCTTTGCGAAAAAAGAATCGAAATAGGTTTTATTTTCGTCAGGAAGTTCAAAAACGCCCTCCATTTTTATTAGCACTATGGCAGAATCTCTTCTACTGAGGTTTTTTATTGAAGTGGTAAAAGAGTTTTCTTTTGTAGTAAGAGGAGTTTCAATCCATTGTTTCAGGATATCTTCGGGGTCTTCCTCATAATCGGAAGAACGGGTTGTAATTTCCGTTAATGTAGGGAAACGCAAAGTTTTGTTAAAGACATTGATTCCTTTTGTAGGAAATAACGCTGCGATAAAAGCTAAACAAGTAATAATAATAATGATGAAAAGCAGAATTTTTTGAGGTCTCATTATTAATATATATAATGTAAGAGACTAAAATTGGTCAATCATTTTACAAATATCGGAAAACACATTTTCTACTGATTGCATACCGTTTACTTTAATAAGTTTATTTTGAGCGTGATAATAATCGATGAGTGGTTTGGTTTGTATTTCGTAGTTTACAATCCTTTGCCGGATTACTTCGGGCGTGTCGTCGGCGCGATTGAGTTCGATAGCTCTTTTGGAGAGGCGTTCCACGACTTCATTTTCATCCACTTCAAGATATACTGCTAATGTAACGGGAATAATATTTGGATATCCGGTTCCTTCCATCATTTGTGCTTGTTCAATCGTTCTGGGCACGCCGTCTAAAAGGAAGCCGCGGGTGTGGTTGCAGGAACAGCAAAATTGGTAAAGCATGTCCAAGGTGAGCTCATCTGGACATAGGTCTCCTCGGTTAATAATCTCTTTTGCTCTCATTCCCAGCGGCGAACAGGCAGCCATCTCTTTCCGGTACAAATCTCCGGTAGAGGCGTGTGCCAATTCGTATTTTTCTTTTAATAAAACAGCCTGCGTGCCTTTTCCTGATCCGGGTGCCCCCAATAAAACGATGTTAAAACAGTTTTGTGTTGTCATAATCTAAAATTTTAAAGAAACTCCAATTCCATCTTGGTTTGCATTTAAATAAAGTGCAGATTGTGTTGTGATATCCAATAATTTACCGGCTTTATAAATTTGGTTCCAACCCCTAATTATAAAAAAAAGTCCGGTGGCAACAGTCGTTCCGCCAATTACGTAACAGGTTGTTTTTCCTGCATCTTTTTTTGCCCAAAAAGCACCGATAAGCGTAATTCCAGCGCCGGAAATAGTTATTCCTACTCCCAAATAAGTACTTCGTGCACCTTTTCGTAAATAAGAACCGGCAGTATTTTGATTTTTAAACATATCCGCAGAAACAGCATCCAACCCTTGAAATTTATAGACTTCATAAGGAGTCATTTCACGGGCACATCTTTTTACTTCATGAATAAGCGATTTTTTGAAGGTAGTAATAGCATAGCCATTGTCAATCACTAACGTTTCCTCATCTTCGCTTATTATTTTGCAAAAAAGAGTATCGGTTTTAGCACTATTATTATTTAGATTCAAGGTTACATAATCAATACAATTCTGCGAAAATGCACATAATGATAACATTAACAGCGTGGTAATAAAAATTGGTTTCATAATAACAGATTAAATGTTTAAATGAGTGTTTTCAAATGCAAAAATACAAAAAAATAGTTCCCCTGTTTTTATTTTTATTAACAAATCTAACTAACTGATAATTAATATTAAAATAAAAATCAAATAAAAAAAATAAACAAAAAAAAAGGCAGTATTGAAATATTATTACTTTTGCAACCGTTTTCTTTATCAAAAACAGAATAAAAAACAATTATCAATAAAAATTTTAAACATTTAATTTAATTAAAACAATGGAAAATCAAGTTCAAAAAAAAGCAAAAAAAGATGGTTTATCAGCTATGTGGGTTATTCTCGGATGTGCAATCATAGCATTTAGTTTCTTTTTCATTATTTGTGGAAACATTTTAGGTATGGAAGCCTTTAATAACTACGATGAAAAAGGTCTGCACCCCATTAATCTATTCGGTACCTTGTATCAAGGCGGGTTTGTTATCCCAATCGTAATGACGTTGTTATTAACAGTTGTAGCCTTATCGGTTGAACGTACAATTGCCTTAGGAAAAGCAAAAGGAAAAGGCAAATTACTTGTCTTTGTAGAAAATGTAAAACAAACTTTGGAAAAAGGCGACATGGAAAAAGCATATCAATTATGCAAAGAGCAAGAAGGAAGTGTTGCTAATGTATTGACATCTGCGTTGTTACGCTATGAAGATGTGGATAAACAAAATCTTTCCAATGATGAAAAAGCTGCGCTTATTGGAAAAGAGATTGAAAACGCTACTACTTTGGAACTTCCGGGTATGGAGAAAAACCTCTCGATTATCGCAACCATTTCTACTTTAGGAACACTCATGGGATTGTTCGGAACGGTTCTCGGTATGATCAAGTCGTTCGGCGCTATGGGACAAGAAGGAGCTCCCGACTCAACTGCGTTGGCTGTGGGTATTTCTGAAGCACTTCTTAATACCGCTATGGGTATCGGTACCGGTGCGCTCGCCATTATTGCTTACGGATACTACTCCGGCTTGGTGCAAGATATTACCAATTTTGTGGATGAAGTGGGCTTTGCAATCGGACAAACTTTTACTAAAAAAACGTTGGGTAAATAATAATCCCAAAATAATATTGAGATAATCACTTAAAATAATAAGTATGTCCAGAGTAAAAGTCAAGAAACAAAGTACGTTCATAGATATG
>Ga0209628_10001922_pt1 | contig 13825 bp, 16 predicted proteins | sample TergutCu122P4_FD_187285 | JGI IMG/M metagenome (GOLD analysis project Ga0209628, IMG submission 187285) | Cubitermes ugandensis P4 segment gut microbial communities from Kakamega Forest, Kenya - Cu122 P4 (SPAdes) (version 2) | ecosystem: Host-associated > Arthropoda: Insects > Digestive system...
CACAGCAAGCGCCCGGGATTTATTGGGGTTGAGCTGGGCCCCCGTCGCCCGTTTGTGAGTCCGTATCGCTTGGTTCACTTTCTCGATATTTTCGCGGTTTGTTAGGAAGACTGTAATATCATCCGCATATGCTAACACCGATATCCTCTGCCCTCGTTTGCCGATGTTGATTCCCGTCAGTCGGCCCTTTAACGTGTGCAAGAGGGGATGAACGCAGAGGGCGTACAGGGCCATACTAAACGGACATCCCTGTCGTAGGGCACTCTGAATAGGAATAGGTCCGGCCAAGGCGCCATTGATCTGTAGGAATTCCGTCGCGTGTTCGTACATGAGTGAATACGGTCAATGAGCCGTGCGTTTATTCCATATCCGGTCAAGATTTGAAATAGGTAACGATGCGAGATGCGGTCAAAGGCATTTCTGAAATCCAACGAGAGAATTCAGACGGGCGTGCTCGTCATCTCTGCGTGCGCAACGACGTCTCGTAGCACCGATACGGCCTCAAGTATAGATTTGCCCGGTACGGAGCAGTATTGGCTGGATGTCAGTTCTTCCAGCACCGGGGTTAGGCGTCTTGCCATTATGCTAACTAATTTTTTGTAGTCCGTATTCATCAGCGTTATCGGACGATATCCTGTGGGTGTTGTGTGTCCATTGTTCTTGGGTAGACTGACGATGATACCATGTTGTTGGCGAGGTGTCATAGATTTGTGTGTGTACATGTGATTCATAATCTCAAGCATATCTTCACGTACGACATCCCATAGCCCTATGTAGAATTCCCGACCAATACCATCCGACCCTTGCGCTTTGTTGGGGCCCCCGGGCTTAAGGGCGGTGTCAAGTTCTTCAGCCGTAATGGGCTGCTCCAAATATGCATGCGTTAGAGGGTTGGGTATGAGGGTGTATGGCGTGCATTACCTCGGCAACGTAGCTGTCCGAAACGTCAATGGGACTATATTTCTCTTTCAGGTGTGCTAGAAAGATGTGAGCTATTTCGTTGGGGTCGTCAGTGATCCTGCTTCCCAGTTCCTGGGCCCGACATATCATTCTCGCTTCACGTCTTTTCGTGGATTTAATCAAGTGATACAAAGTTGTTTCTTCCCCGTCTATCATGCCACGCTCGCTTGCGTCAAGCCGTAGGTACTCCGTTCGTCGGGCTTGAAGTCGAACCAGTTTCGCTCTGTACCGGTTTAACGCGGCAGGTTGACGCCTCCTCGCTCCCATCTCGCCCAGCGCTAGGAGGAGCACAACGGCGTTGTGATCTGTGAATGCCGCCGGCGAGATGTCGATACCTGTTATTCGATATGTTATGTTGCGAGTTACGTATATTCTGTCAATTTTGCTGGCTCCCGTAGTAGAGTAATGTGTATAGGCTGGTCTGGTCAGGTCTTGCGTCCACGCATCGGCAAGATGGAGCCCACGTATCGTCTCGGTGAAGGCCCTGCTAGTATGGAAGTTGGCGGATGTGTTAGCCGGATCAGTGACACAATTGAAGTCGCCCCTATTATGAGTTCCCGAGGCCTGGTTTGTAGTAGTTGTGGTACTTCGGCATTGTAGAAGTGTTCACGTTCCGCCCGTTTGGCCGTCCCAGATGGGGCCTTTATATTGACGATAAACGGTCCGTTGTATTCGGCGGCGATCGCCCGTCCGCTCGGTATTTTATTGATGTTCATGAGCGCGATGTCGTTGCGCGCCACTATAGCTGTCCCACGCATGAATGACCCGATGTTGTAGTAAATATCATAACCAGGCATAGTTAGTAGTTCCGAATCCGTGATCTCCTGAAGGAAAACGATATCTAGATCATGGCGTCTGATATATTCAGTCAGTATCCCCACCCTCGTGCAGTTCGTGATGCCATTGATGTTTAATGTCGCTAATTTTATTACAGCCGTCATTACGCACTTACGTTGTCTGTGAGTGGGGAACGAAAGGGGTGGCGCTGGGTGAGGGACACCTAACTTTTCCCATTCTTATGAGCGACCCGCCGGGACATTCCGCGTGTCCGTTCTTGCGGTGGGACTGGCGACTTATCATACCTTGTCTTCTTAGGGCGCTTTGGGCTGGCCGGGGGTTCCTCTTGCTTGAGGGTGTCGTCGTGTTGTGATGTTGAAGCGTCCATATTGTCCGTTGTGTCATCGTCCCTGACGCTAGTTTGGCTGGAAGATAATGGGCACGTAGGATCTGTCGGGATTTTGCAGTATCTGCATTACCTGGCAAAGGTCCAGCGTCCGTCCCTGGTGTCTGCTGGCAGGCGTCGTTCGTTTCGCCCGGGGGTCGGTGACCTCTAGCAACGAGGGGTATAGTGATCCATCGGGTGTCCCGGTGCGGCCAGGCTGGGGGGCGTAGGGGTCCACCAGCTTCGCGCCCTGAGTCGATTCAATGGGGGAAGTGCAGCGTTCAGGGTAGGAAGGAGGGGAATCCATGATGTGTTCCTTACTCTCCACCACATGGCCAAGTCTGGGTGTGCTTTCGCTCTGTATGCTGGCAACCGGTTGATCCCCGGATGAATGGGACATGGTCGCTGCAACCGCCGTATACGTCACCAGCACATTTGGGGATGGCAGTTGTGTCCGTCTTTGCCGCCGGGGGCATATCGGATATACCAGTTTCGCCGCAACCATAGCGGGTGGTGGGCTGCCCGTCGTAAGATATGAGGACGCGCTGTCCCGCGATCACCAGATGCGACGATACATGTTGTGTCAGTACCATGATAACCAGTTGGACGCCGTTAGCGACGGTGTACCGATAAGTCCGCGCCTACATCTCATTTTGAATGCCCAATACTTGGCCAAATGGGGCAAGGGTGACCCTCAATGTGTCGTCTAACACTTCGGGTGGCAGATTTTCGATTCGTAGTTTCTTATAGCCCATTCCTGCTACTGCTATCTCCAAGCGGGTTATTTCCCCGGTATGATGTGTGTATGCCCCACTTCCCCCTCTGCTGTTTATAATGGACAACATGTAGTCCTTGTCTGTTAGTTTGACATATACCTGTCATTTAATACCATCAATTTGAATCATCTGTACCGTTTGTTATTGAAGGCGCATTTCTTCATGCGTGTATGTCATGCGCGGTAATCCGCGGACTGGCGGGGTCGAACGTAAATAAGATCATATTGCTCTGAATGGCCATTTTACTATTCCACTGCGCTTCTTGCTCTGATGCACTCAGCTAAAGTTAGGCAACGCACTTACTTACACGCACACAGCTACTTTCACTTCCACTGGAGGTTAACCACTCTAGCACACAACCTTCTCCTTCGGAACCTCAACGCTGACTGGACTCAAACCAATGTAGTTTGTTTCCGAAAACTCTTGCCATCACGCGTTAACGTGCTCGGCTACCTCCGGTTGTGGCAAACGACCACCCTTTCGCAAAATCCATCTGTGGAAGCAAGGCTAGCAAGACACACGTCTCGGAAAATTGATAACTTTTAATTCATATTTTAACCTCAAATTAAGCGAATGTATTGGTGTCTTTGCTTAATATATACGCGGTGCGATTGATTGTAATGAATGGAAGACAGAGAAATGCCACGAATGCACAAATATGGGGAAAGTAAAATGGCTCCAATTATGATGGCAACTGTACGTCACGTGACTTCCAGTTCGGGACTTAGAAAATTTCGGGCTGCTTGATTTTTGTTGAACAGAGGGTACATGAGAGTTTTTAGTGGTGTGTGCTTAAGGACAGTAATGAATTACCAGGTTACATCAGTTGCAACACAGGGAAATCATCTCCATATATTGATGAGGTAAAGATATTTCATTGCCTGCCATGAAGGCATTTTGGGGGAGTAGAGGTGTAGCCGCACTCATTCTCCACCTTGGCACTAGATGGAGATTGAGTGGTTAGTATCATGCATTGACCATTTTCTTCTGCAAAAAAAGAAACCCTGATACATACTGAAATGGAGGTGGGTGGGTCCCAGAGCTGGTCTGGACATTTTGAAGAAGAGAAAAATCTCTCATGCTGAGGATTAAACCAAATTGCATTGAGTGTCCTCATTGCCTTTTTACTATAGCAGCTATGCTTCAGTTTTCATAAATAATAGTCTGTTTTTAGTGCATTAATTATCTATCAGCACATGAAGTTATGTGTAATACTTCTCTTTATACTGAGAAGTGTCAGGGATGTGTATGTATTTAAACTACTTAACTTGTTTTTCTAATTAAGGTCTATTTGTCTCTGCTTGGAGTGTCAGTGGTGGGCCAGTCAATCTTGGCATCATATGGAATTTGCTTCTATATGGGATTCTTCTGGGGACCAATCCATCCAATTTTACCATTTCTGTTACTAGGAATTGGAGTGGACAACTCATTTGTTATAATGCAGGTAAAACTAAACTGTTGTGCAGTGCCATAAAGGAATATTATGAAACGTCTTTTTTCATTTTCTAAATTTAAAAAAATTCCTGGAATCAGTATCTTATATTTATAGGTAGAGACATGCTTCATCATTTCCAAATATAGCATGAATATGTCTATTAATTTTTTAAATGCTGTTCTCAGAGACACTGACATGATGGTTGTATGTATCATTGGGTACTCAACAAACTTGTTTTTATGCTGGATTCAAATTTCTAATTGATTTGTTTTTAAAGTATATGTGCTTTATTATGGTAATTTTTAGCTAAAGCAAAAAATAACAACATGACATTCATGCAGAATGTGGAATATATTTATAACTAGGGTAGAATTGGCTAGCAGTTTTTAGTTGGTTGTACTGTTATAAATTTTTGGACTGGTTGCAGGGAAAAGTCAGTTAAGTGTTGCATGCTTTCTGTGTTTCTGTTGGTGCAGGAATGAACTTTTGAATGACTTGGTTGACTAATTGTAAATAATCCTTGACCATGCATTAAACTGATTACATATGGTAACAAAACCGACAAAGGCATATATAAGATACTCTTATACGTTTATATGCATTAGTTGGTTGACTAAGTTTGGCAGCTCATTCTGTTGGAAGTTGCCATCTCAATGTATGTTATATACAGGTTTATTTTATCTGATTTTCCTTGTCTTGGGTCTTCATGCTGTGTGACTGTTGCCAGTTTCTTTTATAGAAAAAAATCTGTATCTATTGATGTTTCATTATGTCATGGTTGTGTATTACGTCAAGGGATCGTTTTGGCCAATCCAGAACATGTATACAAGGTGAGACCCAAAAGTTTTTAGACAACTGTTATAAAACACAGATAACTTCTTATATGGACATGATTTATTTTTATTCTTCAAAATACATTTTTCCTTGATCAAAACATTTGTTTGCATGTTCCTTCAACTTCTTCATGCCCTCCAGGAAAGCAGTTTTTGAAATGTTGTTAAGCTCCCTTGTCACTGCACACTGAATTTCTTCCACTGTTTGAAAATGCCGCCCTTTTAAGGAAAATTTTAACTTGGGGAAGAGAAAATAGTCGGCAGGTGCAAGATCTGTCGAGTAAGGTGGGTGGTGGAGAACAACAACGTTCCTGTTCACCAGAAACTTCTTTACAATTGCAGCGTTATGAGATGGCGCGTTATCGTGAAGAAGGAACCACTCACTGGATTGGAATTTGGCGGTTCTAACTCATCGAATTCTCTTCAGTAGCCGATCCAAAACACCCACGTAGAATTCTGCATTTACTTTCTGCCCTTCAGGGACAAACTCTCAATGAATTACACCTTCTGCATCGAAAAAAAACAATTAACATCATCTTCACTCGCGATTTTTGAAGTCGCAGTTTCGTTGGTTTTGGAGAGTTTTACCCCACCCACTCTGCACTCTGTCATTTGGTGGCCAAATCGTAGGCGAAACACTATGTTTTGTCACTGGTAATGATATTTTTCCAAAAACGTTTATCTTTTCCCATTAAAAGAAGATCCTGGCAGTAAACACGCGTTCTTGTTTCTGCTCTGTGGTCAAGGCGTGAGGAACAAATCTCGCACAGATCTTTCTTTTTCCCAAGTCTTCGGTTACAATCCGGCGAACTGTCTCCTTACCAATATTCAAACGATAAGCAATAATTTGGAGAGTGGTACGACGGTCTTCTGTCAGCACACGACGAACAGATTCCACATTTTTGTCTGTTCTGGCAGTCGAAGGACAACCACTTCTGGCATCATCCGCCACATTCTTCCGTCTTGAAAGCGGACATACCACTGATACACATTAGCACGACTCATGGCAGCGCTACCATAAGCCTTATTAATCAGTTCGATTGTTTCCACAGCACTTTTACCTGATTTAACACAAAATTTAATTGCCAATCTCTGCTCCTCCATGACGCCGATGACAAGGCAAAAAATCTTCACTTGCAAAACAAGTTCGTACTCACAGACCACTGAACGAAAACCATTGAAGCCTGGTCACTTGTTACATGAAGCATAGTACTACGTAGTTACGGTGTCGGCCGCTAGATGTACCGCACAGTACTCTTTTAAAACAACTTATCTAAAAACTTTTGGGTTGCACCTTGTAGGTAGTATTTTCATAATAATTAAGTATATTTCAGTATTTCAGTGCCATATACATGCACTTTTGATAATTTAGTTTTTTGGTCCTTGGAAAGAATTTTCTAGCGGTCTGTTTATCAGTGGGAATATCCTGTATAAGCCTATAAATATTAGACTGGCATAATAAATAAGCATGTTGTTTTCGTGCAATTAATTTTAAATAAATGTTGATAAGAAGTGCTTTGCTATTTTTTTTAATCTGATGGCCACATAATGTTTTAAAGAGGTAGGGAGTAACCCAAACATTATGGAGAGCATTGTGATATTTCTGATTCCTTTCAAGGTAACTTGAGTGTTTTGGAGTTTTTGTCTGAAAAGTACTATGTGGTACTGATTGATCGCCAAGCAATAAGCCTACACAATATTTTGATGTTGAGTTTGTGTAGATACATTGAACATGAGAGGGAGACAAAATCCTCATTGGGCCTGTTCATCAAGTTTGAAACTGTTTATTATCTTCTTATGTTAGAGGTTTATTAGGAAGCAACTACATTATTTCCGTATAGTGACCTTTGATGTCTCCTTCGTTTGAAGTGTTGTAGAATTGTGAATTTTATGTTGTATTAAAGTCTTCTCTTCAAATCGAACTGAATTTACAAATTAAATTCTCATGTATATCTGAGTTAATTTTGTTATCAGCACTGTTATATCATGGCCCTTTACTCTATTTTGATTTTCTGCACGTAAGTTCTGTGTTGTGTTGTATTGTTGGGTAATTATGATTTTTAAATGCATTTTATACCATGTTTATAGCCTGCCTGTGTAGAGGGTAGATCTCACAGTTACTTCTGTTGTCTTCCTTAGAAATATGCTAAACATTGAAAATCTGATGTATTTCCTAGGAAAATATTAACAACATGGTATAGAGTTGCATAAATGTAGTAAGTCTCTCTCTGTGACCTCTTTACCTGTCTATTATCATCTCTATTATCATCTTAGAATGGATACTTTTTCTTCCCATTTCTTGGCCATTCTAGTATTTTCCTCATAGGTACACGTATGACTGTCCCCTATTTGCATCCTATTTATAGAGTATGACCCAGTACTTTTAAGTTGTTGGTCTACAGGGATCCACGTAATATGTTCAGACAACACTGCTTTGCTTCAGAGATAATTTGTGTGAAACCAGAAAGAAGGATAACTGTACAGATCTAAAGAGTCCTGTGAGGGATAGTAATTTAGTACCTGTCAAAGAAATGTTCATCTTTGTCCATAGGGACTTATTGCTGATTTTACTTTAATGCTTAAACTATAGGTGGACGAATGTCAAGATACATAATTTACCTCCTCTTCATGTTTAGTGTTTGGATAATCTGAGCAGTGAAGACAAAGCCACAGGTGTTCCAGAGCGATTAGGTCGAGCTCTTCAGCAATCAGGTGTCTCAATAACAATTACATCATTGACTGACATACTCGCGTTTGCAATTGGAACTTCAACAGTAAGTACATTGCTGTGTAGATCATACACTACTTTTCTCACTGACATGAGAATATCACATTTCCAATTGACACTTGACACTTGACTGTGAAAGTGGCTGATGATGCCAAATATTAATTTGTTGTAGTCCACTGTAGTTCATGTTTCAGTTATACCTTATCTGCCAATTAGTTGGGTACAGTTTTCAATTTCATTATACTACTTTAGAGAGAAAGTTCCTGGATTCATTTTGGTGTGACTCTCTTGCTTTTTATAGCAGAATATTTGTGCTAATGTCATGTCAGTAGCCTTATCATACAGCCATTTTGTTGAGATAATGGTACTTGAAAATATGTAGTAATGTTACAGTGCAATGCTTGTTACATAGGAGTCAATCAAAATTGGTAGAGTCAAAGCTGAAACAAGGGGCAAACTTCAAGTTCTATCAGTGGTTGGGAAGAATCCCTTCAGGAATATCAGATATGCAGGTGCAAGTGTATGGTTACCAGAGCCTTGACCACAGTATTGTGTTTCAGTGACATTATGACAAAATGACCTAACAATGCATTTCTCAGAAAGTATCCCCTTCGTTAAGCGACACATGACTGTACACACAGATCATGCTCAGACATGCTGATGGTAATGCCACAGCAATGCAGATACACATGGAAACTACTATGTCATTGCAGTAAGGATGTATTAATTGTGACAGGTGAGAACTGCGTAATAACCCAGAAGAACACAGTTCTCATCTACTTCACAGTAGAAGCCTAAGTCACACATGGCGACAGGTGTACTGTATCCTGGTTTCCTGTATACTTGCAGAAGCACAATGCAGAGAAAAACAGGAAATATAGAAGGACCTTATTTTATCTCTGGATTACAGTGCCTTGTTCTTACATAACATACCAGTGATGGGACGTAGGGTTCCCGTGTTTGATCTGCCTTCCTAGCGCAAATTGACTTCATAAAAATCGCAGACATCTGTGTGGAATATCAGATGTCAGATGGCCTCACATGTTGGCAGTAAATTCCTGGATGCTGTTCCATATCAATGCTGTGTACATTGCTCCATCCTCCTACAACAGGAAGTGGCGAAGCTTGGCATTGTTGTTTGGCCAGACCAACCATATTCTTCAGGCATCATCTATGCGTCATTCTTTCTCTCAGAGTTTGAAGAAATTCCTGTTTCAGCAGTGCAGAGGATGTCAACTTGCTGCAACAGACTGTCTGCTTGACTGAAGAGATGTATTTTAGAACTTCTTCCAAGACATCCATGTCCCAGATGGAACTGTGTGAGGGGGGTTTTAATAACATGCAACTTGTGCTCCCAAATTGTAAGTCTAGTCAGTAATCCAGGAGTTTTGTCCCTCTAGTAGTGTATGAAGAACTATATGTTTATAAGAGATGTGAGTTTTTGTGGTTGTAAAGATCATGTTGTGGTTTTGGTGGTTATATTACTGTGCGGTCTTATTGGTAGGTACCAGCCTTTTAAAGGACGATGCTGCTTCCGTCTTGAAGATAGGGCTGAACAAAGTTGTTGTGGTATTTGGGTGTACTATAATAGGGAAAAGTGATCAATTTTTCATGAGGAATAACTTCATCTCCAAATAGGCAGAAGATACTTTGAAATTTTATATTCAGGTCTACTGTAAATGTTGCATGATTCATATCGAGTGGTGCTCTTCTTTTCCATGATGCTCAGATTGAACTGGATCAAAGCCAATAAAATTTGCAATATTGCCTTATGTTGCAGATCATGCCATTCCTGAGGTCATTCTGCACGTTTGCAGCAATTGGTATCTTTTTCCTTTATGTGTTTGAGATTCTCTTCTTTGTGAGTTGCTTAGCAATTGATGAGAGGAGACTGCAGAACAGAAGAGATGGCTGTATATGCACAGTACACAGGAACTGGAAGCCAAATGAGTGCAGCCAACAGAACATACAGAAAATTGTGTTCAACAAATATGTTGGCCCTGTGATGATGAGGACTCCTGTGAAGGTGGGTACGTTAGAGCATGCGTATGATTATCATCAGATTTCTACACAGTGATAGTGCATGTCTCATAATGTGGCTCAGAATGAAAGCTACTGAAATTTGACAGCACCATTTATAGTTGACTTGATGAGAGAAAGGTCTGTATCTTGTTAAGTTCTGATTGCTGATCAGGAAATCACTGTACCATTAAATTAAATGTCCTCCTAGCATGAAAGGGAAACAGTATCCTGCAGTGCCACAATGTTCCTAAACTTTTGTGTATTTCTAAATGCAGGTCTCTTTTTCACATTCTTTGTCCAGAAGGCTTGTATAAGTGTAAGAGATAATTTGAAATTTAACTGTAGTTAAAATTTTCACTAATGAGAGTATTTTTGTACTAACACCTGTAAACGAATACACACACAAAAACCCTTCCGACACGTTTCTGTTTATCCATGAAGCTGTTTTTAAAATCCACACTCCCTTCATCTCCACTTTTTTTTCAGTAAAATGCTACTGAAAATATCAGATCATTAGTTACAGTGGTAACATCTACTTACATTTGTGTGTTCCACTTTTCTGTCTAGTGTCAGCTTGACCTCAGAACTGTACTTGGGTGTGATATACATCAAAACAAACCAACCAACATTGCATTCTGGGCACTTGAATTTTGTTGGTGGTTCTTGTTTTCAGCAGAATACACATGGCACTGAATCATTTTACATTCCAAGGCCAGTCTTTGTTGTGTTTTACATCAAGTCTCTTTAAATTTGTTGGTGGATAGGGCTTGTCTTCATTGTCTGGTGATATGGGATTGAGGCATCTTGCTCACCTCTTGTATTAGGTTTCTCTCCAGCATCAATCTGAAGAGTAAGTGTGATAATTTTTAACCACAAGAGGCAAAAATAATAATAAATAAAAAAAAAAAAGTGTTGAGAATGTTAGGGTCCTTAAGATGGAAAAATAACTTCTTTGTCTAATTCCTGTTCTGTCTGCTAATGGAATAGTCCATCATGCAGTAAGATTTGTCCATGTACCTCATGTGTCTGTTACATAGTCTTGTGCTATGGTCAGTTTCAGAGCTTTTCCATGCTGGTCACAGAAATTACCTCATGCTGGTGGAGAATGCATGTTTGTGAGTATGTTTACATTTCCCTTTTCTCTCCACACTATGGCTGTGAAGTTACTACTCACTTTAGTCTTTATGTCCCCACACTTCAGTTTCATTTCCTGTCCATAACTCTTTGGAATCCCTTTTGTGATTTGTCTAACAGTCCCAAAGTATTTTATTGTCTTATTACATCACTTGCCAAATAATGCTGGAGATAATAAAAATTTTGTCCATGTATAGTTTTATCCCACATTTTTGAGCCTTGAAGTAGGTCTGGCTACAGTTGCATGAGTAGCCGTCATTGAAGGACTCGCACATTGCCTGTCTGCCCAAGCACACAGTCATGTTGTATGTAAAGCCCTTAGAATCACACAGTATGTGAATTGTTAACTAACTAAGTGACTAACTAATTAACTAACTCCAGGGACCAGAGTTCTTCTTGAGAAGCTAACAGGTTCTCAGCTAGTCAAATTCCCCACATTTTATGGAATTGAGCAATTCATTACCGCATCCATAACAACTCACCACCTGTCCCTTTTCTGAGTCATAGCAATCCAGTCCATGCCCCCATCCCACTTCCTGAAGATCCATTTTAGTATTATCCTCCCATCTATGCCTGGGTCTTTCCCTCAGGTTTTCCCACCAAAATCCTCTCTGCACCTCTCCTCCCCCATATGTGTTATGTGCCCAGCCCATCTCCTTCTTCTTGATTTGATCACTCGAATTATTCTGATTCCAATTCTTTTGTGTTTCTTCAATATGTACTGGTCAAACATGACTCTACCTTTGAATAACACAGTAATTTCATCAACTGTTATATATTCATGTGGGCTGTAATATGTAGCATATGAATCATTGAGCATGTCAGATATATATTTCTCATCTCACAGAGTTGGTCATAGCTGTCATTTGTCTTGCTAGGGTCTTTTTTGCTGTCACAAAAATTCAGGAAGATATATATGTATGTGAAAGAAACTATTTTGTCTTGTAATGTTCGTGTAAAAGAGTATGTAGACCTGTTCCTGTGTGTACCAGTAGTTTTTTAAAGTATCACTCTGATCATGTTCCACCTGCACAGTAACTGCCATAAACAAATACATTTCTGAACAGTCACTTCAGGCAGTGGGGATTTTCCTTCATTCAGTGTGTCCAAGTAATGGTACTCTGTTTGTCTCTTCCATCAACAGTTGTATAATTTCAAAAAATAAGAATATAAATATGCTAAGTGTGTTGAAGTCTTCAGTAATGTGAGTCGTGTCTGTTTGTCTTAACCTGTGGACCACAGGTACAGCTGGTCAACAGTGTGTATAATTAGCCCACTCTGTGCAGTTTTTGTTGGTAATGTCACCTGTGTTATGGTCATTCTTGAGGAGAAATGTCTGTCTGCCAATAACTGTGTGTCAGAGTCAGATTCAATATCATTTCTGTGATGTTTTGTTTTGTAAGTTTTCTCTTTGTAGCCATACTAAATGCACTTCAGCACAACTTGCCACATAACAGAATTCTCTAGCTCTCCAGCATGACTCATTCGAGTCTGTATTTCCTGACCTGTTATATGTTACTGCTCTGACAAGGAATAGACTGAACTGTTGTGTTGAAGACAGATGTAAGTGTGATACCACATTCACGAAAATTACATAGAAATCCTTACAGCAGAATAAAGGACATTTGCTTTTGTTCTCATATTGCACTAAACAAATCAGGAAATATCTGTGTGTTCCTTTCCTCTCCCACTGATTGTATATGAATGCATTAATGTCAGCAACCAGATAAGCCCATACAACTGTGACACCTCAATGTCAGTATAAGATTGAAACTTAAACAACTTCTGGCAGAATACAATGACATGTAGTGTTTGCTCCAGATCTTCTAGTACGGTGTCCCCACTTACAGACATTCAGAAACTGAAACTAAGAAAATGGAAAAATTTAAAAAGGATTATATTCTAATTTGCATTAAAAGTAGATAGATTTTCTTGAAACTTGAGGAACTTAAGCATGTATATTTTATTTGAAGTTTTTAGCCTTAAAGTGTAGGACATAAAATGGATGATATCAGCAGGCACAGAAATGGGCATTGAAAATGAGGGAACCCCAGCCATCAGTGGCTGTGTTAGGGTTTAATTCTTCCGGACATTAAAGCGTAAGAGTAACTGAGGCTGTTTGTTTGGCAGTACCACATATTGAACTGCCGTGAATGCAGAAGTATCTTGACCATGGTGATGGTGATGATCACCACCACCACCACTGTTACCGAGAGTATCACTGAACATGACATCTTGGGCCTGTGTTTCGTTGAGAATGCATGTGGTACACATGACAGTTGATCAGAAAAGATACTGGCAGCAGATTTTTGTAACTTTTCATTATGTACAGGGATGTTGTACTACTAACAATTTTGCAAGGTTTCAGGATTCCACAGCATTGAGGATTGAGGTCTTCTAAGATGTCACATTGTCTTGTTGGGTGAGTGTTTCCTAACAGTTTGAAGCAATGTGGTAACATCATTCTCAGCAGTTTTGGAGTCCACTGAGAATGGTAAATGTGGGAAAACAGATGGAGACGTACAGGTCTGTTGTTCTTGTTGGCGAATACCAAACAAGAATGCTCAGAAAATTGGAGGAGTCATGGGCAGAGCATGGTGGTGTATGGGGGCTGTGAAGAGGTCTGTGTAGCTGGATGTTGACTGGGAACCAAGCTGGGGAGCAGATGGATGTAAATTTTAAGGGCCTGAAAAATTACTGAGGGTTGGTGGTGAATGGAGAAGGGAGTGGCACATGAGGACACCATGCTGTATCCTCTCAGGATTACGGGGGTTG
>Ga0209628_10001924_pt1 | contig 13824 bp, 9 predicted proteins | sample TergutCu122P4_FD_187285 | JGI IMG/M metagenome (GOLD analysis project Ga0209628, IMG submission 187285) | Cubitermes ugandensis P4 segment gut microbial communities from Kakamega Forest, Kenya - Cu122 P4 (SPAdes) (version 2) | ecosystem: Host-associated > Arthropoda: Insects > Digestive system >...
TTGAAACATCGCAGCGCAGTTCGGTTGCTTCGGCAAAACAGGACATTGCAAATATGGTTGAGTGCGTCTTTGCGCTTGCAGGTGCGGAGGTTAAGCACGGAGACGGCTACCCCGGCTGGAAGCCGAATCCAAACTCTGAAATTGCTGTTAAAGTTGCAAAATCATACAAAAAACTCTTTGGCAAAGAGCCGAAAGTAAGAGCAATACACGCAGGTTTGGAGTGCGGCTTGTTCAGCGAAAAATATCCCGAAATGGATATGGTGTCGTTTGGTCCGACAATGCGGGGCGTACATTCGCCTGACGAACGTTTGCATATCGGCGACACAAAGAAATTCTGGCAACTGCTGTTAGATGTTTTGGAAAATTAAGGCACTTCTAAAAATAGTACTTGTCATTGCGGTGCAAGCCGCAATCGCTTAACTTGCCCCGCTTTCGCAAGTTTAGCGAAGCGTAACTTGTGGGGTACTTTATTTCAGTTTGTAACTGATTATTAGATACTTTCATCTTTTATTTTTTATTTTTACATTTAAAAGTTACAAACTTTTAGTAACCCTCCCACAAGTATCCACTTCGCTCATACTTGCGGGAGAGGGGGCAAAGTTATAAATTTTTTTACTAAAAAACACACAGGCACAAAACATAAAATTGATTTGTGCCTGTGGTAATAAGTTACAAACTTTTAGTAACCCTCCCACAAGTATCCGCTTCGCTAATACTTGCGGGAGAGGGGTGCCTGTGAATAATAATTAGTCCTTACATTCCAATTCCACAAAGTAACCTTTTTTTGTGGTAACAAATAAAATCCCATCTTTTGGTACATCTTTAAAACCTCTTTTTTCTGCTTCGTATGCTGTTATTACTACCACCTTTTTTACTTTTAATGGATTAATTTTTTTTACCACACAAGAAATTATATTAGTATCACAAAAAATAATGTTATTTATAACTAATAACCTTTCTTTTTTTTCACCTTTAGGTTTAACTACCTCAAAAGGAGAGGTTGTTCCCTTTAAATCATTAGGTGTCTGTGCAAAGCCAAGTGTAGAAAAGCATAACAATGTAAATAAGAATATAACACTTTTTTTTATCATATCTTTTTTTATTTTAATTCCATAATTAAAACCCCATATTTGCCCTTTTTGCCATACTTTTCTATTGCCTCATACCTACCCATATAATACAAAATATCAATGTCTTCTGTTTTGATTTGTGATAATTTTTCTATTTTCTTCAAACAATTTAATTCTATTCCGTTTAAAAATATAGGAATTTTGGTATGAACAAAAATCGTATCACAATAATTTTTGTGATTTGTTAAATTTACTATCTGCTTTACGCTATATTTATTTATAAAAAAATCGATAAAAGGTTTATAATCAACATTTAAACCATCTAAAATTACAATATATTTACAAGCAGAGGATAAATTATAACGTTGATTCAAAAATTCTCCGTGTTTTGTATTTACAATTACTGCCCCATTTCTTCCTGCTTTACCATACTTATCAATAGCACGTTCCTTACCGATTCTGTATATTTGAGTAAAATCTTCTTTTTTATAACGAAAATAAAATGCATTTTTTCTGATTGATACGAAATGATATGCTTTACTTTTTTGAGTTGTTAAAAGTGTTCCATCAAAAACAATTAATATTTTTGTAGAAAAATATGTTTCTATTCTGTTATCTTTTTCAGAAAACACACTCTTAACGAACTTCAATTCATCTGGGTGCAAATACAAATTTGATATTTCTTCTCTTGTAAGTTCCAAATAATCAACAAAAAATACTGTATCATTCTGTTGAGAATAAATTTGAATACTTGCAGACAAAAATATAAATACAATAATTTGTTTCATTTTAACCCCCTTTATTTTAAAGTAGTAAATAAAAACCAAAAGTATCTTTGAATATTGGCATTAAATGGCGTGACAGCACCATTAGGAATATGAAATGAAGCATCAAATCTATTGAAAACAAATGATTGTAAATCAAATTTGTTATCATATAATATATCATCATCACTGTGATATCTAACAGTAGGATATTGTCTTACGTCACCAGATAAAATATCATTAGTTGAAGGAACATCACCCCTGCTATTTACCATAACATTTACGTTGGGTTTTGCCCAATGAATATGCCAAGATGCAACCATATCACTTGTGGGATTAAGAGGATCTATTCCATAATTATGAGTGTATCTTGATGCTAATCTTGTTACACTCCCATCATCTAAAATATAACCTCCTTGTTCATGGTGTTTTACTGTAGCTTGTTGATATGCACGTTGAATGGTTTGGTAACCTTTAAAATTTACGTGTACTCCTTCCCATTGTCTACCGCTTCGGTTCCAATTGTTATACGATATCATTTCATACATTGCGAGAGAAGTTGCACCACCAATACCAGCAGATATTAAAACGTCCCAACCGTTAAAATTTTTATTGTACAAACCATTAAGAGTAGTATTTACGGAAGAATTTACAGCACCACCCAAAAGCGCACCGCCCCAGCCGCCAACAACAGAACCTGCACCACCTCCAAGAAAACCAGATATACCACCAAACAACCAACCTCTAAAAATAGCACCGCCATCTTTCCAGTTTGTTGCTTGTGCATTCATAACAGCACCATTAATAGAACCAGCAGCAGCACCTGCAAACCACGCAGCACCGCCCGCAGCACTAATTCCTCCTGCTGCTGCACCGCTTGCAGCACCTGCTGCACCTCCAACTCCAAATGCCAACATTATTTGCCCATTTGTTTGGGCTTTTCCTGTCATACCTTGTGTCATTGTGTTGATAAATGCTCCTACCATTGCACCAATTATTATACCTGCAATCAAATCGTCAATAACAAAGACATTTCCGCTTGGGTCTGTAAATTTGAAAGGATTGTTGAACCCGTAACTGTAACGGTTAAACCCTTGTGCAAAATCAGGCGACTGTACATACGGGTCAGGGCTGAGAAATCTTGCCAATACAGGGTCGTATATACGTCCGTTCATATTTATCAGGTTCAGAGCGGTAAGGTGTTCGTGTCCTGTATAGCCGCGGTCTGTTATGTCAGATTCTCCTGTATCATCTACGCGAGTACGTCCTCCCCAAGGGGTGTAGTACCACTCATTTACAATATCTGCGGTATTATCTGTAATCACCTGCAAAGAACCCATATTGTCCAAATGAGTGTAATAGATTAGCGGCATATTGGATTTGTCCGGTTTTTTGCGAATAGCAGTTAAGCCCGTTGGCGTTGAGATATAGTCAATATGAGTTATAATTCTGTTTTGTACCTCTCTTTCGTAAGAGCCAAAGTAGTAGCGGGTCAATGTTTCTTCGCCGTTATTAAAAACGGTTTCGCCGTTATTAAAAACCGTCTTAATACGCTGTTTATTAACACCATAAGAGATATTATAACTTATATCTTCCTGCGAAACAGAGGTTACTTTGTTAAAAGCATTGTAGGTCAAGTCCTGCTGTATTGTGGAAATACCTGCCTGTCTGTTATTAATACCATCAACAGCGTGAGGTAAAGTATTATACAGATAATTACCGACATCGTTTTTGTAGTTAATATTGCCGTTAGGTACATACTGCATTTGATAAGTGGAAACACCATTCATTTTTGCACTAATTAGGCGGTCAAGATTATCATAAACAAAGGTTTCATCCTTTATGTTTTTTATATCATTGCGCTGAATAAGATTATATTTTCTATCGTAATCCAAAGATACGTTTTGAAAAACTCTAAATGAATTAAATTTACCTCTTAAAATAGTAAAAATTCCCGACAATAATCCATTTTCGTAATAATCTCGATTTCCTTTAATACCATTTCCGAGCATAAATTCCGTGATTTGTCCCTTTGCCGTTTGAGTGTTTAAAGTCCAGATTGTGTTGCCGTCTACCTTAACTTCCTCAACTTGACCAAAATTATTATAAACATTCTCTTTTACCAAACCGCTCAAAGAGTTCTCCTCTATTATAATCCGCCAAAGATTATCGTAAGTAAATGATTTTGTGAGAGTTATGCCTTCATAATTATCTGTTGCGCTTTGCAATAAATGGTTTGTGTTATAAACAAAATTTTGAGAATGCTTTTGTATTCCGTTCTCTTTTAAAATAATGCTGCCCACTTTTCCAATGCCGTTTCCGCTTGAAATATATGAGTAATCATAAGTATAAACCATTCCGCTTTCCGCTTCTGTAACAGTTTCTTTTAAAGTTCTGCCCAAAACATCGTAGGTTACAGCGGTGGTGTTTCCTTTGTTATCAGTTTGCAACTTTAATAGCCCGTTCGGGTGGTTTTCGTATGTTACTGTTCCGGCATTCGGCTCATTGATAGTTAATTGATTGCCGTAAATATCATAAGAAAACGTTGTAGTTGCGCCATTTGCAGATACGGAAATCGGTTTTTTCTCTACGTTGTATTGGTAAGATATTATTCCGCCCTCTCTTTCCTCTTTGGTTATCACTAAACCTGCATTATTTAAGGTTGTCTTGCTAATAAGCAGGTTATCTACTTTGTCGGTTACTGTTGTGGTTTTTCCTGAAAAAGCGTAAGCAGTAATATTTGTAAAAACGCCGTCATATACCTTTTCTTCTGTTGTTCTGCCGAGTTTATCGTAAGTGTATTCGGAGTATGCGAGGTTGGTTTCTGTTGCTTCGTGCGGTGCAATCTTTTTTATTAACTGATTTTTATCGTTATAAATATTCTGACTGTGCAGCAACGCACCGGTTGCTCCCGTCTGCGTCTTATAAATTTCACGCCCGAGAACATCAAAATAGGTTGTTGTGGCAAGTGCAGGATTATTCATTGTTTCAGTTATTTTATACTTTGCGCCGTAAGTTGTGATAAAAGCACGGCTATAAGTTACCGTCTGTCCGTTTGGCATTGTCTTTTTGCTTAATTGACCTGAAAAATTATAATCATATTTTGTCTCAAGTCCATCAATACCAATCTCTTTTTCAATATTTCCGCTTGCAAAGTTATAAATTTTTTGTGAAATTTGCCCCAAAGGATTAATAATTTTTGTACAAAACCGAAATAAATTATCATATTGATATTCAACAATTTGCGTTGGCAATTCGGGAACTGTTATTGTCTGTTTTTTCAAATTTCCTGTTGTTTCATACACAAAATCGGTTGTAATTTGCTTTGGTTTGTTGTAAAAATCAACCTGCTTTGTAACCTGTCCCTTGTTGTTGTACTGAAAAGTTGTTTCATAAACAATATTTTTGTTGCCGCTTGAAAATGTAACTCTCTTAAATTCAGGCAGATACTTATAAATATTGTTAAAATTAGAGTATTCCGTTTTGGTATTAAAATTGTCTTCAATTACCTCCTCGCTCAACAAATTACCTTTATTTGTTGTTTTATCAAAAACATAGTTTATTGTTTTAACAATATCAGTTAAATGGTCGGTTGTTTCGGCTTTTTCTACAATTGGAATATATCGCAAATTGTTGATGATAATATCAGAATTTTTGTAAGTTGTTGTAGATAACGGGTTCCAAAACATACCATTCAAATTGTCGCCGTCAGGTGGAGATATAATTACAGACGAAGGGTCGTTAATACTGTCATTAGCAGGCGAAAGAACAACAATAGTACCCGCATCATAATAGTATGTTTTCTGCTCTTTGAGGGCAATATTAAAATAGTTATTTACAACTTCAAACGTACTTTCTGTTTTTATTCCCTGAGTGGAGTTGTTTGCCGTAACTTTTTCAAATCCCAAAAATCCTTTGAGTTTATGATATTTTGCCTTTGTAAAAGTATATTTTACGGTTTCGCCGTTCTCCTGTTTATGCTGCTCAACTAATATAAGAGGCGCATTTAAGGTTCTGACATCGGTTCCGGTTGGTTTTTCATAACTGCTGTTGTTTTTATACGAAAATTCATCTGTTTGCCCCAATCCATTGGTAATTTTACTGACAAGATGAAGTTTGTTGGCATTTTTCATTGTATAAGCGCGGTATTCATATCCATCAGCATATACTAAATCCATAATACCATCGTTATTTATGTCCATTACAACTGACTTCATATTAGAAATTTTTTTGTCATTTATAATTGTTTTTTCTAACTGCAAGGTTCCATTGTTGTTTTTATAAAAATACCAAGTTGTGTTACAAAATCCATAACAACTCATAGTCCATTTTTCGTCTGCAATAACGACATCCATAAAACCATCGCCGTTGTAATCAAGAAAAACAGGATATTGATTGTCATCATCAGGATACATATAGTGGCTGCTTGCATTTATCATACAAGTGTAAGGTGAAACAGTTGGGGCTACATCTAAACCATTGCTTGTTAAAATTCGCCATCCATATTTGTTGGCTGTTTGATCATCATAATTTTGCATTAAAATATCTGTTCTACCATCTGAGTTCATATCAACAGGATAAAGAGCAAAAAAATTTATTTGAGAATTACTATACATTTGGTCTGCGGTTGTTCGTCATCGTTCTCTGCATTTGGTTTTGCAGGCAAATTCATTACAACAGTCAGGTATTTGCGGTAACAATTACCTGCATTGTCATACAAAAAAGTCAAATTGCCTTGCCCAAACGCTGAAAAATAAATCAGCAGGGCAAGAAGTGTGTAAAAAAGTCGTCTCATTGTAAAATAAAAATTTAATTAGTTAATATGTTAAAAAAATAAAAATCGGCTCACTATTCTTGTAATAGAAGCCATCCACTGCTTTGTAAAGAGAATAATAAGCCCACGCAAAGCGTGAGTAACTTAATATTCTCTTTAATAAAAATTTGTGGATGTTTCTATTACAAGAATAAAAAAATATTACTGTGTATTTTTTGATTTAAAAATAACGCTGCAAAGGTAATAACATTTTTTTAATCTACCAAATGTTTTTTTTATTTTTTAAAAAAATCAAAAAAAAATATTTTTTTACAAAATGTAGATAAAGAAAAATAGTTTTTAGTTTTTTAGTATCTTTGCAAAAATTTTGAAATAATGATTAAAACGCTAAAATACAACGAAATAGATATTGAACAATGGCAAAATTTAGCAAAAATTTCGCCTGTTTCTTCATATTTTCAAACAAAAGAGTGCTACGATTTTTTCTCTTCGCTCTCGTTTTTGGAGGAATTTGTCTTTGGCGTTGAGGAAAATAAAAAACTTGTCGGCATTATTTGCGGCTATATCATTGCTGACGGCGGAAAAATCAAGCGTTTTTTCAGCAAAAGAGCAATTATTGCGGGTGGTGCGCTTTTAGATGAAAATATTTCGGAACAGGCACTACAAACGTTGTTAAATTTTACCGTTAAATCGCTGAAAAACAGAGTAATTTATATTGAAATCAGAAATTATAACGATTATTCATTATTTAAAAATGTTTTTGCAGAAAGTGGTTTTATTTACAACAAACATCTAAATTTTCATATCGCAACGCCAAATGTTGAGTATGTCCAGAATAAAATGAGCAGCGGAAAACTTCGAGATATTAAACTAACGCAAAAAAACGGTGCAGAAATTATGGAAATTTCACAGGAAAATGATTTGAAATTTTTTTATGAAATATTACAAAATTTATATCAAACCAGAGTAAAAACGCCGCTTTTTCCTTATGAATTTTTTGAAAAATTAATAAATTTGCCAGAAGGTAAAATTTTCGGCATCAAATATCAAAACGAAATTATCGGCGGAAGCGTTTGTATTCTTTTTAATCAACATATTGTGTATGAATGGTTTGCCTGTGGGTTAGACGGAAAATTCAAAAATATTTACACCTCTACTTTGGCTACATACTCAGGAATAAATTACGCTGCTGAAAATGGTTTTGCACGTTTTGATATGATGGGTGCAGGCAAACTTGACAAAGATTATGGTGTGCGTGATTTTAAAGCAAAATTTGGCGGTAATTTAGTGGAAAATGGACGATTTTTGTATATCTGTAACAAATTTATGTACCAAATTGGAAAGTTTTACATTAAATTATTAACTCATTAAAAATTCATTTAATTGAAAATGCTGTATTCCATTTCTTGTATTACCCTCAAAATCGTCCATTGAAACAACGATTTTGGGGTAATTATTTTTAATTTTTTCCAAATTTCCAAACTCACGCTCGATGGTCTTTTGACTGTGCAGCAAATAACAAACCTGCACATAAAGATATTCGCCGTTTTTTTTGCAGACAAAATCAATTTCATTGCTGCCAATTTGACCAACTTTTACCTCATAATCGTTGTAAATCAAATGTTTATACACAACATTTTCCATTATTTTTGAAATATCATCAGGGCGATATTCCCAAAAAGCATTACGCAAACCGATGTCTTCAAAATATAATTTTTCACCGATTTCAAAGATTTTTTTGCCTGCAATTTCCATTCTGCCAACACGATGTATCATAAATGATTGCGCCAAATAGCGCAGATAATCAATGATTTGCGAAACGGCAACCTTTGTTTGTTGCGATTTTAGATAATCACTGATATTTTTTGCAGAAAAAAGTTGTCCAATATTGTCGGCAACAAAACGTGTAAGATTTTCCAAAAAAACAGTGTTGCGCAAATCGTGCCGTTTCACAATATCACGATACAAAATTGTGTTATAAACACCTTTGAGATAATCAAATACGATTTCATCTTTTAGTTCCAAATGCTTTAAATACGGCAATCCGCCGTAGCGCAAAAATAAATTCAGCGACTTTTTATTTTCATTGAGTTTATGAAATTGTAAAAACTCCGAATACGAAAGACAATTAATTTGAATTTCAATGTATCTACCTGATAAATAAGTACTTAACTCACTTGACAACATATTTGCATTACTGCCCGTGCAATAAATATCGTAAATCGGGTTTAAAAGCAAACTTCGCAAAGCATTTTCAAATTTATCAATTTCTTGAATTTCGTCAATAAAGAGGTAATTTTTTACCTCTTCGTTAGTGTTTTGCTTCACATAATCATTCAAATCAATAGCGGTTTTGATGCTTTCAAAATTCAAGTCCTCTTTATCAATATAAATGATATTTGCTTGATTATCAACACTTTTTATATACTGAATGGTCTGTTTCAGTATATAACTTTTGCCCACGCGGCGTTGCCCTGTGAATACTTTTATCAACTGCTTTCCAATAAAAGGAATAACTTTGTTGAGATATTTTTCTCTTATAATAATGTCGTTTTTCATATTAAAAGTTTTTGATATAAACTAAATTTTCGGCAAAAGTACAAAAAGTTTTTTATATAAACTAAACTTTTGACAAAAAAGTAATTTTTTTAGTTTATATACAACAACCTTGACAAAATGATTTTTTTTAGTAATTTTGCAATACTATATTTCATAAAATTTATCACAAGAAATATAAGAAAGAATCATTTAAAGCACAAAGAAAATGAAAAAAATACTCGTTTATTTGGGACATCCTGCGCATTTTCATTTGTACAAAAATGCCATTGTTAATTGGCAAAAAAATGGAAACAGGGTGATTATCCTTATAAAGAAAAAAGATGTGTTGGAAAATTTGTTGCAAGATGCTGATTTTGAGTATATTAACATTCTCAAAGAGGGGCGGAAGGACTCAAAAATTGGTATGTTTTTGGGAATGGCAAAGCGGACAATGCGTCTGTTGAAATATTGCCTAAAAAATAGACCTGATATTTTGACAGGCACAAGCGTTGAGAACTCTTTTGTAGGAAAAATTTTGCGTATTCCTGTTGTGAATGTGAATGAAGATGATGCCGCAGTGGTGCCGCTTTACGCAAAATTGAGTTACCCGTTTGCAAATGTGATACTCAACCCGCGTGTTTGCGACAGCGGAAAATGGAATAAAAAAGCAACAAAATACAACTCTTATCAAGAACTTGCATATCTTCACCCAAACCATTTTACACCTGATAAACAGGTAGTTGAGAAATATTTTTCAGCAGAAAAGCCCTATTTTATTATTCGTTTTGCTAAACTTAATGCGCACCACGATGCAGGAATACAGGGAATAACTACCGAAATTGCGCAAAAACTTATTGATATTCTCAAGCCGCACGGAGATATTTATATCACGTCTGAAAGGGAATTAGAGCCGCAATTTGAGCAATACCGCATTAAAATCAGTCCGTTGGATATGCACAATGTGATGGCTTTTACGCAGATTTACATTGGCGACAGTCAAACGATGGCGGCAGAGGCGGGGGTTTTGGGGGTGCCGTTTGTGCGTTTCAACGATTTTGTGGGTAGAATTGGTTATTTGCGCGAATTGGAAGATTTTTACAATCTCGGTTTTGGAATTAAAACAAATGAGGTGAAAAAATTGTATTCTGTTGCTAATGAATTAGTTACAATGAAAAATAGAAAAGAAATTTTTGAACAACGCCGACAAAAAATGCTCTCTGAAAAAATTGATTATGCCAAATTTTTGACTTGGTTTATTGAAAACTACCCAGAAAGTCATAAAATAATGACAGAAAATACGAATTATCAATATAGTTTTAAATAATGGACTTTACACTGGAAATATATAAAAAACTTTTAACTGCCTTAAAACAGGCAGGTTATAGTTTTATAACCTTTGAAGAATTTTGTGAGGGAAAACAGAATGAAAAGTTTGTTATTTTACGCCACGATATTGATAAATTTCCAAAAAATGCTCTAATCTTTGCAAAAATTGAAAATGAATTATCAATAAAATCAACTTATTTTTTTCTAACAAAAAAGTCCGTTTTTAAACAAGATATTATCAGGCAAATTTATAGTTTTAACCACAAAATTGGTTATCATTACAAAGATTTTGTTGATGCCAAAGGTAATGCCGAAAGAGCAATTATTTTGTTTGAAAAAAACTTATCTTTGTTGCGCACCGTTGTACCAGTAAAAACTATTGCAATGGATGGTTGTCCCACAAGCCGCCACCACAACCACAAATTGTGGGAAACCTACAATTACCGCAATTTTGCTATTATTGGCGAGCCATATTTTGATGTTGATTTTAATGAAGTTTATTATCTTACTGACACGGGCAGAAGGTGGAATGGAGAACGTTTTAGTGTGCGCGACAAAGTAAAATCAAATTTTAATTTGCATTATAAGACCACAAATGATATTATAAATGCAGCAATTTCAGGTAGTTTGCCAGCCAAAATTATGATAACAGCCCATCCTCAACGCTGGACAGATAAACCTATTGCGTGGATTAAAGAATTAGTTTTGCAGTCATTTAAAAATATTTTAAAACTAATGATTAAGAAAATTAGGTGGCGAATGCAGAAATTGTAAATTCAAATCTGCTTCCTTTTCCTTCTGTACTTTCGATGTGAAGTTCGCTGCCGTGCTTTTCGAGTAACTCTTTGCAGACAATCAGCCCAAGTCCGCTGCCCTGTTCGTCTGCTGTGCCGAGGCGGGAGTGGCGGTTGTCCAATTTAAACAGATTTTTGATTTGCTCTTCGTTCATTCCAATGCCGGTGTCGGTAACGGAAATTGTGTATTGCGCCGTAGGGGTGTTGCGCGCAACGCACCTACACGTTAATGTTACCGTGCCGCCTTTTGGCGTGAATTTTACCGCATTGGTCAGTAAATTTCGTACAACGGTGGAAATCATATTGCTGTCGGCGGTAACGAGTACATCGTCTGGAATATTGTCGATTAGTTCAACGCCTTTTGCGGCTGCATTGTTTCGGATTAATGCAATATCGGGGCGGAGTCGGGCGGAAAGATAAAATTGTTCGGGATTATAGGTCATTCTTTCTGTCTGCACTTTTGCCCATTCCAGCAGGTGAAGAATGAATTCAACGTGCCCTTCGGATGATTTCAAAAGTTCTTCAAAATAGTCGGTGATGGTATTTACATCCCACGTTTGGAAGTTATCAATAAGTATTTGCAGTGCGTCTCGCTGCGCCACAGCAGGATTTTTCAGGTCGTGAGAAATAATAGTGAAAAATTTATCTTTTGTAGCATTCATTTCGGCGAGGATGTCGTTTGATTCCGAAAGGGTGCGGTTGTGGCGGTTGCGCAGGCGGAGCATATACCAAAGCAGAAAAAGAAATACGATTAAAACTGCCACGCTGCCCACAAGCAATCCGCGTTGCAAATTCTGGCTCTTAATGATGTGTTTTTGATTTTCAATTTCGAGGTTTTTCTTTTCGGTTTCGTATTTTTTTTCAGCGAGAACAATTCTTTCCTGTGTTTCATCGCCTACACGTTTGTTTTCTACGTCATCCGATTCATTCAATGCTGTGTATGCCTCTTTCATTTTCCCCAATGCAAGGAAGACATAAGCTTTGTCATTGAGTGCCTTAGCCTTTTCTGTTAAAAAGTTCTTTTGGTTACATATTACCAATGAAGAATCTGCACAGGCAAGAGATTTTTGAAAATCTTTATTAAGAAGATGATAAGTGCTCAAAACGCTCCAAGCATTAGCTTCGTTTACCGGACTGTTTATTTTTTTTGCTAAAGCCAATGCTTCTTCGGCATATACTTTAACTTTTGGGTCGTCTAACTCATACGCATTGGTAAGCGTGATAAGGGTTGACATTCTAAGCGAATTGTAATGTGTTTTGTCGGATATCTCAAGTGCTTCTTCAAGCAACTGTAATGATCTGTCTTTATTGCCTAACTCCCGATAGGTAATTCCAAGATTAAATGCTGTGATACCAACATTCTCAAGGTCATTCGCTTCTCTGCGACTGGACAGTACCTCTTCTCCAATTTGGCGGGCTTCGTCATATCGTTTCAGATCGTTATAAACAAGGAATGTCAACCATTTGATGTTTGTAGCATTTGCGGGGTTGTATGCGGAATATTTTTTAGCATTGTTTAAATAAACAATAGCACTGTCATACATATTATTAAACCAAAAATACCGACCGAGATGTACATAAGACCTTCCGATATCTACCGGATTGCCTGATTTTATAGACATCGCCAGTGCTTCTTTATTCAGCAGCAACGAAGAATCGGATTTACCTTCTTCATTAAGAATTTTTGCATAATGATATGCAAATAGGATGTATCCTCGCTTATAATTTATTTCTTTGCTCAATTCTTTTGCTTTAAAATAGTACTTTGCAGCAGTTTTGGAGTCGTTTTTTATATAAGCGTCTCCAATATCGAGGTAGGTAAATACCAGATTGCTGTCTTTTTTGGCGACGGCAGCCACTCGTAATAAACTGTCGAGTTCAATATCTCCTGTGGATTGTATCAATGAATCCGCCAAATTTGTTGTTGCCGCATTTTCAGCAGATTGTTTTTCGTTTTTGTGATTGGAATTACAACTTGCAGCGAGAAATAAAGCCGCAATTAAGAAAGTTGTTAAAATCTTAGTTGTCATAGAATTTTTGAATTATGAATTATTTTTTTAGAACAAAGAACAAAGAGCAAGGAACAAAGACAATTAATTTATGATTTTAGATTTTTTAAATTTTTGTCATTCCGAACGTAGTGAGGAATCCCCCTGCTATATTTGTCATTGCGGGCTTGGTTACTGAGCGAAGTCGAAGTATGACCCGCAATCGCTTGAACTTTCATTAGATTTCTCGCTAACGCTCGAAATGACGTTTTTTTTGTCTTTCACCTTTTTCCTTTCACCTTTCGCCTTTTTTAACCACCCCCTGCCCCCTCCAAATTGGAGGGGAATTGTTTTTTTGTCATTCCGAACGTAGTGAGGAATCCCGTTTGTTTCATTAGATTTCTCGCTAACGCTCGAAATGACGTTTTTTTGTCTTTCACCTTTTTCACCCCACCCCTACCCTCCCCACAGGGGAGGGAGTGTTTTTTTTTCTTTCACCTTTTGCCTTTCACCTTGTTGTTTTTTAGCGATTGCGGGTCAAGCCCGCAATGACAGGTTGTTTTCACCTTT
>Ga0209628_10001925_pt1 | contig 13820 bp, 8 predicted proteins | sample TergutCu122P4_FD_187285 | JGI IMG/M metagenome (GOLD analysis project Ga0209628, IMG submission 187285) | Cubitermes ugandensis P4 segment gut microbial communities from Kakamega Forest, Kenya - Cu122 P4 (SPAdes) (version 2) | ecosystem: Host-associated > Arthropoda: Insects > Digestive system >...
GATTTTTTCGCCCCTTAAAAATCTGACGGCTTCGGCCGGGTTTGAACCCGCGAACTTGGGTACTAAAGGCCAGCACGCTACCCCTAGACCACCGAAGCCGCTCTGCTATACTCATGTAACAGATAATATATCACAACTACTAATGACACTGAAGGAACTGAGATAATCCTAAATTTCTTAAGTTGTCTTTATCTTATTCATACATAAGGGCACATTTTGAAACTACAGCCACATGGTAAGCCACTACATACACTAATGCAGTTCATACCAACTGTAACAGTAACAAGATACTTGATAATTGCAAATTGCCCATGAATGACAGTCTATGTTGCATCTCAACTTGACAGGAACTTACAAAACATAATACTGACCTGACAATGCAGTTTATACACAGTAAAAAGTCACAAAGACCGCTATTCCATTAGAATTGAAGGAGTAATATGACAAAATATTATACATTTTCTAATGAAACAACATAATTACATCTCATTTATTCATTTATGAACTATGTAATGTTGTGTAAAGTTCTTGGTATCAAGATGGTTACTGGCACATATGAAGATGTCATTTTGTCTTTGTTATTGGCTGCAGATTTTAGTTACTATGCTGGCTTAACTTTAGGCACAACTTTTCCTTATAAATCTCGAAATAAACAATCAATTCTGCTTATTTAATGACATATATTTCCATACTGTTGGCATGAAAATTTTACTTGCCATCTTTTGTCACCATAACACAGAAATTTTTGTCATACAGAAACTGGGCCCATTACAGATGAGCTTTTGATACTTAAGTAAAGGTGTAGGTGTTTCTAGGATGTTAACTGTTCCTCTGTCCTATGAAACAGTCAGACCACGTAACATCCATTGTTCTTCAATCTTAAGAAAGTAGTAGTTATCCACTATAAATTTCATTATGCAAAATAACTTCTCAGGCAATCCTCTTCCACAGATGCATGCACACCATAGACTTGTCAAAGTGATGGGCCCCATACTATGTAGTTAAAAGTTAACAGCAAAGGTTACTAAACAATGTTGTAGTGGGTTTATGTCAGACAAAAGAGAACCTGTTGCTGACTGAAACATAATACCACTCCTAGTGTTGTTCAACTGAGCCAAAGGAGACAGTAGCGTAGCTAGATTGTTTGGTGCCCAGGGCAAATAATCACAACAGTCACCTCTAAGAAAAACTTGACATAAGTCACAATTATTTATGGAATTTACTTTATTACAATAATCTAAATTTTTGAGAGCTACTTCACATCTGTTTTATTTATAATATTCATTTTCTCACTAACCTTTCTGCCCCTTTGACCCTGCCACCAAGGGCAGTTGCACCACAAACACACACACACACACACACACACCCAACAAGCTACACCCCTGGAAGCAGAAATTACGGGCCTGATATTGAAAGGGTGTACATCACTTTGTGTCGGGATTTTCGCTGGCTTTTCTTGTAATGTTTAGCGATTATGGTGCAAAACATTTAGTAGTAAAGAGACTAAATATAATAACATCCCACTATAATTTATATCTACAAGGTGTGATAATGAAGTTTTCTGACTTTTGTAGTTGTGCAAATGACATCTCCGTTCTTCTTGGATGTGTCTTAAAACAATGGGCACCAATCACCCAGCAATGCAGCACCACATCCGAGAAGAACTGAGGCCTCCATGTGACAAGACTACACTGCCAGGCCCTTTCAAGTGTGAAGTTAGTAGATGGGTAAAATCTGAGCATCCAGCAAACTGTGAATCTGCCTACGTCTTCCTATACCAGAATACCCCAATATCATATATGTGCATTTACACACAAACAGGCATACTTGCCTTTAATGAATCCAATAATAAATTGGTTAATAAGAAATGCCCCATGTGATTCACACCAAGCTGCATCTCAATGCCTTCTTTTGTTTGGCTGTGTGGGCATCTCATAACACCTGCATTATTTATCAAGATATCAAGTCGCTTGTGTTCTGTAACAAATCAGACAAGCTATGCAAATAATCTGTACAATTAAATGTACATATTAGAAACATTATGTCATGCGATATGGTGCCTGAACTGAGTATTAGACTACAATGTTCTCCTTTTGTACAGTCCGGTAACACTTCGTTTAAATTATGACAGCATGAACACACAGTATATCAGAGAATTAACAACAGTCAAAATATTCTTATCCCGGTGCTCCAAGCATCACAACACAATCATATATGGAGGACTGGAAGGACAGCTCCACACTTTCCTAGCCTTGGTACCACATGTTCATGCTCAGGTCACTTTATCCTTTGGAGAAGTATCCCTGGCACCCACTAGATAGAAGGGTGTGTGCAACCAAAAGAAAGCATGGACATGGTGCCTTACAGAAAAACCCTGCCTCTGCTGGGAATCAAAACCCACCATGCAGTTTTTAGTTAGTGACAACAATAACTGAGCTATCCCTATTAACAAAATAATTTATAGAGCATATGTGCAAATACAAACAGCAACTTACCTGATTTAAATCTCTCTACAAATTGCGTTATTGATTTCTGTGATGCTAAATCACAGGTTCTGCAATACACATACCTATTCTTAGTTTGCAGAACAATATCTTGTCGTGCCTGAAAAATTAAACTCAAAGGTACAATATGTACAATGCCAGATTTTCTTAGACACTTCAAATTTTTTACCATCTTGCACATGAGCTATGGTATGCATTGCAGAGTTATTAACTACATGAAATATGGTAAACATGTTTGATGCATATAACTGTAATAGATACTAACACACTCACCTGATACACTTCCATTTATGTCAGTGGTGAGAAACGTTCTGAGCACAAGGGTCAAATCAAGAGAAAAATGCCTGCAGGCCACATTATTAATAATAACCACATTTTTTTCCTCTGTATCAATAATGATAATACCGTGCTGTCAACAGTGCCAATATTGGGGCAGAAAACCTTATTGGAAATTAATTTTAGGAAATTTGAAATTAAACATGCCAAACTTGAAACCAATCTTATGCAATAAGTCCTTACTTGTGTCCCTTTTAAAATAAATTGTCAGTAAAATGAACTGAGACATGTAAATAATTTGTGCTTTCTCTTGCATTTCTATATTCATTGTTTAACAGTGTTCATGAAAAAAGAATTTCAGTGACAAAACTGACACTGCTTATTAGTCACTAAAATGTTAATATCTGGAGATAGTTGAAAGCTGAAACACAAATAAAGCTCCGTTGAGTTGAGTTCTGTATGGACTGTTCACAGTATTCACCAATGAAAAGAACTGTTCCCTAGTGAAGTACTTCCAAAAATGCTTAACATTTGTCACACATGGTTACAGAACAATGGAAACTTATCATGAGGTAAACAGAGTTTACAGAGGTCAAGAAGTGTAGTATTACAAAATCTACTTTCTATGTTTTTGTGTAAGTGCACATAAAATAATTCTTCACTGAATTTAATAGCCTTGTTTGGTGTATCTGAAACTAGATTTCTAGCTGCACTGCAAAGGTAGATGGGCCACACTTTGCTCATTGCTGAATTTTATGGATGGGAGGAATTGCATGACAAACTTACCTCAGAGGATTGAAAGATGGCTAGGACAATTATGGACAACCTACTGAAGTTTAGAGTTAGACAAAAGTAACTGCATCTACAGAGTGTCCATATTAAAGTAAAACCCCCTCACAGAATGAACAATGACAGCCTGCATTACACAATATAACATAAACTAAGTAAAGTAAAGTAAAGTAAATAGAAGTAAAGCAAAGCAAAGCAAAGTAAAGTAATTAAAGTAAAGTAAAGTTGCCCTACACAGGCCATGAAGACATACAGGAGCAGTGGAGGTATAACTCTACTCTTAAACTTGGAATTAGATGGAGATGAGTGGTCAGCCTCGTGCCCTGGCTACTTTACCCCAGCAAAAGAGTCACTACTACCCATGAACAGAAGGCTGGGTGAGTCCCAGAACAGGTCTAAATGTTTTGGAAAAGATATAAATCTTTTGCCTCTGCTGGGATTTGAACCATGGTTCATCCAGCCTGTAGCCTAGTCATTACACAACCCATCTAGATTTCTATATAATATAACTCAATTCATATTAAAGCAACTGTTGAAAATGACCTTCCACAAACCTCAGACATCCCTGGCAATTATGACACATGTTATAGAAACTAAATTTCCTGCCTAGAAATATCCAATACTGAACACCAAATAACTTCCTCACAGTCATCCTGTGTGTGTGTTATTTTCACAAACACTGTCTTTGAAACATCCCCACAGATGACAGTCACATGTCAGACAGGATAAACAAGCAAGCCATATAACACAATTAATGAATTATACATTCCCAAAGCTGTTATGTAAAGTAGCCATTGAATTATTGGCTGCATAGACAGTTAGACTGCCTTGCTGGAAGAACATGTATTCATTCTCCTTAAAACATATTTTTAAAAAATGGTGCAATTATTTATCCACTTTATCCTTCTGTATTCACTGTATCTGAAAAGAAGATGAGTCTCATTATTCTTGATGCACTCACAGCACACCATACTCCAACTTCAATGTTATGTAAGTGCACCTTGTGCATTACAATAGAATTGTCTGGTCACAAGTGTTTGTTATTTTGAGTACTTGTGAGACCACAAAAGTAATCTAATCTGTAAATTCAGTTCACAGTCCATTGACTTCACCATTACACACTGTTTCACACAACTCATTACAAAACCATACTGCTGCTACGAAAGCTTCTGTGTACATTTATTCTGAAGGAAACTGAAACACCAGAAAGACACTCCTAGATTTTCTATGATACATTTTGTACATTTTCTTCCTTATGTAGGTTTCCACACTAAAACCCCTCTCTATTACACACAGTTTCTGAACCTAAGCTGTTTTCAACACCTGTCAATATGCGTGACAAAGCATAAAGAACTGCTGTGTAAATGAATATGCATGCATCAAAGTACAGTAAGGCAGCACTTTAAGTGAATCTGAAAGAGTGTCATATAAAAAATATTAAGTCTCACTTCATGCGAAACAGTATAAATAATGTGAATCCAAAAATTAAATTATTTCAGTAGGGAGGTAGCATATCCTAATTATGTGCCAGATGCATCTTGCATTCCTTCAGTGTCATAAGGATATAATGATCTTACCCAATTTTTTAGGCAGTTTATTACTTTAATTAATAAAACTGCCACTAAATTAAATTTTTCATGTTTTTTTCTTGATACTGTATTTAAAAAGCATGTTTAAAAGGAAACATACACTACAATGGTTGCAGATTTAAGCATTCTGTGAATGCACCCCACTTATACTTGCCATTGTGCTGAGAATGTGTCATGCACAGAGTGATAACACAACCACTGGCACGGGGTTTCAACTTCAACTAATCACACACTTTGTACATCAGCTTACAATCTATTAAGAGGTAGGTAATGTGTGGGCAGATTCTAGGCGACAGTTTCTCCACTGGCCCCCTTAGGTACGAAAACTTTACTGGTAATGACATATTATATTTCTTCACTTCCCTAAATTCTCAAGCCATGCAGCAGCATATTTGGCATAAAGGTGTAAGAAGCCAGAAGTTCACTATGAGGGGGTGCTGATACGTCCTTAGCCCGACATACTTCCCTATGTCGTAGGACAGAATCGTTAGCGTCGTTGGAAAGAGGGGTCTGTTCATGTGCCAAATTGCAAGTCTTTTCTTGTTACAGAGGCTGAAAGGAAGCATGTCAGGCAACGCACGCGATTTCAACAACATCGAGACACGAGCTGTCATTAAGTTTTTTTTTTCCTGCAAGGCAAGGCGCCGAAGGGAATTCACGCCATTCTAAAAGAAACATTAGGGAACATGCACCATCATATGCCACTGTCAAAAACTGGGTGGCCCAGTTTAAACGTGGTGATTTTTCCGCCTGTGTTGCGCCTCATCCTGGACGACCCAAAACAGTAACCATCCCAGAGATTATTGACCAAATTCACAAGCTAATCTTGGACGACCGCCAGATTTCGGCTAAATCAATAGCTGAACAACTGGGCATCTCATGTGAGCAGGTTGGGTCCATCATTCATAAAGATTTGGACATGTGGAAGCTCTCCGCGAAGTGGGTCCCGAAATGCCTGAACATGGATCAAAAACATCAACAGTGCCAGTCGTCTGAGCAACTTTTGGAATTTTTTCGGCGTGATCCAAATGATTTCCTGTCGGGCGCGACTGGTGACAATAGACGAAACCTAGTTATATCACTATGACCTGGAGACAAAACAACAGTCAATGGAGTGGCGGCACAGCAGCTCACCCCACCCCAAAAAATTCCGAGTGCAAAAATCCACTGCAAAAGTTCTCACCTCAATTTTTTGGGATCAAGACGGCATCCTCCTCACTGATTATCTTCCAAAGGGCCAAACTATCAACATGGAGTATTACTCATCTCTGCTGGTGCAATTGAAGGACATTTTGAAGGAAAAATGCCGCAGGGCAGGAAGGTCACCAAGGGGGTCTTGTTATTGCACGACAATGCCCCGGCTCACCGGGCACATGCAACCTAGGAGAAACTGGCCTGTCTGGGCTTCCAATGTCTTGCTCACCCACCCTATTCTCCACATCTGGCCCTGTCAGCCTACCACCTGTTACCTGGACTGAAAAAAACAATTGAAAGGTCACCATTTTTTGTCCGACGTGGAGGTCATTGCTGTTGCGGAGACCTGGTTGGATGGACAACCTTCTGAATTTTTTTTGAGTGGCTTGCAAAAGTTAGAGCAACGGGCTAAGAAGTGTATTGAGCTTTGTGTGGAGTATGTTGAATAAATGCTGAGTTTGGTTGCTGTAGCTTGTTTCCTTCCTGGTCGGGCTAAGGACTTATCAGCGCCCCCTCGTAAAAGTAATTTTTGGTGACACAAATATTGTTTATACAAATTTTCTTTTTTTATGTTTTTTGCACCATGCATAATTATGCAACATAAACTAATGAAATGCACACTTTTCAAATTAATACTTTAAAAAAAAATTAAAAAGAAATGAATTAAAGTACTAATTTGAAAAGTGTACATTTTGTTGATTTACGTTGCATAATAAATTTTCTTGCAAAACTGCCTCTGAAGCAAAGCAGATTATTTATTTACAAAACACAGCCAAGGAGGTTTTTTGAACAGAGTTGCTCTTGTTGTCAGGATAAATCAAAGGAAAGAAATTTCCCAAGTCTTTTGCACTCTACAAAGTAGGTATGAGTTCTAGTGCAACTGAAGTGTAAAGTGATATTTTCCTTATGCTGCATGAGAAAATCTGTCATGGGTTTCAAGAGTGTGTAAAACTAGAGCATGAAGTCTACCTCTTAACCTCTCCTTCCTCCTTTGATGTCAAAAATGCTTCAATCTTCAGTTGGATCTCACTGACCTTCAGAGCAAAAGGCACCTGAAACTCAAGTTCATATCTGTGAAGCTTGGTGAATATTTGGACTGTTATGGTGTCAAAATACAGTAATAAGAAGGCCTTTGGTAGCAAGATGCTCTTTGTACTGGCATTCACATACATCAGTGATCAAACCTTCTCTCTTAAGAGGAACTAGTCAGACATTAGGGTACAGATGACAAAAATCTGAGTGCAGCTCTGAGAAATGAAATATCCACATTTACGCACAAAAATGAGAAGCTTATGAGCAACCACAATTAGCATCATCTGTCACACTGATGTGCTGAGAAGTGGCATTCAGTGTGTACATTTACGTATAATATCTTTCCATGCTTCATAAAATATGTTATATATCATATTTAACCAAATACACAACCAGATTTATTCCATAATTCATCTACGAAATGAGGATAACATACAATGACACACAAAGTTAAACATTTTCTGCAGGGCGTGTATTTTCCTGAACAATTGACACCTGTCAATAGGAGTTATCTGGAGTAATTCCATATCTGAGTAGCATACTGCATTGGTCTCTTTCTGGCCGCGCAAAACACTTACAGCATGTAATCTGGTCCATCAATTACAAAGCTTAATAAACTCATTTCTACATGGAATATCATTCAATTCAGACCCACGCTAGTGGCTGGCTAGCTAATTAGATTATGTACAACTCATTTCCAGCTGCTGTTTGCCAAGCGCTCGGTTACATATCATCCACTAAAAGTTTATTCACACATATCAACCAGACTTCAGAAATGTTAAATTTCATAAGCTGTGCACAACAGAAATAAACTGTTGTTCATGCATACGAAGTAGAGTGAAACACAGGGGGTGTTTATTGTCAAAACCTATACAAGGAAGAAATAATCTAAAAAGTGTTAGCAAATTTATAAGCCAGTTTCCCACAGTTTCAGTTCCTTGAAATCAACAATGCAGCCATGGTGAGCAAATTTAAAACAGGGTCTTTGTTACAGAAGAGAAGGAACTGAACATTTTGTATTCTTTCATAAGAAATATTTGATTATACTGGAATATACTGAAAGCAAGTCCACAACGTTTGCTGTGAGAGTGTGGATTTTAACTGGTTTTGTTAAGCAGTGTATAATCATCAAGTGTCAACTAATTTTATAGATGAGATTACTTTAGCAGTCACATAAATACTTGAAATATCAGATACTAGTTCACAGATAATTCCAAACTAATATACAAGATGCCATTATATAATGCCACTCCTGGAGGATAAGGAAAAATTCTTAAACCACATTTGCAGGTGCATTTGGAAAATTGAGAAAAGCAACTATTATCTTCATCATGTCTATCTGCACAGACCAACTTGGCTCCCACTGCACAGATTTTCATGAAATTTTATATTTGAGTATTTTTTGAAAATCTGTCAAGAAAACTCAAGTTTCAGTAAAATCTGAGAAGAATAACTGGTAGGTGAATTCTTTTTAGAATTAGGAATGTATCAGACATGGGTTGTAGAGAAAATCAAAATACACATTTTATGTTCAATAACTTTTCCTTAAAACTGTGATACATCCAGATAGGCCACAGATGACAATATAATATAGCACATGCGTTTTGCATGCTGGATAACTAAGGCCACAGAAACAAACACAAAATATTTAATACTTATTGCTTGATAAGCAATTAATTCCATTTAATCTCGTAAAATGTTTTACTGCAACACTTACAATAACTGCAAAACTATTTGCAAAACTTATTTACAATCTAATTTCACTGTTTCACCATGCATTTCAATTTCTACATGCAGGTATTCTGTCAACAGAAAGTATTGATGGATGAACAACAGGTTAACGACACGAACCCCCTCTTTGAGTTAGTAAAGATACCGTATACTTTGTGACCCGAATTACACCCAGTCCGGCATACCTCTCCAAATAGAGCACACGTACACACACCATATGGCAAGCATGTTACATCACTGATATTTATTTCATGAAAATTAATCCATTATCACCTAATATATTAATAAATACTTTTTAATAATTCATTTACAGTTATGCTGCCGCATCACCACACTAACTTTTTACATTTTTAACAAATTTTAAAATCAGTGACTTTAAAAAGAAATATATGAGCTCCCTGAAGATGATCTGAATGAGATCGAAACATGTTGGAGCATTTTTAAGTGTTTTAATATGAACATTTTAGACTAATATTTTATTGTATATAAAAGTGCATTAGTTGGTGTATAAAATTCAGTTATTTACAGTTTGTTTAGCCAAACTGTACATCTCAAGAAGGTCATAAGCAAATGAACATTATTTTTCTTCAATGCAGTGTTTACATATAATGTGTGAATGAGTGCAAATTAGCAGGAATATAATTTCTTTTAAAAACCGGTAAGTATAATTTGCATAATTGTTGGTGATATACATTTACCATAAAACCACTGTTGTGCAACCCTAAATATTTTTATGTGGTTGACAGTGGCATGTAAATCAGCAACAACAACAACAACGATGATGATGATGATGATGATGATGACAACAACAACAAAAACAACATACAAAATACATTGTTATTTCCACTGCAAAACAGGTACCAGAACATACCATAATGCTACGTTATACTACATTGCCTGCGTGTTTAATTTAAGCAATAAGAAAGAACATGGATTCTTCCAGCAAGATGGTAAAGTAGGTCAAGTTAAAAATGGAAATGGTTAATAAGCATAAATTTGTTTTCTTCTTACACTGTTTATATATGCAGTAAAGAGATAAACATTATTCGACACTGAAATAAATAATTCAGTCAAATGACAGCACTTTTTAAGGTCAATTATACCATGAGAATAGTTAAACAACACAGTAATAGTAGTGCAGAAAGTGACCAAATGTGGCGTCCCACTTAAATTAAACAAATCTTGCAGTCCTGAAACATGTTCCAACTGAAGAAATTGTTCTTATATTTCAAAATTTCAATGATTCAAAACCCAACATAACATTAATGTACACAGTGTGATGGCATATCTTGAGTAAACACAGAGACTAATATAATATCAGAGATGAAGCAGTGCACTAATTTCTGATGATCAATATCTGTCATGTGCTACAACCTTCACTACTTACAGTTTTGCCTTCCAAAGGTGGCAAAGCTTTTTAAGTATTTTATGCAAGAGTAGCACATAATATGGTACCCTCCTAAAAATATACTTCACATAACTGTGAACTTTACAAGTAGACACACAACAATTTTTAACAACCGTCTTGGAAGGGAATTTTGTACATATACCTGTGCACATATGTGTGTGTGTCCTTAATAAAAGAAACGGAGCAGAAAATCTTTAACTGAACTTTTCTTACCAATTCGCATTTTTTTGTATCTCTACATGCCATAACGACATATGCACCCCTCTTTGCTAATTCCAGTGCTGTTTCCTTTCCAATTCCTGTATTTGATCCAGTAATAATAACAACTTTCTGGTCTAAACGACTCGATCCTTCGTATTTTCTTCCACCAGCATAATCCCTGAAAAACATTTTTTTTTTCATTTAAATCTTCAAGAATGTTATCCATTTTCAACTGTGAATTATTACACAATAACACTAAGCCACACTAAATCAATATTATAAAATTTTGTCCCTGAAGCAAAAAATGGGGAATTTATTGACAGGCTCCTAACCTTACATAAGTTTCAAAAATGGCCCATTATCCGTAAATGGTGTCAGTATTTACAAATGCTTAAATAAATACGCCATAAAGCACGTCTTACTTCATCAAACAAGCCAGGCCAACGCATGTCGCTGCAGCACTTATGTAAACAACCTTCCTGGGTGGATTCCACATTATGATTACACATGTACATACTTCCCACCATTACTAGATAATCTGTGCTAGTATTAATCTGTGATCTGTGCTTCGAACCCATGCTTCCATGGATTACAGACCGCGTGTTTCCAAAACATTTACAATTACATTACATTACCTCGCCACGGATGGATCAAAGGGAACACCCACCTCACGGAATAAACAAGGCACAGCATAGAGGTACATCCAGGTAAGGCCAGGGTACGTGAGGACACATTAGTGGCGTCAATAATCGGATTCTAGTTAACTCGTAGGTAAAATTCTGGGCAGTTGGATAATTAGGTCCAGCACTACAGTGGCGATTAAACTCATGCGAAGAGCTGTTGCTCGAGCCGCCGTTCGGCGCGTTTTTGCGATCAGAAGCTGTATGTTTTCTAGTTTGTAATTCCCTCGTTTGTTGCTCCACTTGTCTTTGATTGAATCATTTTTCTCAATTCCGTTCGAAACCCAGGTTTTCCAGATTTTATTATTTTCCCTGGAGTGTCACGTGTGAAATGCCTGAGTTTTTGTTCGGAAATCACGAGCACTGACTTCTGGGAAGTAAATTCTTTATTTCTTGTAATCCTACATTCTTGTATTGTATAACCCAAGCTATTTGTAAATATCAAATATAAATTTACAAATATTCTCACTGTTTACTGTCTTCACGCGGCATTTAGCAGGGAAACAGTACAAGCACCGAGTCACACGAGGAACTTAGTGCAACTCGCCAACTTGCTTTCATCTATTGATCATGACCAACGAAATGTAGCTTTTTTTGCTCTTTACTTGGTGTCAAAACTCTACATGTTTCGGACGCCCTTTGCGTCTATCATCAGGAGCACTATAAACTGTAGCAGCAGCCTCTGGTGTTTGTCATGAGTAGGGATGGAATAAATTCTGTATGTGCACAATCTGCTTGCGCACTGCAAATTCTCAAAAACCAGCATGAATACGGACCAATGAATGACAAAATGACCCTCCTAAAATATGAACAAAAAACCCCTATGCTAATCCCGTATGAACAGCTTTTTATCCAAACTTATCACAGAAACGGACTCCTTATACCTCAACAACACATAGGTAACACCAACCCACTGTTTCAATTAATTATTAACACGGTCACAACCAACACACATAAACACTAACAGAAACTTGCCAACCCACCCACGAACACGGTAGAAGCAGGACAGGCATATATCCCTTCACAAGCTCTTTGACAACCTTTCAATACCCAACGTCCATAAACCCCCCATTCCCCCACTCGTTCAATGACCCAGATACGACAAAATACACTGGCACCCTACTAGAGAAAACCCTTGACCACTTCCACAACCAAGGCATAACTGCGTCAACCATACTCGGCATTACACGATACTAAAACAGTAATACGAAGGATCAAGCCACCACAATTCATAGTGCACACCACCCAATGGACACCCAAGCCCACACCGATCCAAGACTCACCAAACACGTAAGTACCATACATGTTTCTCTATCATCTACAAGAACCCAAAACACACAAAAATCTAACATACCGCTACAACAATTCACAGATACAGCACGCAGCAAACTAAGAGATAGACTCTACAACAAATAAATGCGGCTCCTGAAGGTATCCCATCCGAAACTGGGGACCACCACGCAAAACACAGCACGCCCGGTCAACAACCTAGATACACCAATACACCCCGGTATCCAAATGGAAAAATCCTCACCATCCCCAAAATCAACAAATATCCGAGTGATCTACAATCAACAATAGAAGATAGTGCAAAATGACACTAGTGACCCACACCAACACAGTGTAAATAGTGAATGACGCCACAACTCACAGCATACACCACCAAGACTGCTATCCCATCTTGGCCATGGAATAGTACAGTGCGTACCGACTTTGACATCTACACAGGATTTATTCCATCCCTAATCATGACAAACGCCAGAGGCTGCTGCTACAGTTTATAGTGCTCCTGATGATGAACGCAAAGGGCGTCCGAAACATGTAGAGTTTTGACACCAAATAAAGAGCAAAAAAAGCTGTATTTCGTTGGTATTTATATGATCAATATATACTAAGATGCACGGTCCCATGAACATAAAAAAAAATTGCTTTCATCTGGCCACGGAAGTTTGATCTTGCGACGAATTGCTTGTTGACTTGCCTGCTCGAGGGCAACAGGGAACTTGTCGGATCACACTAAACATTCAGCGGAGATCACTATTATTTGCCGACTAATGCACTTAACTGTATAAAACTCAGAAGGTTAAAATCTACATGTATCAATATTTTAAAAGACAAAAACTCCGACATGTTTCGGATCCTTTGGGATCCATCCTCAGGGAGTAATAAACGTGCTTCACTGAAACATGTCGGAGTTTTTAATTGTCTTTTAAAATATTGATACATGTAGATTTTAACCTTCTGAGTTTTATACAATTAAGTGCATTAGTCGGCAAATAAAAGTTATTGACTTTAAAAATGCACGGTGAAAACATGAAATTATTCAGCGGAGAGTTCAGTTGCCGCTTTGTTTAGCCTCCACTAAAATGTTCCAACATGACTCCGGCTTGGATCATCTGCTCGGGCGTGACATTCC